>ERZ1370068.9622-contig-8386_pt1 | contig 98296 bp, 119 predicted proteins | sample MGYA00561227_ERZ1370068 | MGnify/ENA primary metagenome ERZ1370068 (study PRJEB38410, sample SAMEA6850437) | metagenome | study: Metagenomic assessment of the ecological functions of the soil: analysis of the soil microbiota associated with the...
AGTATTACTTCCGTTCAGTTACGTATTGCTAGTCGCGTGGGACGGGCTGGCGGGCCGGGCGCGGTCAGGGTCGAGAGGACCACGCGGCACGCGTTCCGCTGCCCCGCGGCGGCTGGAGCTCCATCCGGGCGCGCGACGCCCGTAGCGCGCTGTGGCGGGAACGGGTCCCTTCGACCCCCAACCGCGCCCGGCCCGCCAGCCCGTCCACGCGTTGAAGTACGACACGAGCAGCCGCGATCGAACGATATGAGCGGGCGTAGTCCGGCAGAACCTCGAGCGCGAGGAGACGGGGTCTGGGTCAGGGTCGCGTAGTCAGGGCGGAGAAGGATGAAGCGGTGTTCGGCGTCGGCGCATTCGCCGAAGCCGTAGGCGGCGTGGAGGAAGGGGACGCCGCAGTCGCGGGCCGCCGTCTGATCGCCGGGCGTGTCGCCGATGAAGACGGGGTGCTGCAAGCGGTTGCGATCGATCAGCACCCGGAGATTCTGCGTCTTCGAGAGCCCGGTATTGCCCCAGCGCTCGAAGTCGCGAAAGCAGCCGCCAGCCCGGACCACTGAAGAAGGTCTCGATGTAGCCGGCCTGGCAATTGCTGACGATGAAGGCTGGATACCGCGCGCAGAGCCGCCTCAGCCCCGCCTCGACGTCGCCGAGCTCACCGCCACGGCTCGGCGACGACGCGTGATCCTCGAGGCTCTGTCTCCGCGGCCATCCACGTCGACGATGGGCCTCGTTCAGGCCGGCGAAGACCTCGCGGATGCGATTCGTCGTGTGGCTTGCCGGTGACCGCTCTGACGATATTCGCGCTTTCGGTGATGGGCGGAAGGGAATGCGGTGACGGTCGAGCCACGCGGTTCCAGCCGATCGCACAGCTGGCGCTCATTGTCCCAGGAAGCGTGCCGTCGAGGTCGAACACGACGGCGTCGATCACCCGCTTGCTCGCTTGACCAGCGTCATCGCCGAGCATAATGTGACCGAATCTGGCGTGATCATCATTCCAAATCCAGGAGGTCTGCGATGCGCATTCTTCCTGACGATGTTGATGGCACTTCTCGTCGGCGTGACGTCGGCGCCCGCTCCAGCGAAAGGGCAGCACATGACGATGACGAACGACACCCTGAAGTGGGTCGAGGCCGCCGACCTTTCCCGGCGCCAGGCTGGCGATCGTGCAGGGCGACCCGAGCAAGGAGGGACCGTTTCTATCGCGTGAAATTCCCCGCCAGCTACAAGATCGCCACCGCACTATCACAAGGCAGTCGAGAACGTGACCGTGCTGTGGAACTTTCTTCATCGGGATGGGCGAGAAATTCGATCAGGGAAGCTCAGGCAGAGCTGCCGGTCGGCGGCTTCGTGTCAGTTCCGCCGACGCACCGGCACTTCGTGGGCCGGCGGTCGAGAACGCTGGTCCAGGTACGGTGTCGGACCGACGGACATCACGTTCGTCAACCCGGTAACGACCCCCGCAAAAAGTGAGCGCTCCCTCAGGGCGGCGCCACCCGGCCGGCCCCAATTATGATTGCGCATCCCTTTGCGGAAGCCTGCCCGCTTTGGCACGGTGTGCCCACGCAATGGTTCCCCAGTCGCCAGAGTCCGAGCCTGAAAGGGGCCGACCCGTCAAACTGACACGAGTGGTGACAGGAGGAACATGGCACTCGCTGATCCGTTCAGCCGTCCTCCTCAGCCGACGGCCGCTCCGCCATTTGCGAGAAGCGTCGCGGCGCCACGAATCGCCGCAGCGAAATGCTCCGCCGAATGAAGCGCGTCAGGCGCTGGAACGCCAGCGCCGAAGCGGCAGTCAGTGGTTCTACTGGATCGCAGCTCTCTCGTTGATCAACGCTGCCCTCGCCTTCACCGGGCAGGGTGGTTGCTTCATCCTCGGGCTGGGCGTACGCGATTTCGTCCAGGAGATGGCGAAGTCAGGGGCGGCGGTACGACAGCCCGGTTTGATCAACGTAAGCCCTGATCGTGGTCTTCGCGGTCATCAGGCGCAACGCGCAGTGCACGGACATCGTTGAGCGTTTCTCCCTGGGCATGATCCTTTTGCTCTAGACGGCGCTCTTCGTGCTGATCCAGGACTGGGTCGGCGTGGGCTTCCATGCCTTCGCGCTCACAGTGATCCGGACGCGGTTACGCGCGGCCGCGCGACAGCTTTGCCTGCCGTCAACGCCTGATCGCTGGCGATCACTGAAGCCCGCCAGTTGGGCGGCAGCCTCGGAGACGCGTGTCGCTCTTGCTCTGGCTCAGCGGATAGGCCAGGATCGGCCGTCGCGTCGCTGACTCGGCTTCCCGCAGCGCATCTTCGATGACGCTGCGGGTCCTCACGTCCGGGGCGACGCGAGCGCCTGCTGCAGGCGCGGCACCACTTCCGCCCAGATCGGCCATGACGCCGGCTGCGTCAGCTGCGAGTCACGTGGTCGCGATCGGTGAGTAACTGCGTGAGCACAGGAATGTCGCGCTCGGTCACGCAGCTCCTGAGCGCGATCAGCGTGTAGGTGTTCATCCCGCGTCATGTGCGCGAAGCCGGTGTTCCGATCAATGCCCGCTTCCAGCTCGTCGTAACGCGAGCGCTCGGCGTCCGCGGCGGCGAACGGCGCGAGCACGAGGGGAAGCGTCAGGCAAACGGCGGCCCGCGCACGGGAGACGGTGCCGTGCAGGGCACGTCTCTTTGGCGCTCTCGCCGCGACCCACCAGCAGCGACAACGGGCGTAGTGCCCGCCCGCCAGGCGGACCCAGCCGCCGTGGACCGGATGGTGCGAGCAGATGAACTCGATGAAGGCCGGGCGGCCCTTGGCGTTCTCGTCGAGGGCGCGCTTGAGCGCCGGGATGATCTCCGACGGGCTGCCGTCACGTCCTCGGCGTGGAAGCCGACCGCCTTCGCCATGTTCGCCATGCACGCCGAGGCGTGGTCGGACACCTTCCAGGTGTAGGGATCGTGGCCGCCGCCCCAGAAGCCCGGGCCGTAGCCGGAGTAGCCGCCGTTGTTGATGTGGAGCGCGGTGATGCCGATCTTGTAGCGCGCGACCGCCTCGAAGTTGCCCATCATGTAGCAGACGCCCGCGTCGCCGGTGACGTAGCACGCACTGCCGCTTCGGGATACGCGAGCTTGGCCGCCGACGGCGCCGGCCAGGCTGAAGCCCAGCGTGGAGACGTTGCCCCAGCCGAGATGGCCGCGCGGGATCTGCGCCTCGTAGACCGTGCTGGTCTGGTCGCGCGTGTTGCCGGAGTCCGCGGTGACGAACGAGTTCTTCGGGATCGAGCACCTTGATGAGGTCGCCGAGCACGCGGTAGGGATTGATCGGCGTCTCGTTCGACTCCATCCACGGGCCGGAACTTCGCCATGAACGTCTCCTTGGCCGTGCGGATCTCCTCGATCAGCGCCGGCTTCTTGCGCCACGCCGCCGCGCTTGGCCAGCTCGTCGGTGAGCGCCTGCAGGGTGAGCTTGGCGTCGCCGATCACGGCGTGCCGCGTCTCGTAGCTGCGGTTGATGTCGAGCGTGTCCACCGTGCACTGCACGATCGTCTTCTTCGTCGGCGTCGGGCATCGCGTGGCTGAAGCGGTTGGGGAAGAGGCTCGAGCCGATCGAGAAGAGCAGGTCGGCCTTGCGCAGGAAGTGCTCGGCCATGCGAGCCGCGCACGCCGACGGACGAGCGGATGGTTCTCCGGGAACGTGCCCTTGCGCCTTCAGCGTGGTGAGCACCGGCACCTGGGCCGGCTCGGCGAACTGCAGCAGCTCGCTGGTCGCGTCGGCGTAGTAGCACGCCCTCGCCCACGTAGAGCAGCGGATCCTTGGCCGCCAGCAGCGCCTTGATGGCGGTCTTGACGTCGTCGGGATCGGGGCCGGAGCGCCAGCCCTTCACCGGCGCGTAGGGATGCTCGTCGGCGTCGTACTCGCCGAGATCGCGCGGGATCGACGAGCAGCACCGGGCCCGGGCCGGCCCGAGCGGAGCTGCGTGAACGCGCGGCGCACGTAGTCGGGCATCGAGCTCGGCGCGATCGACCTTGCCCACCCACTTGGTGACCGACTTGAAGCGCCTCGGCCATGTCGTAGTGCGTGTGGCGGCTGCCGCCCCGGCCCGACGCCTTCCGCGATCACCAGGAGCGGCGACGAGTCCTCCCACGCCTGGCCGATGGCGCCGTACGCCATCTGGATGCCGGCGGCGTTGAGGTTGGCCATGACGGTGCAGACGCCGATCTGCTTGCCGGCACGTCACGCGCGAGAACGCTGTCGGCCACCGCGACGGCGAAGCGCTCCTCGCCCATCATGAGGATGGGCACGCCCTCTTCGCCGAGCGCGTTGTTGACGTGGTTGGTCGGATAGCAGCTCACCCAGGAATGCCCTCGGCCTTGAGGATGCGCGCGAAGCCGTTCGCCGCTTTGACTTTCACCGACGCCTCCTCAATGAAGCTCATCGTCCGCTCCGCAGTCGCATAACCGGCGCCCCAGGCGAGGCGCGGACATGGGGTAGGGGTAGATCGCTGGCGCGGGCGGATTCGTGCCAACTCGGACGCGCGCTACGGCCGCAGGACTTGGGTGCTCTTGAACATCCCGGCGCCGCGAGTTCCCGCGTGGAGCGTGCTCGGCGGCGGGATAGCGACCGTCGCGGGCAGTAGATGCTGCCACCTCGGGCCCCGTGGCTGGCCAGGTCCCGGTTGAGCTGGTGCTTGAGCCGGAGTCGAACCCGAGGCGATCAGCCAGGGCGTCGCCATTGACGACCGCGCAGCAACGGCACGCGGACCGTCTTCCTCCGGAACTCCGCAGGGCCGCGCGCGGGCTGCTGAACGTCGCCGAACGCACGGAGGCGCGCTAGTCCGTGAAACCCCGAAACCGCCGCGGAGACTCGCGACGGAGCGGCCGTCGGGTCTGCCGAGACCGGCTGGCGGATGGTACCGTGCACCGAACAGGAGGCGTCAGCGGCGACGGTGAAACTGCTCGAGTACGCAGAGGCGAGCGCCGAAGTCGCGCGATCTTCGACGACATCATGGCTACGCGGAAGGTCGACGCATCAACAACTTCTGGAAGGCGCTGGCGAGCTCATCCGCCGACACTCCGCGGCACGTGGAGACGCTCAAATCGGTGATGGCAGCCGGGCGGCTCGAATCGCTGACCATACGAGATCTCTATCTCGCAGGTGAGCGCCACCGAACGGCTGCAACTACTGCATGCGTCGTCACACCGCCTCGGCCCGCGGCGCGTATGACCGAGGCGATGCTGGGGTGGAGCTGATGGCCGTCGTCGGATGGCCAACGAGACGCAACAGCCTGGGTGACGGCTACCAGATCGAGGCCGACGAGATGTTCCTGGCGCCGCGCTGAGGCCGACCGGGCCGCATGATGCTGCCGAACCCAGAGCGACTCCTCTCAGCGCGGGAGAGACAGACGATGAACGCTCGGCGTCCGCTCCCGATCCTGATCTGATCCTGCTGGTCCTGCCCTGTTCGCTCCCAGCGTGCCCTGCCGGTTGAGGGACTGGCGCTCCGGACGCCCGCGGGACAGATGACGTGGGCCGTGCACATCTCCCTCGCGCCGATCTGGTTCGATCCGGCCGGACACAGGGATCATCTCCGTGATGATGGTGCTCACCGCCATGTAGCGACGCGATGGTGAAGCCGATGCCCGGCAACGCCCATGGCGCCGTCGCTGGCCGAGTCCTGGACGCGTCGCCAAGGACGGGCTCAGTCTACGAGTTCGTCGTCCGCAAGGGCGTCGTCTTCCACAACGGCGATCCGCTCACCGCCGAGGACGTGAAGTTCTCGCTTCGAGCGCTACCGCGGCGCGGCCGCCAAGCTGCTCAAGGAGAAGGTCGCGGCGGTCGAGGTCGTCGATCCCGACCGCGTGCGCTTCCGGCTGAAGGAGCCGTGGCCGGACTTCATGACGCTTCTACGGCTCGCCGGCCACCGGCGCCGGCTGGATCGTGCCCAAGAAGTACGTCGAGAAGGTCGGCGACGAGGGCTTCAAGAAGGCGCCGGTCGGCGCCGGCCCGTACAAGCTCGCGTCGTTCAATCCGGGCGTGGAGCTCGTCCTCGAGGCCGCACGATCGCTACTGGCGCAAGACGCCGGCGGTCGAAGCGCCTGGTGTGGAAGGTCGTGCCCGAGGACCTGACGCGGCTGGCGATGCTCAAGCGCGGCGAGGTCGACATCGCGTACTCGCTGCGCGGCCCGCTCGGCGAGGAGGTCAAGCGCACGCCGGGCCTCAAGCTCGTCGGCCACGGTCGGTCAACGCGCACCCAGTGGCTCAACTTCGGCCCGCTGCAGTGGGATCCGAAGTCGCCGTGGCACGACCGGCGCGTGCGCCTGGCCGCCGCGCTCGCCTTCGACAAGGACGCGCATCAACCAGGCCGAGACGCTCGGCTACTCGCAGCCCACCGGCAGCATCATCCCGTCGGCCTTCGAGTACGCGCTCGCCATCCCGGCGTATCCGTACGACCCGGCGCGGGCGAAGAAGCTCCTGGCCGAGGCCGGCTATCCGAACGGCTTCGACGCCGGGCGACTACGCGCGCGACGGCTCGTACTGCGAGCGTGGCCGAGGCGATCGGCAACTACTCTGGCGCGGTCGGCATCCGCACCAAGCTGCGGCCGATGGAGCGCGCCGCGTTCCTCGCGCAACTGGAAGGACAAGAAGATCACCTGGATCCTGTACGTCGGGCGCCGGCGGCAGCGGCAACGCGGCCACGCGCATCCAGAACTACTTCGTCACGGACGGCCTCTACTCGTGGGGCGGCTATCCCGACATGGACGACCTGTTCGTCCAGCAGGCCCGCGAGCTGGATCCCAAGCGCCGCGAGGCGCTGCTGCTGCACCAGATCCAGCGCCTCGCCCACGAGCGCGTGTCATGTCACGCGCCGCTGTGGGAGCTGGGCTTCCTGAACGGCGTCGGCCCGCGCGTGGAGGAGTCGGGGCTCGGGCTCATCGCGCTATCATCCGTACTCGGCGCCGTACGAGGACCTCAAGCTCAAGAAGTAATCGCGAGCTGGCGCATGTAGCTTGCGCACCCGACGACTTCTCCTCTCAATGCGAGTGCATCGCCACGAACCTTCGGCGCCCGCTTCAACGTCCTCTCATCCTGATCGTCACGACCCTGCTGGCTGGTTCCTTAGCCTCATCCGCGGTGGCTCGAGACGCGCACCGGCGCTGTCCGCTGGACAGATGACGTGGGGCAGTCCACGTCTCGCTCGCGCCGATCTGGTTCGACCCAGCCGAGCACGACCGGGATCGTACACCCTCAGATGGTGCTCTAGCGGATGCGACGACGCGATGGTGAAGCCGGTGCCGGGCAACTCCCATGGCCCCAGTGCTGGCTGAGTCCATGACGGTGTCGAAGGACGGTCTCGCCTACGAGTTCGTCCTGCGCAAGGGCGTTGTCTTCCACAATGGCGATCCCCTCACGGCTGAGGACGTGAAGTTCTGCTTCGACCGCGTACCGGGGCGCCGCCGCCAAGCTCCTCAAGGACAGGGTGTGCCGCCGATCGAGGTCGGTCGATCCCTATCGTCCGCGCTTCCGGCTGCAAGGAGCCGTGGCCGGACTTCATGACGCTTCTACGGCACGCCGGCGACGCGGCGCCGGCTGGATCGTTCCCAAGAGTACATCGGAGAAGGTCGGCGACGAAGGGTTTCAAGAAGGCGCCGATCGGCGCCGGGCCCTTACCAAGCCTGCGCGTCGTTCAACCCGGGGATCGAGACTGGTCGCTCGAAGCGCACGACACGCTACTGGCGGAAGACCCCGGCGGTCAAGCGCCTCGTGTGGAAGACGGTGACGGAGGACGTGACGCGCCTCGCGATGCTGCAAGCGCGGCGAGGCCGACGTCGCGTACTCGCTGCGCGGCCCGCTCGGCGAGGAAGTGAAGCGCACGCCGGGGCCTCAAGCTCGATGCCGACGGGCATCGCCGGACCCGGTGGCTCGACTTCCGGCGCCGCTCAGTGGGATCGAAATCGCCCTGGAACGACCGGCGCGTTCGCCTGGCGGCGCGCCGTGGCCTTCGACAAGAACGCCATCAACCAGGCGGAGACCCTTGGGCTACTCCGATGCGACCGGCAGCGATCATCCCGGTCGGCCTTCGAGTACGCGCTGGCGATCCCGCCGTATCCCGCTACGATCCGGCGCAGGCCGAGAAGCTCCTGGCCGAGGCGCGGCTATCCGAACGGCTTCGACGCTGGGGACTACACCTGCGACAGGTCCTACGGCGACCGTGGCCGGAGCCGATCGCGCAACTACCTGGCCGCGGTCGGGCATCCGCACCAAGCTTCGCGCCCGATGGAGCGCGCCGCCTTCCTCAGCGCCGTGGAAGGACAAGAAGATCACCGGAATCCTCAGGCCGGCGCCGGCGGCACCGGGCAATGCGCGCGACGCGTGCAGAACTACTGTCAGAGGACGGCCTCTACGCGTTCGGGCGGCTACCCGGACATCGACGACCTCGTCGTCCAGCAGGCGCGGGAGCTCTGAATCCCAAGCGCCGCGAGCTGCTTCATCCAGATCCAGCGACTGGCCCACGAGCGGGTCATGCGCGCCCTTGCTGGGGCTGGGCTTCCTGAGATGCGACCGGACCTCGCGTGGAGGAGTCCGGGCTCGGACTCATCGCGCTGCATCCGTCTGCCGGCGCCTGCAGGAACCTCAAGCTCAGAACTGATCGACGATCGCGGAGGGACCCAACGGGATGGCGTTCGAGATCAGGCCCTGCATCCGCTCTTGGGCGTCGAGATCGTCGGCGTCGACGTACCCCGCGTCGATGCCGACGGCCTTCACGCGTATCGTCGAGCCTTCGAGGAGCATTCGTGCTGCTCTTCCGTGAGTCGGACGCTCGACCGACGCAGGCGCAGATCGCGTTCAGCCGCGCGCTTCGGTCCGCTCGAGACGACCATTCGCACCGGTCGTCATCACACGCGCGCAGTACCGTCCGGAGATCTCCAACTCTCGCCAACGTCGACGCAGAGGGACCGGCTGATCCCGCGCGGCGACCGCCGCAACCTCTTCAACGCCGGCAACCAGATGTGGCACACCGACAGCTCGTTCAAGCGCGATGCCCGGCGCTGGCCTCGCTGCTCTCAGGCCGCGAGGTGCCGCCCGAAGGCGGCGAGACCGAGTTCGCGCAGCATGCGCGTCGCCTACGAGCGGCTGCCCGACGCGACGCGCCGGCGGCTCGAGAGGCCAGGTGGCGCATCCACAGCTTCGAGTATTCCTCGCGGTCTCGTCAGCGACGGGCCTCTTGCCGCCCGAGGATGCCGCCCAGGTGCCGCCGGTGCCGCAGGCGCTGGTTCAGCGCGAATCCGCCGAACGGGCGGCAAGGCGTTCTGCGTCGCCTCGCACGCGTGCGAGATCGTGGGCATGCCGACCGACGAAGGCCGGCGCGCTCATCCGCGACCTCCTCGAGGCGGGCGACGGCGCCCGAGCTCGTCTACACGCATCGCTGGCGCCTGGGCGACCTGGTGATGTGGGACAATCGCTGCATGCTGCACCGCGGCCGACCCTGGAACGAGCCGCTACCGCCGCGTCATGCACCGCACGACCGTGGCCGGCGAGGGATCGACAGCCGACGAGCGTGCGGATATCAAAGTCGCCCCGGCTCGGAGAGTGACGTTGCCTGAGTGTCGGGATCAGCTAGGAAGCAAACTCGTGAGGCACATCAAGGGGACACCGCTAGCGTGACGGATCCATGTCAGCCTTCTCTCAATCGCGCTAGTGCGCACTGCTCACGTGCTGGCGCCGACCGCCGCGCAGAGCACCATCGACAAATCACGAGCGCCACGTGCAAAGGAGAAGGACGCGGCGGTCGCCCGTAACCGGAAGCTCGTCGGCGACATGGACGTCCAGATCAAGGCGCTCGAGATACAGGTCCGCAAAGGACACTGAGCTCGGCCAAGGCCGACTGTGGACAGCGCCAGCTGAACGATCTGAAGGCCAAGCGCGCGGCGACGGGCAAGAAGCTCGACGAGCTCGGCAAGGCGTCGAGCAGAACTGGGACATCACGAAGAAGGGGCTTCGCCGACGCGTTCCAGATCTCACAAAATCGTTCGAGCAGGTCACCGCGAACATCAAGAAGTAGGAGAACCGCCGATGCTGAACCTCGGGCTGCGGCGCGCTCGTACCGCTGGGGCTGAGCCTCGCGCGTTGACCGGTTGCGAGCAGAAGGGCCCATGGAGAGGCCGGCCAGAAGATCGACAAGGTGTGGAGGGACACCGGCGAGGAGATCAAGAAGGCCGGCGAGAAGGCGAGCGGACACGGTCAGGACGCGAGAAGTAGCGGCGCTCGCGACCTCGATCGGCCGGCTGCGTGGCGGGCGATGGAACTCGGGAGGCCGCATCTCGCCTTGGCGCCTGAACACGTTCGTCGCGCCGTCCGCTCGTTCGCCCACTGCTCTTCGAGGTCGCCGCCCAGGTCGCCGCGAGCAGGAGCGCCTTCACGCCCATCACGGCCTCGCGGCGAGTTCTTGCGCGATCATCGTCGGCCAGCCACATGGTCTTATCGCGCAGCTCCGCGCACGGGACGAGGTGATTGGGAGCCCGATGCGCTGGGCTTCCTCGGCCTCGACCGTCCGCGCCGGAGAACAGCAGCTCCTTGGCGATGGGCCAGCCGACCTGGTTCGGGCAGGGTCAGGTACGCTGATGCGGCCGTAGGCGCGGCCAGGAAGCGGAAGCTCGAGTGCTCGCAGCCGACCCGCATGTCGAGGGACGGACGCCAGCACCGCCGGCCCCGCCGTACGCCAGGCCGTTCATCATCCCGATGGTGGGCTTGGAGCAGGCGCTGATCTCGTAGCTCCCGCGCGCGCGACCGGCGCTGCGCGCGTCGCAGCCTCGGCCTGCGTGTAGCTTCCGGTCGTCCTCGCGCTGCTCGTGGATGTCGCCGCCCGGCGGAGAACGCGCGCGCTTCCCGCGCCGGTGATCACGATGCACCCGACCTCGTCGTCGGCGCTCATGCGCAGCGACCGCGCTCGTGCAGCTCGGTGCTCAGCTGGCGTTCATGCGCGTTGAGCTGCTCGCGGGCGATTCAAGGTGAGAATCGCCACGCCTGATCTTCTCGACGAGGACGACCTGCAGTCCGCCATGTGTCGCCTCCATCGTCGCTTACGGCGACGCGGGAAGTAGCACGACGTGGCCGGATGATCGTCGCGCGCCGGTCAGCGCTGGGCGGCGGTGTTCTCGCGGCCTTCTTCTGCAGCCGCTCGCGCAGGCGAGCAGGACTCGGCACGAATCACCCGGTCGAACTGGGTCCGGTAGCTCGCGATGAAGCTGATCCCCTGGACGACGACATCGTAGATGCGCCACCGCCAGTCGAGGTACATGCGGTAGTCGAGCGGAATCCTCGGCGCCCTGCCGTGTCACCACCTTCGAGCGGCACAGATTGCGGCGAGCCGTTTCGCCTCGCTCGACTCGCCGAGGAACAGGATCTTCTCGTTTCCGACCGTCTCCGACCTGCGTCGGATAGGCGCGCTCCAGGAGATCCCGGAAGAGCGTGACGAACTCCGTCTGTTCGTCAGGTTACTGAAGCGTCGGCCAGTGCCGGGCGAGCGTGCGCCGGGAGATCTCGTCGAAATCGAACATCTCTCCGAACGATCTCGCGGATCTGCGCCTGGGCGATCGGCGGCGACCGCGGCGTTGTCGGATCGACCGTTCTGAACGATGGTCGTGAAGCGTCGATCCGCCGATACGACGGCGTCCGCGGTCGACCAGTCGACAGGCCGGGCCCGGCCTCGGCTATCAGCGCAGGAACGCTACTGAAAAAGGCGTCGCGATCCAGGTCGTCAGTCGCCGCTTCCCTGTACGACCGTACGCCACGCCGTGCGGGCGAAGCCATCGGGCAAACCGGCAATACGGCCCCGAAAACCATGTATGAACTCCGGAGTGCGGTGATCTGAGCCTGGAGGCCAGGCGCGGGGTGGTACTACAGCGCTCGGAGGGCCAACGTGCTGACCCGCATCGACCACGTCATGATCTGCGTCTCGGACCTCGAGCGCGGCATCGACGCACCTACAGCATCGGGTTCAACATCTATCCAGGCGGCGCCCTGCACCGGGCAGCGCGACGCACAACGCGATCGCCTTCCAGCAGGACGACTATCTCGAGCTCCTGAGCCTTCGCGACCGGGACCGCAGCGCGGTCGCTCGCCCGGAAGCTCCGACGCGCGGCTCGCCGGAGTTCCTGGCCCGCGGCGGCGGGTTTCCGCTACGTCGCGCTGTGCAGAGCGACGACCTGGCGGCCGACGTGGCACGCGATGCGCCAGCGCGGCGTCGGACGTGAGCGATCCAGCCGCCGGCGCGCGGCGACGCCGAGCGGCCAGGAGCTCCGCTGGCAGGCGCACGCGAGTCTCGGCGCCGGCAATCCGCTGCCCATCTTCTTCGTCCAGCACCTGACGCCGCTTGCCGCGCTGGCGGCGGCAGGCGGCGCGGCCAGGCGATCATCCGAACGGCGCGCTACGCGCTCGATCGCGTCTACATCGCGGTGGCCGATGTCGGCGGTGGCGCAGAGATCGTACGGCGCGCGTGCTCGGCATGCCCGTGCCGAAGATCCAGCGCGGCGCGGTCATCAAGGCCGACATGGCGGTCTTCGATCTCGGGCCGACGGGCCTGACCGGTGGCGCAGCCGGCCGAGCCGGGCCCCGCCGCCGGGCGCTTCGCCCGGCGCCGGGGCCCCTTCCAGGTGCTGTACCGCACGCGTGGGATGGACGCCGCCGCGAGCGGATGGAAGGTCACGGCCTGCCGCCGCCCGCGCGCGGCGTCCGCAACACGGGCGAGCATGCGATGCTGTCGCGGCCCGAGCAGGCGTGCGGGCGCCTACATCGGCTTCGTGGTGCCGGCGCGGCGACGTCAGCGGTTCAGGGGAGAGACTGCGGCCACCGGAATCGATCCAGCGCAGGCTCTGCCATGAGCGCGTGCCACGTGCGCCGGCGGACTTGGTGGTATGCGCGACGTCTCCGGTAGCGCCAGCCGTAGACCGCGTCCGGGGCCGACCAGGTCTGTAGTCAACGGACCGTGGCTGACAGCTGCCATTGAACGACATCGATGCTGGCCAGTAGTCGACGATCGCCTGCGCGAGCGTAGAGACTTGCTTTGTGGTCCCGGTCGATCCGATGGGAGCGCTCGGCAATCTGACGATCAGCGCGGCGCGCGAGGAATGCGCGTCGGAGGTAACGGCCAACGGGTTTACGTTGCGGCTAACCACGCTGATGGCTCCGAGTTGCCGTCGAGCGCGATCGGAGGCCACGTGAGTCGACCTGCCAGCGCTTTGATCGCCCGCGCGTTTGGCGCAGCGCCGCGATGACGCGCCGAATCAGTTCCGGCGTGGCTACCGGCTTCCCAGCGGCTTCCCGTAAACGCCGAGCTGGCCAGCCGGTAGCTCAGAGTGCTCGTCAGGACCAGCAGACGCAGCTTCGAATCAGGCAAAGTTCGTACTTCCGATGCGTGTCCAGCGCTCGAGTTCTCGGCGCGACGGCGCGATGGTCGTGGCTCATCGCCTCCAAAGCATGGCGGAGCCGACCCGCGGCGCGTCCGGCGCGGCACGACCGATACACTGTCGCGTGGTCTGGCAGCAGGCGTAAATTCACACTCAGTTCAAGGAGGATCCAATGGACTACGGACTCGTTCACGATGCCGTCGCATCCGCCCGAGCGCAGCCTCTACGACGGCCACCAGTGGGATCTCCAGCAGCTCCGCTGGGCGGACGAGCTGGGCTTCAGCGAGGCGTGGATCGGCGAGCACCACACGGCGCCCTGGGAGCCCCACCCCGCGCCCGATCTGCTCGTGGCCCAGGCCCTCATGCAGACCACAGCGCATGCGCATCGGCCCCGGCGGGTTCCTCATGCCGTACCATCACCCGGCCGAGCTGGCCAACCGCGTGGCCATGCTCGATCACCTCGCCCAGGGGCGCCTCAACTTCGGCGTGGCGGCGAGCGGGCTGCCCAGCGACTGGGCCATGTTCAACGTCGACGGCACCGCGGGCCAGCACCGCGAGATGACGCGCGAGGCGCTCGACATCATCCTGCGGCTGTGGAGCGACGAGCCCGAGTTCGACTACCAGGGCAAGTACTGGCACGTCACCAAGACCGGCACGATGCTCGACACGCTGCGGCCGCACATCAAGCCGCTCCAGAAGCCGCATCCGCCCATCGGCGTGGCCGGGGTCAGCAAGGGCTCCGACACGCTGAAGCTCGCCGGCGAGCGGGGCTTCTGGCCGATGAGCCTGAACCTCAATCCCACCTACGTCGGCAGCCACTGGGAGTCCGTGGAGCATGGGCGCGGCCCGCAGCGGCCGGACCCCGAAGCGCTCGGACTGGCGGCTCGTGCGCGAGATCTTCGTCGCGGACACCGACGCGGAGGCCATGCGGCTCTCCGCCGGCGGCATGATGGGCCGCATGATGTCGGAGTACTTCCTGCCGCTCCTGGCGTCATTTGGGTTCACCGAGTTCCTGAAGCACCGGCCGGACGTGCCCGGACTCCGACGTCACGCCCGGAGTACTGCGCGCAGGCACAACTGGCTGGTGGGCTCGCCGACCACGGTGGCCGAGCGGCTCCACGGCGATCTACGACGAGGTGGGCGGCTTCGGCACGCTGCTCCTCTTCTGCTTCGACTACTCGGAGAACCCGCAGGCATGGCGCCACTCGCTCGAGCTCCTCGCCCAGGAGGTCATGCCCGCGGCTTCAAGGAGCGCTCGTGCCGAAGTAGACCCGGCGGCAGTGACCTCGCGGACCCGCTCGGGCGTGTAGCCAACAAGCTTCAGGCACGACCTCGTTATCGGATCCGGGCTGGCGCGACCAGCCGGTCGACCGTCCCGGGGTGCGCAGTTTTAGGCGACGAGCTTCGACCCCTTGCCGTGACGATCTCGCCCATCTCCGGATGGACGAGCCGCACCAGATCGCCGCGGCTCCAGCGATGCGGCTCGCGCACCAGGTCGGCCACCGAGTTGACGGCGCTCGCGGCGAGCCCGGCCCCGCAGCGTAGGACCGACCGCTTCGACGGCGCGGCGAGCGCGCCGACCAGCGTTGGCCAGCGTCCTCGCGGACGCTGGCGGGATCCTCGGGCGGCCGCCGGCCCAGGCGCACGAGCGCGTCCGCGACGTCTGCGCCAGGACGGGGCCGACGACGGCCACGAAGCGGCCGTCGGCCGCCTCGACGGTGACGCTGGCCGGGTAGGCGGCGAGTCCCCGCCGGCGCGCTCGCGGCGGATGCCGAGCGCGCTGCGCGCCGCCAGCAGGTCGCCGGTCAGGCGCAGCGCGGCACTCGAACATCGCGGGTGTCCACCACCTGCCCCTGGCCGTCCGCGTCGCGCCGCAGCAAGCGCGGCCACCATGCCCAGGACGTTGAAGAGCGCGGTCGAGTAGTCGCCGGCCATGGGACGCCGTCGCGGGCAGCGGCGGCGGTCGGGCCAGCCGTTGAGATAGGTGATCCCGCCGAGGCGCGGCCCGACCAGGGTTGAACGCGGCGCGCGCGGTGTAGCGGCCCGCTCTGCCCGAACGCCGGACGAGCGCAGGAGCACGAGCCGCGGATTGGCCGCGAGGAGGGTCGGCCGGCGCCAGGTCCCAGCGCTCGAGCGTGCCCGGGCCGGAAGTTCTCCACGATCACGTCGCTCTGCGCGGACCAGCGCGCAGGAACGCCTCGCGGCCGCGCGGGCGCGCGCACGTCGAGCGTGATGCTGCGCTTGTTGCGCGGTTGGTGACGACGCAGGTCCGGGCTCTTGCGGCCCTGGGCGTCCGCGGCCACGCTCGGCAGCTCGACCATGATCACGTCGGCGCCGAAGTCGCCGAGCAGGGCGGCGCGCCGCGGGGCCGGCCAGCCACTGCGAGAGGTCGAGCATCGCGCACCGCGCAGCGGCCCATCCCGATGCGCGCCGTTCCAGCGTCGACTCCGGTCTCGTGTCTGACGCCTCAGAGCCGCTCGATCGCCGCCCGGACCGCGTCGCGGTGTGCTCGCCGAGTCCGGGGCGCGCCGCGGAGGCGCGGCCCGGCGTCGCGCGTGAGCTTCGGCACCGCCGCGGGCGCGAGGAACTCCGCGACCGGTACGCCGACGTGAGGCGCAGGATGGCCTGCGCGCGCCTTCACGATGCGCGTCGCCGACGATGTCGTCCAGCCAGGCGCACCGCGAGTCCGCCACGCCGCACCGCCGCGCGAAGCGGGCCTCGACGTCGGCCTGGTCGTGCGCGGGCGATCCAGGTGCCGACCAGCGCGTCCGGAGAGCCGGGCCGGTTCTGCAAGGCGCGCGCGCGGGCGTGGCGAAGCGCGGATCCTTCGGCGCGTCCGGAGCCTCGATCGCCTCGCAGAGGCGGGCGAACGGCTGATCGCCCGCGCCGGAGACCGCGATCCATCCGCCGTCCGCGCGTCCGGTAGACGTTGGCCGGCACCACGATCGGGCGACTCGGTGCCGAGGCGCGCCGGCCACCGTCCCGCCCGGTCGCGGCGCGCGGCGCACGGCTGCTTCGCCGCATCCGCAGCGCGGTCTGGTAGAGCCGAGGTCCGCGACCTGGCCGCGGCCGCTGCGCCGGGCGTGGAAGAGCGCCATCAGCAGCCCGCTCGCGCCGTGGATGGCGGTCCAGCTCTCGGCCAGCGGCACCGTGACCAGCCAGCGGCGGCGCGGTCGGGAAGCCCGGTCACGAACTGCACGCCGGGAAGGCCTGGGCGATGCGGTCGTCGCCGCGCTCGGCCGGCCAGCTGGCCCCGGTTCTGCCCGAACGGCGAGATGCGCAGGGTGACGAGCCGCGGGTTGCGGCGCTCGAGCATCTCAGCGCAGCCCGGCCGCCAGTCGAGGCGCCTCGGCCCCAGGTCCTCGACCAGCGCGTCGGCGGTGGCGAGCAGCCGCGCGAGCCACGGCTCGCGTCGAGAGCTCGTCCGAGCTCGGCCCGCACCGAATACTTGCGCGCCTGATTCTCGACTGGAAGGCGAGCGAGTCCTCCCCGTCGAGCGCCAGGCCCGCGCCGCGCGCATCGGCGAGCCGCCGCGCGACTCGATCTTGATCACGGTGGCCCCGTAGATCGGCGAGGAGCCCGCCCGCCATCTCCGGCCGGCCGGACGTCCGGCGAGCTCCACGATCGACGACCCCAGGCGAGCGCCGCCGCGACCGCGGCCGGCAGCCCGAAGGCCCGCGTCGTCATCGGCGCCTCACGCCAGCCCGAAGACGCGGGCCGCGTTGCCGTAAGAGCCACTTCTCCTTGACCGTGTCCTTCAGGGGCAGGGCCAGAGTGCTCCTGGATCAGCGTCTCGTAGGGCTGCCCGACGAGCCCCGCCGAGAGGCCGACCAGGCACCTTGTCCTGGATCGAGCGTGTTGCCGAACTGCATCAGCATCTCCCAGCCCGAGCCGGGCTGGCCGAGGTACTGCCGCGATGCGCGGAGGTGTCGCATGTGCAGGTTCGGATGCCGGCGCACCAGCGCGACCATCTCGTTCACCCAGGGCCAGCCGCCGAGCCCGCCGATGATCTCGAGCTCGGGGAAGTCCATCGCCACCTGGTCGAGGTTGCGCGGGTGGCCGAGGTCGTAGGGCCGGTCGTTGGCGTAGTTCATCGAGGAGTAGATGCGCACCGGGATGCCCAGCTCGGCCGCCTTGGTGTAGAGCGGGTAGTAGCGGCGGTCGCTCGCGGGAATGCAGTCCACCAGCGCGGAGACGCCGAGGGCCTGAAGCCCTCGTCGCGCACCAGGCGCTCCAGCTCGCGCACGCCCGCTCATGCCGTGAACGCGTTGATGCTGATGCGGGCCAGGCCCGAGGAAGCGATCCGGGATAGCCGCCGCAGGAGCTGCCGACCGTCTCCTCGTTCGGGACGCCGAAGGGCACCGAGCGCACGATGCCCAGAGCTTGCCGAGGCTATGTCGACGTAGGCGTCGAGAGCTCACGTCGCGGCGGTGGTCGGCGCCCTCGCGGCGCGAGCGGAAGATGCGCCCGTAGTTGGCCATGCCGTAGCCGGCCAGGCTGGGCCGCGGTCGCGCCGGCTCGTGGCCGGCTCCGCGGCGCGGCTCGCCGCGCGTGCTTCGGACGCTGCACTCCATGTCGATGATCCGTACCATCGAGGTTTCCTCGGTTGTTCGGCAGGCTCGTTACCAGTGCTTCGGGTCAGGACGTCGCGCAGCCCGTCGCCGAGCACGTTGAGCGCCATGACGATGCACGAAGATCATCAGCCCGGGGTAGAGCGCCATCCACGGCGCCTGCGAGGATAGCGCTGGGCGGCGTTGAGCATGCTGCCCCACGACGGCGCCGGCGGCTGCTGGCCCAGCCCGAGGAACGACAGGCTCGCCTCGGCGATGATCGCCGCCGCCACCGTGAGGCTCGACTGGATGAGAAGCGGCGGCAGCATGTTGGGCAGGATGTGGCGCACGCGCGATCCGCGCGCGCGCGAGCTGCCCGAGCGCGCGCGCCGCTCGCACGTACTCCTCGGTCTTGATCGCGAGCACGGTGCCGCGCGCGAGGCGGACGAACGATCGGCAGCGGCGGCGATGCCGATCGCGATCATGGCGTTGGTGAGACTCGGGCCGAGGAAGGCGGCCAGCGCGATCGCGACGATCAGGAACGGAATGGCGAGCATCGCGTCGGTGATGCGCATGATGAGGCCGTCGACCCAGCCGCCGGCGTAGCCCGACAGCGAGCCCGAGCGGAACGCTGAGCGCGAGCGCGATCGTGACCGGGATGACGCCGGCCAGCAGCGAGGCGCGCGCGCCCCCAGATGCAGCCGCGACAGCACGTCGCGGCCGACCTCGTCGGTGCCGAGCCGGTGGAGCGCCGGACGGCGCCTTGCGCACGGCAGCGGAAGTCGGTCGCGATCGGGTCGAACGGCGCCAGCGCGCGGCGCGGCGAGCGCGACGACGATGAACGCGCCACACGACGAGCGCGGCGCACCGCGGACGGCCGGCGCGGCAGCCGCCGCGCCGCCGACTGATCGGCTGCCGGCGCCGCGCGGCGGCACCGCGGCGCCGCCGGCGCGCGTCCGCTCACGCCTGCAGCCCGAAGCCGCGGGTTGACGAGGAAGTAGAGGACGTCGGCGAGCGAGGTTCAGCAGCACGTAGAGCGCGCGCCGAGACGAGCACCACGCCCTGCACCACGGCGTAGTCGCGGTTGAACACGCCGTCCACGCAGCAGCTTGCCGAAGCCGGGGATCGCGAAGATCTGCTCGGTCAGCACGGCGCCGGACGAGCAGGCGCCCGAACTCGATCGCGCCGAGCGTGATGACCGGGATCAGCGCGTTGCGGAGCGCGTGCTTCAGCGACCACCAGCCGCTCGGGCACGCTCTTGGCCCGCGCCGTGCGCACGTAGTCGGCGCTCAGCGTCTGCAGCATCGCGCCGCGCGTGTGGCGCATCATCGACGCCGGCCACGCCGGTGCCGAGCACGAACGACGGGCAGCAGGATCGTCGGTGAGGTTCGCGGCCGAGGTCTTCCCACGGCGGCACGTAGCCCGAGGCGGGCAGCCAGCCCGAGGCGCACCGGCGAAGAGCAGGATCAGCATGATGCCGAGCCAGAAGTGCGGCACCGACAGCCCGGAGAGCGCCACGAGCGTTGGCGGCGACGTCCACCGACGGTGCCCTTGCGCGCCGCGGAGACGACGCCGGCGGGATGCCGATCACGAGCGCGATCGCCATCGAGCAGACCGCCAGCTCCACCGTCACCGGCAGCTTGAGGCGAGCAGCTCGGCACCGGGATCCGGCTGCGCAGCGACTCGCCGAAGTCGCCGCGCAGCACCGTGCCCGATCCAGATGCCGTACTGCACCGGCACCGGCCGATCGAGGTGGTACGCTGGCGCGGATCGCCGCGACCGCCGCCGGGTCGTGCTCCTCGCCCGCGAGCGCCACGCGCCGCGATCGCCGGGCAGGAGCTGTCTGGAGCGAGAAGATCAGCACCGAGACGAAGAACAGCGTCGGCACCAGCACCGACCAGCCGCCGCGCGACGTAGAGCGCAGCGGCAGTCACGGCGCGCGTCCGACGCCGCAGTTCAGCTTGAGGCCCGTTGAGGCGGATGATCCCGTCCGGGATACGGCGTGAAGCCCTGGACCTTGCGCGCTGTAACCCGGTGAACACGCGCCGGTGCCACAGGTGCAGGCGCGGCATGTCGCGCAGAGAGATCTCGGTGGCCTGGTCGTAGAGCTTCTTGCGCTCGGCGGGATCGGCGACGTGGCGCGCCTTCGTCAGGAGCGCGTCGACGTCCGGCGTTGCAGTACTGGCTGTCGTTCTGGCGCGCCGCTTGCACGTGATGAAGGTGAAGATGTTGCCGTCGGGGTCGGGCCGCCCGCTCCAGAACGTGAAGTAGGCCTCGAAGTCGCCCTGCCGGCCCGTCTGGAGCATCGTGACGTTCTCCTGCGTCTGGATCGTCATCGTGATGCCCGGCCTCCGGCGCAGCATGGCCTGGATGATCAGCGCCGCCTCCTGCCGATCGCGCTCCGGCGGCACGATCAGCGTGAAGGCGAGGTTCGGCTGGCCGGCCTCGCGCAGGAGCTGCCTGCGCCCGCGCGACGTCGCGCTTCCTGCACCGGGCAGCTTCGCGTCGTAGTAGGGGCTCGCCGGGCTGACCCACTGGTTGCCCGGGATGTACTCGTCGTTGAACACCGGTCTTCGACGAGCGTCTCGCGGTCGATCGCGAGGTCGATGGCCTGGCCGGCACGCGGACGTCCGCCAGCGCCTTGCCCCGCGGGCCGTTGGCGACGTTGAGCGGGATCATCTGGTAGCCGAGCTCGGGCACGCCGACGACCTTGAGCCGGCTGTCGCCGCGGATCTCGGCCAGATCGGTCGGCGACACGCGCTCGATCATGTGCAGATCGCCCGAGCGCAGGCTGGCCAGGCGCGCGGTCGAGTCGGTGATCGGCACGAACTCGACGCGGTCGACGTGGACGCTGGCCTTGTCCCAGTAGTCGGCGAAGCGCTCGACGCACGATCTTGCCCTGCGCCACGCGCTCGACGAACCTGTAGGGCCCGGCGCACACCGGGCTGGGTGCCGAACTTGTCGCCGAGCTCGCGCGCCGCCTTGCGGCGAGACCATCATGCCCGCGCGGTCGGTCAGCGCGGCGAGCAGCGGCACGAGCGGCTGCGAGAGGTTGAGCCGCACCGTGAGGTCGTTGACGACGTCGACGCTTTGATCTCGCCGATCTCGCGTCTTGCGGAACGAGCCCGGCGTGTTCAGGTGCCGCTCGATGTTGAAGCGCACCGCCTCCGCGTTGAACGGCTCGCCGTCGTGGAACTTCACGCCGGGGCGCAGCTTGATCACGACCGACCGGCCGTCGCGCGGCCCACTCGTAGCCGGTGGCGAGCTGGGGCACGATCTTGAGATCCGGCGTGACGTCGAAGAGCTTGTCGCAGAGCGCCGCGAAGACGAGCCGGCCGACGTAGGCGCGGCTGATCGTCGGATCGAGCGCGTCGGGATCGTCGTTGAGCCCGATGCGCAGCACGGTGCAGGCCGAGGCCGCGCCGACTGAGCAACGCGAGCACGAGAACAATAAATCAGTATCCGTATCCAGCGCATGTCGCGAGCTCCTCGGCTCATGGGCACGCGCTCGGCGGCGGGGTTCCGGACGCCGGGCGCATCGCCCGCAGCAGCGACGCTCGATGTTGTCATCCGCCCGGTGCTCCTTGACTCAGCGTGCTCGACCGGAGCAGCGTCGCGGGGCGAGCGGCGAGGAGGAGCGTGAGGAGAATGGGGACGTGAGCATGACTTCGATGCGGCGTTGGCTCGATGCGGACGCCCGGCTCGGATGGCGTGCTGGGGAGCCGCGTGGCAGTGGCGCGGGCGCCAGATGTCCGTTATGCCCTCTACCGAACGCTCAGAAGAAGCTACGAGAGAGTGCGCGCATTGAGGGTGTCGGCCGGCGCCCCGCCCGGAATCGCGCCGCATCATCGCGCTGGCGCAGCACGCGTTCGGCAGCCTCCGCGGGCTTCTGCTCCGGGCTCCCGGCATCTCTGCTCGAGACAGCGCCGCGGGAAGGTGAATGGCCGATCCGCGAGACGCTCAACCACATACTCTCCAGTCGAGCAGCGCTACGCGTTGCAGACCAAACTCGCGGTCGATCGAACGGACGCTGATCCGATGCAGATTTCCCGACAACCGGCTTCCGCCGACGGCCGCCAGCGACCGTCGGCGGCGAGATCCCGCAAGCCGTCCTGGCGCGCCTCGCCGAGCGCGGGCCGAGACGGACCGCTGGCTGGGCGACCTGGCCCCGGCGGCGATGACCCGCCCGACCGTGTGGATAGGCCACGATATCGACGTGCGGTTTCGCCTGCCGATTCGCGGCTCACGTCGTGGAGCACACGATCCAGTGCGAGAGACTATACACCGCTGGGATGGCGGCCGACCGAGGGACGGCAGATCGCGCGCCGTCGCCACTCCACGGTCACCTCAACGCGTCGAGGCTCAGCCGCAGTGCGGGAACTACGAGTCGAGGCGCAGCTCGCGCCGAGCGCCTGGCGACGGTGGCGTCGTGAGCGCCGACCGAGATGGTGCCGGAGGATCTGGCGCGCGGATCCTCTTCGTGACCGATCCCCAGTTGTCGCCAAACGGCCGGCGGATCGCGTTCGTCGTCACGTCCTTGTCCGACGAGCTGCGCAACCGATGCCTGTCAACATCTGGATCATCGATACCGCCAGCACGGTGCCTTACCGCTTCACCATAAGTCCGCGACGTGACATCGATCCGCGATGATGTGACGGCGCGCGCCTGGCGTTTCTGTCGGAGCGCACGCCGAAGGACAAGCTCCAGCTCTGCTTATGTGATACCGGCCGACGGCGGCGGGCCGACCAGGCTGACGGCGCTCGAACAGCGTCGGCAGCGCGGCGTGGTGCCGGAAGGACGCTCACCAGCAGCCGTCATCCGCGGTCGGCGGCCAGCGTGAGCCGGAGAGCGACGAGGACAAGCGCAAGTCACGGCCCGCGCGTGTCATCACGTCGGTGAAGTACCAGTTCAACGGCAGGGTTCGTCTACGACCGGCGCCCGCACGTGTTCGTGGTCGCGACCGACAGCTCGGCGCCGATCCAGATCACCGACAGGGACTTCATCGACGCCGACCCGACCTGGTCGCCGGACGGCGGCTCGATCGTGTTCACCTCGGCGCGCCACGCCGAGCGGGACATTTGACCCGACACCGACGATCTCTGGCGAGTCGCCAGCAGGGCGGCACGCCTCAGCTCCTCCACGGCGACCGTCGGGCCGGTCATGCTTCCGGCGTTCTCACCGGACGGCCTCGATCGCCTATCTCGCGAAACCGGCAGAAAAAGTGCGTACAGCCGGAACGTGCGGCTCTACGTCCTCCCGTCCCGACGGCGCGACCGGTCGACCTGCCTCACCGATGCGCTCGACCGTTCGTGCGGCGCGCTGCACGATGCCTCCACTGTGGTCCCGGACGGCCGGTCGATCGTCGTGACCGCCGAGGACCGCGGCGACATCGGGGCTCTGGCGGGTTCCGACGGCGGGGAGCGAGCCGCCCGCGCGCATCGTCGTGGGCCACCGGGCGCTCAACAGCTTCTCCACTTCCGCGGACAGGCGCCTGCTCGCGTTCGCGGCCAACGGCTTCCAGCGGCGACCGCCGAAGTCTTCACGTGCCGCACGGACGGCGGCGACAGCGCCGGCCTGACCGAGCTGAGATCGAGCCTGGACGGACACGGTGGCGCTCGCGGTGCCGGAACGGTTTCCGCTTCACGCGCGCTGGCTTCGAGCTGGACGTGTGGGTGATGCGTCTGGCCGGGTACGTCGCTGGCCAGCGCTACCCGACCCTGCTCAGTATCACGGCGGTCCCCGCGCCCAGTACGGCCACAACTTCTTCGACGAGTTCAGGTGTACGCCGGCGCGGGCTACGCGGTCGTCTACACCGAACCCCGCGGCAGCCAGGGCCACGGCAGGCGTTCCGCGCAGGCGGTGGTCGGTGACTGGGGCAGGGGGCGACTACGCGGACGTGATGGCCGCGCTCGACGGGCGATCGCGCGCCACTCGTTCATCGATCAGATCAGCTCGGTGTGCTGGGCGGGAGCTACGGCGGATTTCTCACAGGCTGTGACCGTCGGCCACGAGGCGGTTCAAAGCCGCGTGCTCCAGCCTGCCATGAACTACCATTCTGCACGATATTCGGCGAGCGACATCAGGCACAGCTTCAATGTCGTGGAGCTCAGGCCCGATGCCGTGGGAGGACATGGCGCGCTACATCGAGCGCTCGCCCCTCACGTACGCAGGAGGTCGTGACGCCGCTCCTGATCATCCACTCAGAAGAGGACCTGCGCTGCCCGATCGAGCAGGGCGAGCAAGCTCTTCGTCGCGCTCAAGCTCCAGCGCAGTGCGGTTTATTCGGCACGCCGGCGAGAACCACGAGATGTCGCGCTTGGGCAAGCCGCGCCCACCACCTCGAGCAGTTCCGGCACATCCCTCGAGTGGTTTGCCCTTTACCTCGGGAAAACGCGGGGCGAGGACGCGCTCCTGATCTCTACCTGACCGGACAAAACGGCTTCCAAGTGTGTCGATTCGTGGACGTGGCAGCGCTGCAAACAACCTCGATCTCGAGCCAAGCCCGGTCCTGGGAGCGCGGTGAGACGCGAAGAGCTCCGCCATCCCGCACCTGCCAGCCGTACTTCAGCAAAGCGCCGCACGCCCCCGCTCGATCGCTTGCGGCTCGGTGACTCGAACGCGCCGTAATCGCTGTGGCTGCCGAAGTGCCCGCTGCGCGGCCGCGGCCGTTCGATGGCGCGACCCGCGCTCGTGGCGTAGAGACGCAGGCGCTTACGACCTTGCCGGAGTCGCCCGCGGTGGCCACGTAGAGACCGCGCGCCCGACGCCGCGAACCGCACGGGTGTTGCCCACCTCCGCGCCGATTCGCCCGGCGGAACGATCGAACGGGCTGAATGTGGCGAAATGGCTGGTCGAGCTCCGCTGGCCGCGCTCACGAGAGCCAATTGTACGCTCGGAGAGTGATGCCATCCCTCCTCGGAGAGTGAGCTCATGGGAAAGCTCGAAGGCAAAGTCGCCCTGGTGACCGGATCGGGCCGCAATATCGGCCGCGCGACGGTCGCTGAAGCTGGCCGCCGAGGGCGCGCACGTCGTCGTCAACTCCCGCGCCAACCAGGCCGAGGCCGACGCGGTCGCTGCGCGAAGCCCAGGCCCGGCGTCAAGGCGCTCGCCGTCGTCGCCGATGTCGCCAGGAAGGACCAGGTCGAGGCGATGGTGGCACGCGGCGCTGTCCGAGTTCGGCCGCGTCGACATCCTCGATCAACAACGCCGGCGATCCGGCCGCACAAGCCCTTCACCGGAGCTGACGGTGGCAGGACTGGGAGGCCGTGCAGGGGCGTCGTGCTCGACGGCGCGATCTACTGCACGCGCGCGGTCATCGGACTCGATGGTCGCAGAACCGCTACGGGCGGATCGTGTTCTTCACCGGCGAAGGCGCCTTCGTCGGCGGCTCCGGCGCGCGCCCACGTCTCGGCGGCGAAGATGGGCCTGGTCGGGCTCGCGCGGGGCGCTGGCCTCCGAGTTCGCCGCCGCACAACATCCGGGTCAACGTGGTCTCGCCGGGCAGCATCGACACCTCGCGCGACAATCCCGAGTGGTATCAGGGGCGCACGCCGAACGCCGCCGGCATTCCGCTGGGGCGGCAGGGCACGGTCGACGAGATCGCCGCCACCTGCCTGTTCCTGGTCAGCGACGACGGCGGCTTCATCACCGGGCAGACCATCCACGCCAACGGCGGCGTCGCGTACTGACTGATGAAGCTGAAGCACGGACCGGATCCTGACCACGCACGTCGGCAGCCTCGCCCGCCCCGACGATCTCGTCGCGGTTCCTTCCGGGCGAAGGACCGGGGCAAACCCTACGACCGCGAGGCCTGCACGAAGCTCGTGCGCGGCGCGCGGTCGCGGATGTCGTCGCGCCGGCAGACCGAGGCCGGTGTCGACGTCGTCACCGACGGCGAGCAGGGCAAGGCGAGCTTCTTCGCGCCTATATCGTCGAGCGCTTCAACGGGTTCGACGCGCAAGCCGGCGCCGACCGGGCAGGAAGGCAATCCCGGGCGCACGAGCCGAGACTACCGGGCTTTCCCGACTACTACGCATGGTCCGAGCGCATCGCGGAATGGGCGGGCGGACGCGGCGGCGATCGCAGCCGGTACGGCGTCGACGTCTGCACGGGCCCGGTCAGCTACAAGGGGCACGCGGCGGTCCAAGCGGACATCGAGAACCTGAAGGCTCGCGCTGAAGGGCCGGCGCCACGAAGAGGTCTTCGTGCCCGCGATCGCGCCGTCGTACATCTTCGCCACCCTCGCGAACGAGTTCTACCGCACCGGGCGAAGAATACGAGCAGGCCGCTCGCCGACGCGCTGCGCGAGGAGTACCGCGCGATCGTCGACGCGGGCTTCGTCGCTCCAGATCGACGACCCGCGCCTGGTCACCTACTACATGATGAACCCCGGCGCTCAGCGTGGCGGACTGCCGGAAGTGGGCGGAGAAGCGCGTCGAGGCGATCAACTACTCGCTGCGCGGCATCCCGCCCGACAAGGTGCGCTTCCACACCTGCTACAGCATCGACGTCGGGCCCCGCGTCTACGACATGGAGCTGAAGGACATCGTCGACATCCTGCTGCAAGATCAACGCCGGCGCGTTCTCGTTCGAGGCGGCGAATCCGCGGCACGAGCACGAGTACCACGTGTTCGAGCAGGTCCGGCCGCCGGACGGGAAGATCCTCATCCCGGGCGTCATCAGCCACACGACGAACCTGCGTGGAGCACCCGGAGCTGATCGCCGAGCGGATCGTGCGGCTGCGCGAAGATCGTCGGCCGCGAGAACGTCATCGCCGGCGCCGACTGCGGATTCGCCGCCTCCGGCATCCGGTTCAACGACATCCACCCGAGCGTCGTGTGGCTGAAGTTCGCCGGCGATGGCGGAGGGCGCGCGTCTCGCCACGCCGGCAGCTCTGGGGATTCGCCTGACGAGGGATCATGCGACGCAGGGGGCGCTCCGCCCCTGCTTCGCTCGTTCTGCGCCGATCCCTGGTGCCTCAGGGCAGGGGCTGGGGCTCACCGTAGATGAAGTCATCCATCACGACGAGGTCACGTGCCTCCCGGTTACTCCCCCGAGCTCAACATCGCCGCTGGTGATCCGGACGAGGAAGACTTCTTCGCCGTCGTCGAAAGCCACCCCCAGGAACGAGAGGGTCTCGCTGACCCTCGGCCGGCGGCACGAAGGCGCTGTACAAGAGGCGGCCGTTGACGTCGAAATACTCGATCTTCGCGCTGTCATCGTGCTTCACGTGAGTGAAGACGGCGCCGAACCCTGAGCTGGTCGCGGCCTGGGCCGTGCCGGGGACGAAGAAGAGGACCTCCGTGATCGGGCTCGCCAGCGCCGTGAACAACCGCTGGGGACTGAACGATCGGTGAACCTATGCTCGACGCGTCCGGACGGAGATTGTCGAACTCGATCGGCGCGACTCCCGCGTTGCCGCTGACCTGAAAGCCGGACCCGGCGTGAAGAAGACCACGCCGCGCGGAGAGTTCTTGTTGAAGAAGTTGGCCGGCAGGTTGTTCGGCGCGGCAAACGCGTCGGGGACGCCGTCCCAGTTGATCTCGCGCCGGCCACCCTGGAACGTGCCGCCCACGCCGTTGTTGTCGCCACCGAGGAAGTTCCGAAAATCCTGGAACGTCGCCTGGATGTCGGCGGGGGCCGATCCGGACTGCCTCGAAGACCACGGGAGCCGCGAACGTGATCGCTGGCCACCAGCCAGCGTCGCATGGCGACACAGCCGCGACGGTCAACCAGCCGCGTTGCTTAGTCTTCATCGTTCCATTGCCGCACCTCCGATTTGGTGAGTGGTGAACGCCGAACCCTCTGGGCGTCTTCAGGCATCTCTCCGTGAGTGCCAGGTACGCCGCACCAGCGCGTTCATCGACAGATTACGGATGGGTGCGCGGAACGTTTTCTGGGCGAAACTTTCGTGACCCAGCCTCGTATCTCTGGAAGTGGCGGTGGTGACGACCTGGACCTCGGGGCGCGGACGCAGCCATGGAGCGCTACGCCAGGGGCGACGAGGCGGCGTTCGGCGAGCTGTACGATGCGATCGCGCCGCGCCTGCTGGGCTTCTTGCGCAAAGCCACGCGGGATGCCTTCGCGGCGGAGGACCTGATGCAACTGACGCTCTTGCACATGCACCGGGCTCGTGGATCGTTCATACCGGGCGCCCCGGTGTTGCCGTGGGCCTTTGCCATTGCGCGCCGCCTGATGACCGACCATGCTCGACGGCGTCGCGTGGAGCAGCGCCTGTTCTCGGAGGCTGCGGCCGACGACGATCGGATGGCGCACGAGCCGACGGCGAGCGACGGCGACCGCCGACGATGTCTTGCACGCGCCGCCTCGAAGTGCGGTTACGGCAGCGGATCGAGGCGCTCCCCGAGCTCCAGCGGACCGCGTACCGGCTCCTCCAGCAGGAAGGCCTGAGTCTCAAAAGCGCGGCGGAGGTACTCGGAACGTCCGTGACCGCCGTGAAGCTGAGGGCGCATCGCGCCTACGTGGCGTTGCAGGGCCGTGCTTCGCGAAGCGGGAGAACGTGCGTGAGCGCGCGAGCTCCGGGCCCGGGTGCTGGCGGCGGCCGCGGCCGAGCCGTCGCCGACGCGCGCGGCAGTCAGCCGCCGCAACATGCTCATCGGCATGGTCGCGGCGCGCCAGCGGGATTGGCGCGTTCGTGATCTTCGCGGTGTTCATGTCGGAGAGCCAATTGTTGCGGCTCGGCGGCGAGGTGGTGCCGCAGCAACGCCTGGAGCGACCGGTCTGGCTGGTCGCGGCGACGGTCGGCGGGGCCCTGGGGGTCGCGGCGACCGCGGTGTGGCTGGCACTCGGAAGAGGCCGATCGATGCTGGGACGGTCGCGCCCGGTGGCTTCTGTACGGGGGCGTTCTGATCCCGGTCAGTCTGCTGGTGTGGAAGGTGAGCTGTAGCCTCGCGTTCGGCGACGCCATGGTCGCGTGGCCGGAGCGACCTGGGGAGCGATGCCTCGCGTTGTCGCTGCTCGTCGCGGTGGGGCCTCTGCTGTCATTTCTCGCCATCCGCCGGCACGCGCCCGTGCAGCCGGCGCTCAACGGCGCGGTCATCGGATTCGCGGCCGGCGCGTGCGCGTGGGTCGCCGCGGACCTCTGGTGTCCGGTGGCCTATGTGCCGCACCTGCTGCTCGGCCACGTCCTGCCGCTGTTCGTGCTGCGCCGGCGCCGGCGCGCTGCTCGGTCGGACGCTCTATCGCTTCGGCATCGCTGAACGACCGGAAGCGCGGGACAGGGGATCCGAGCTAGTGCGCGGCCGGCGATTTCCCGGCGCGCCAGGCGATCATGCCCTGGATGTTCAGCGCCAGGAACTCGTCGAAGCGTCGCCACGCGCCGTACTTCGGGTGCAGGATGCTGCCGCACCAGCGTCGTCATCTCGGGCGAGCCGTCGGCGAGCCCGGCCGCCCGCGCCGTGGCGATCGCCGTCCGTGAGGTCGCGCGTAGTACCCGCGCTGCTCGACGACGTCCTGCTTCGTGCCGCTCATCTGCGGCGTCGCGTGACCGGACACGATGACGTCGAAGTCCAGCGTGGCTTCGAGCCACTGCAGCCGCTCGACGATCCGCTCCGGGTGGCCGAGCAGCGTGCGGAACGGGATGTTGCGCGGCTGCACGAGGTCCGACGAACATCGCGACCCGGCCGGCCGGATCGTGGACGACGATGTAGTCGTCGGTCGGCGAGAGGTCGGCCGGATAGAGGTCGACACGCCGCCCGCCCAGCTCCAGGTCGTCGGCTTGTCGAAGACGATGTCCGGCACCGGCGTGGTCGGATCGCTTGGCGGCCTGGATGCGGTTCCACGCGTGTTCGGTGGCCGACGAAGCGCGCGGTGTCCGCGAAGACGGCGCCGCCGGTGCTGTGGTCGAAGGCGGAGTGGCTGTAGACGACGTACCGCACCGGCTGCGCCGTCACGGAGCGGATCGCTTCCTTGATGAGCGCGGGCGTGCGCGGGTTGCACCTGCCCGATCGGCGTCGACGAGGATCACGCCGGCGTCCGTGACGACGAACATCGCGACGTGGTTCGCCCAGCGAAAGCCGTAGACGTCGGGCGACGAAGCGGACCAGCTCGGCGAGCGATTCGGTGGCCATGGACGTGCCTCCCGGTCGGGTCGGTTTACTTCGCACCGCCTGCGCGGCGAAGCTCGACAGCGCCTGCGCCAGGCCCGTCGGGTTCTCCATCTGAAGCGCGTAGTCGCCCTCGACGTCGATGACGACCGCGTTCGTCCAGCAGCCGGCGATCTCCTTGGCCTGCGCGAGCGGTCAGCTCCGAGCTCACGGTGCCGCGCAGGATCGCGACCGGACAGGCGGCCTGGGCGGCGTACTTGCGGAGGTCGTCCGCCATGTGGGCGAGGCCGAGCGCCACCCGGACCTTGTCGTACTTGGCCGCGACGCCGCTGCGCGGTCTCGGACGTAGTTGTGCTCGAGGCGGTGGCGAAGCGCCGACTCCCGGTCGCGCGGGCGGACTGGACACGCAGATAGGCGCAGCGCCGCCTCGCGCGACGCGAAATTCCGTCTGCGACTCCAGCATCGCGGTGCGACGCGTTCAGCACCTTGATCACTTCCTCCCGCGTCGGGAAGAAGTTGCTGGTGTGCGGCCCGCCGACCAGCCCGAGCCCCTGGATCTCGGCGGGATGGACCGCCGCGAAGACCTGGCCGACCCGGCCGCCGAGCGGACTGGCCGGCGACGATCGCCCGATCGATCCCGACCTGCCGGAAGAACAGGTGGAGGTCGTCGCGCGTATTCTTCCGCCGAGTACTCGCCGTCGGGCCGGCCGCTGTCGCCGTGGCCCCGCTGGTCGAGCGCGTACACGTGGAACGCGCGAGCCGAGCGTGCGCCGTCTACTCCCACATCCGTCCGTAGCCGGAGGACGGGTGCAGCAGCACCAGATTCGGCCTGGGCCCGGGCCACTCGTAGTAGTGGAGCTTCAGGCCGTTCGTCAGGGGTGACGGTCTTGTCCCGGAAGTCACCGCGCGGCTGCGCTCATGGCCCTTTCCCTCCCGACCCGGATTCTACGCTCAGAGGACTTCGCCGAACACCCGGGCTGCAGCCCGAGCGGGACGAGCAGAACGGGTGATGCCACCCCGAGCATGCCACGGCGAAGATGATGCCAGCGGCGATCTTGGTCGTGCGTCCGATCGGCATGTCGCTTCCTCCCGCAGCGCGCGTCCTCAGTCGAGGACGGCGATGCCCTCGATCTCGACCAGGAAGTGAGGTCTCGGCGAGGCCCGCCACGACGACGCAGGGTGTTCGCCGGATACGGGGCGTCGGGAACAGCTCGTCGCGCGCGGCGGCGACCAGCGGTCGAAAGCCCCAGTGCGTGATGTACGTCGTGGTCTTGATCAGATGGCGAAGGCTTCCCGCCGTAGTGGGCGAGAATCGTCGCGAGGTTGTCGTAGCACTGGCGGGCCTGAGCCCGTGGCGTCGCCGAGGCCGACGACCGCGCCCGAGCGATCCATCGCGAGCTGCCCGAGATGTAGAGCGTCTTGCCCGCGCGCGCCACGTGCGAGTAGTGAGCCTGGGGCGGGTGCACTCCGGGTGGAGTTCTGGAGCTCGCGGTCCACGGCTAGTGGACGAGAGTCGTCCAGCTCTGCGATAGTCGGGCAGACGGCGATCGATCGCCCGGCCGTTCCGGACTACGACGCGGTTCGCCTGCGGGCGCGACAGGAGCTCGCTCCACGCGCGTCCTTCGAAGAGCACGAGATCCGCCGGCAGCCCGGCCCGATGCGCCCACCGGCGAGGCCCATCAGGTCGGCGGGCGTCGTCGTCACCGCGCGGGGCCAGTCGCCATAGGGGCGGTCGAGATGGCAGACGCGCGCGGCCCGCGGAACACCTCGAGCATGTCGTGATCGCCGAAGCCATGAGAACGCGTCGCGCGTGTTGTCGCTCGCCACGGCGACGGGAACGCGCCGCGCCGCCAGCTCGTGCAGGAGCGTGACGCCGCGCCAGCGAGGCGTCCGGCCGGGCACGCGATCTTGAAGGTAGAGATTGCACATCGGCAAGCTGACCACGCTGATCCCCGCCTGGGCGACGAGCTCGAGCGTCTCGGTGACGACGTCGGGCGGCTGGATGGCGAGGCTGCAGCAGTGACCGCAGACGACGCGGCCCCGGAAGGGCCGCCGCAGTATCGCGCGCGCGATGCGCCGAGTGCTCGGGCGCCGCACGTCGCCGCTTTCGTCGCAGTGGAGTCGACGTCGAGCCCGCGCTCGGCGGCGCCGCTCGAAGCAAGCGATCGAGCAAGCTATCGATCTCCTGGCGACATGCAGGCCACCGCGCCGAGGACCCCGCCTCGCCGCCGCGACCCGGTCGGCCAGCTCGTCGCCCTCGCGGGTTCCGAAGTCTGCAGCGGAACCGAGCGAGACGGCCTGGAGCTCGACCCGGCCGGCCCACTCCCTTGCGGAGCGCCTCGAACACGGGCCAGGTGACCGCGGCCTGGGTCGCGAAGGAGTCCAGATGAGTCCGCACCGCCTTCGTGCCGTGAGCCCAGCTACACCGGATTCCGAACTCCATGCGGCGGCGGACGTCGTCGGCCGACCAGCGCGCGGCGCGGTCCGCCGACACCGCGCGGATCGCGCCGTCGAACGTGCCGTCCCGATTCTCGGCACGCTCCCAGGTGTGGCCCTTGTCGAGATGCGTGTGGACGTCGATCAGGCACGGCCAGAGCTGGCCCCCGCCAGGATCGACGCTCGCCTCGGGGCCTTCCAGGTCTCCGGCGGCACCACCGAGGCGACCAGCCCATCGCGCACGACGACGTCGACGCGCGCCAGCCCGTCGGGCGAGACCGGCACGCCCGCTGGAACCTCGCTCAGGAGCGGGGCGGCGACCGTCGCATTGCGCAGGCGATAGACGGCTCCGCTCGGGCACCGTGACGAAGCCCTGAGCCATCGTCCGTCCTCAGCCTCGCGTGACGGCGCTCTCGTGCCACTTCCGGAGGATCAGGTGCGACAGCGCCGTCAGCGCCAGGAAGATGAAGATCCCCGAGCCCGTGATCATCAGGAGCGCGGCGAACATCCTCGGAATCTGCATCGTGTACCCGGACTCGAGGATGCGATAGGCGAGGCCCGACTGGGAGCCGCCCGTCCCGGCGACGAACTCGGCCACGACCGCGCCGATCAGCGCCAGGCCGCCGCTGATGCGAAGCCCGCCGAGAAAATACGGCATCGCGCTCGGCAGGCGCAGGTACCAGAAGATCTGCCGCCGCGAGGCGCCGTAGAGCTGCATCAGGTTCAGGAGGTTGTGATCGGCGCTGTTGAGCCCGAGCGGTCGTGTTCGACACGATCGGGAAGAACGCGACGAGCCACGCGCAGATCAGGAGCGCGACAGGGATGTTCCTGACCCAGATGATGATGAGCGGCGCGATCGCGACGATCGGCGTCACCTGGAGGATCACGGCGTACGGGAACAGGCTCAGCTCGACCAGCCTCGATTGCGTGAACAGGATCGAGATGAGCGACGCCGGCGACCGTGGCGACGAGCAGCGCGGCTCCGGTGATCGCCAGGGTCACGAGGAGCGACGGATAGAGCGTGCCCCAGTCCTGGACGAGCGTGCGCAGCACGAGCAGCGGGCCGGGAGGGATGTAGTAGGGGATCTGGTTCAGGCGTACCACCAGCTCCCACGCCACGAGGCCCGCGGCGCCGATGACGACCGGCGGCAGCGACGCGGCGGACGACCAGCCGAGGTCGACCGCGCACGGCTTGCGGGCCGCGCGCGCGGCCTCGAGTGTCGCGGACGCCCGCGCTCGCCGCGTCGCTCCGGCTCGACCGAGGGATGCTCGATCACGGCCGCCTACGCCGCGGTCACGCGCGGGTCGCCTCGGCGAGCCGCGCCGACACCAGCCGGCAGTAGTCGTTGTAGAGCGTCGAGGTGCGGAACGCGCTCGTCGCGGGGCGACGGCGCCTCGATCGGCGACGTCGCTGGCCGTGCGTCGGCCGCGCGGGTCATCACGACGATGCGCGTCGACAGGTAGACCGACTCGTACACGCTGATGGGTCACGAACACGACGGTCCAGCGCTGTCTGCGCCCACAGCGCCAGCAGGTCGTTGTCGAGCTTGAAGCGCGTGATCTCGTCGAGCGACGCGAACGGCTCGTCCATCAGCAGGAGCGCGGGCGCGTCGACCAGCGCCCGCGCGATCGAGACGCGCATCTTCATGCCGCCCGAGAGCTCGCGCGGATAGGCTTGCTCGAAGCCGTCGAGCCCGACCATGCGCGAGCGTCTCGCGCGCCCGCCCGGCCGCCTCGTCCGGCGCACGCCCCGCAGCTTCAGCGGCAAGCAGGACGTTCTTGAACACGGTCGCCCACGGCATCAGCGTCGGCTCCTGGAACACGAAGCCGACGTCGCTTGCCGGCGGCCTCGCGCGACCGTTGCCGCCGGGCCATTCGATCCGTCCGTCGCAGAGCTCGCCGAGCCCGGCGATGATGCGCAGCACCGTGCGACTTGCCGCATCCCGGACGGGCCGAGCAGGCTGAGAACTCGCCCTCGCCGACGTCGAGGTCGAGGTGCCGCGCAGCGCGACGACGCCGTTGCCGTACACCTTGTCGACGTTCTGCAGCTGGACGACGGCGCGGCTCACGACTTCCGGTCTTGAGACTCATCGCGTGCTTCTTGTTCACGAACTGCAAGGTGCTAGGCGCGCTTGAGAGTCGAGGTCGGCGGTGTAGGAGGCCGGCTTCGACCATCGTGGCGTGGAAGTCTTTCCAGCGCGCGTCGGACATCGCGCCGATCCCGAGCTTGTCGGCGTCGCCGGAGTCGACGATGCCGTACTTCTTCAGATGTCGGCGACGCTGTGCGCGATCTGATCGTCGGTCATCTCCGGGTTGTCCTTCTTGATGAGCGCGTTGGCCGGGCGCCGTCGCCGTGACATAGTAAGTACCAGCCCTCGATCGTCCGTTCACGAAGCGCTGGACCACGTCGGGCTTTTCGTTGACGAGCTTCGACGACGTCTCGATCGTGGGTCGCGTACGAGGAGTAGCCGCCGTCCGCGCCAGGAGGTGCACGACGAGCTTGGCGCCGGCCTTCTCGAGCTTGAACGGCTCGCTGGTCACGAAGCCCTGCTGGATCGCCGATTTGTCGGCGAGGAACGGCGCCATGTTGAAGGTGTACGGTCCGGATCTGGTCGTCGCTGTAGCCGTACTTCACGCGCAGGAACTGCCAGCATCCCGGCCGCGCCACCGGCGAGATCATGATCGGCTTGCCCTTCATGGCCGCGAGCGAATCGTTGCCCTGGCCGGCGTGGGCGATGAGCACCTGCGGATCCTTCTGGAAGACGGTGCCGACGCACACCATCGGGATGTTGTTCTTCACGTAGTTCAGCGCGCTGAAGCAGTTGCCGCCCATGTTGAAGTCGATCACGCCCGAGGCCAGGAGCTGCGGATGGTTGATCTGCGGTCCGCCCATCCGGATCGTCACGTCGAGACCGTAGCTTCTTGTAGATCCCCGTCGCCACGGCCTGGTAGTAGCCGCCGTGCTCGGCCTGCGCCTTCCAGTTGGTGCCGAAGGTGAGCTTGTCGACCGACTGCGCGCCGCGGCGCGGCGGGTCCGCACCAGGGCCGGCCGTAGCGAGGACCGAGGTCGCGAGGAACGATCGGCGCGTGACAGTGGACATGGCGAGGCTCTCCTAGGCGTCCTTCGGTGCCAGATGGATCTCGCGCTTCGGGCTCCGATAGATCGCCTGCGAGCAGCTCGGCCAGGCGCGACTGCCTTCGCCTCGCACATCTGACGGCCCTTCTCGGCCGACGAGCGATGCGGGTTGCCGATCGCCGCCGGTCTTCGGAGAGATCCGGAGGCGACCCACGCCTCGATCGCGTCGTGGCCCTTGAGACGAGTAGCCGATGTCCGGCGTCGGATCGAAGACGTAGCCTTCGGCGCGGTCCATGTGCACGAGCTCCGGGGCGAGGTGGCGGACCATCGAGGTCTCAGAGTCGCCGGAGTGCATGGCGATGGCGCGCTTCGTCGGGCGCGACCGAGGCCAGGCACCTGTGCCGATGCCGCCGAGAAAGATCTTGAAGACCCGCAGATCGGTCTCCATCCTGAGGTCGCGGAAGATAATCGTCGGTCGTTCCGACGTTGCCGCCGTGGCTGCCGAGCAGCACGAGCTTCGTGAACCCGCTGCGCGCCACCGACGCGGCCAGATCCCTCAGCACCATGCGCAGGGTGTCGCCGCTGAAGGTCAAGGTGCCCGGGAACGTCGATGTGCTCGACGCTCTTGCCGAAGGTGGTCGGCGGCAGCGCCAGCACCGTCACGTCGTCCGGGCAGCCGCGCCAGCGCGGCGCCGAGCAGCTCCATGCCGACGAGCGTGTCGGTGATGAGCGGCAGGTGCGGGCCATGCTGCTCGACGGCGCCGACGTTGATGCACCGCCGTGGCGTTGCGATCGCGCTTGGCGATGGCGTCGATCTCCTGCCAGGTGTAGTACGCCCAGTAGCGGCGCGGCGGGATCGATCCGTGGAGACCGGTGGCGATGCGTCGCGGGCAGCTTCTTCAGCATTGGCGATCCTCCGTCATACGCCGGCCGTCGACCGGCTGGCCCGGCATCGCGCGCGGCGAGCGCCGGCCGCACGTCGGCCCAGAACCGCCGAGCTGCTCGAGCGTCTCTGGCGCGCCGCATGCCGGGCAGGTGGGGAAGATCACGAGCGCCTCGAAGCCGAGCTCGTCCTGCATCTCGAGCAGGCGTCGCGCGCCTGCTCCGGGCGTGCCGACGATCCAGGACTTGCTCGCCATGCGCTCCTCGAGCGTGAAGGGGGCGCGGCTCGCGAGAGCGCGGCGTTGCGGCGGATGATGTTCGGCCACGAGAAGCTTGGTCAGCTCGTCGTGCGCCGCGCCGCGCGGTGCGGATCGCCGCCGCGTCGAGTCGGCGACGTGGAGCTGCACCTGGAGCATGCGGTCCTCGCCCGGGCGCAACCGGACGCCGTGCAGCCTCTTCGACCAGCGCGCCGTACTCGTCGCCACCACGGGACCATCCGCTCCCAGGGATGGTTGGCGAGACGCGCCACGTGGCGCTGGCGGGCGGCGTACGCCAGGGTTGTCCTCGCTGCTGATCGGCTGGTAGATGCGCACCGGCGTGTTGATCGGCCGCGGGACCAGCGGGAAACTCGCGTGACGGGCTCGCCGCGGAACGTCAGCCCTCCGGGCGGAATCGTGTAGTGCCTGCCGCGATGAGGCGAAGCGCTCGTTCGACGTCGCGGCCTTGAAGATCTCGACCTGCTCCTCGAAGATGTCGCGGTTGTGCACGTCGTCGGCGTTGTCCGCCGTAGCCGACGTTGACGCCGAACACGTTCGACTCGCGCTCCTCGGTGCCGCGCCCGAGACCACAGAGCAGCCGCCCGCCCGACAGCACGTCGGCCGGGGCGTAGTCCTCGGCGAAGTGGATCGGGTGCCAGGCGGTCAGCACGTGGATCAGCGCGCCCAGCCGGATGCGCCGCGTGCGCTGCGGCCAGCACCGCGTTCAGGAGGACGACGTTCGGGACGACCTCGAACCCGTGGTTGTGGAAGTGGTGCTCGGCGCGTCCACATCGGAGTCGTACCCGAGGCGTGTCGCAGGCTTCCGCGTACGCGAGGAGGTCGGCGTAGGCGCGGCGGTAGTCCTCCTGGCCGTAGTTCCGCGTGTGCGCCGGCGGCCCGTCGACGCCGGCGTCGGGCATGTCCACGGTCCCGTAGAAGAACGTGCCGAAATGCATCTCGACCTCCCGGGCCCGCGCGATCTCGAGACGACGAGTGCCTGTCGCGCGAGCACGCCAACCTCGCAGGCCGTCCTCCGGGAATACACCATCCGGCGGACCACATGCAGCACGCGCCCATGCGTGCGGCGCGGCGCACTATACTCGAGCACTCGCGACCTCTCGAGTGCCGGCACCGGTGCCGATCGCGCGGAGGGCCCGGATCTCTGATCTGCACAGGACCAATCAGGATGCTCGTCCTGATCAAGCGACTGCTGCGGTGGGTGCTGGCGTCACCTTGATTGTGGTCGGCCTCGTGCTCTCCATTCCCGGCATCCCCGGGCCCGGTCTGCTTGATCGTCCTGATCGGCGTGTTCGTGCTGCTGCCCGAGAGTCGGTGGCTCCGCAAAAGTACGCCGCGCTCAAGCGGCGGTTCCCGAGGCTTTCAGCCCGATCGAGTCACGGCGGGCGCGCGCTCGGCATGCGCGCCGCGGCCGCTCTCGACGTGGCTCGTGACGATTTCCTAGATACCGAAGCCGCGATATCATCCGCGGCGCGGACGAACCGCGGCCGGTCGCCGTCCGCTATGCGACGCAGGTTGCGCGCTGCAGGCCGTCGCGGGGCTGGGGCCCCGCCGGCCCGGCGCGCTTACATGGACGCAGTGCGCGCGTGCAGGCCGTCGCGGGGCCAGGCCCCGCCGGCCGAGGCGCGCTTATGGGCAGAAGGCGAGGGACATGGCACTGCAAGTGCGGCGTAGATCGCCGGGCACGATGCGAACGGCCGCGCGATCGTGAAGATCGAGCGAGGTCGCGAAGAACGCCACGTCGGGACGGCCGGGCGCGACGGCGTGCAACATCATGGACGACCGAGGGCTTTCCGGCCAACAACGACGGCGCGGCCGACGAGGGCTCGCAAAGGTCGCCACGACGTTGAAGAACGGCACGATCTCTCCGCGTGATCGAGTTCGCGGCCGGCCTCGCGGCGCGCAATCATCGGACGGACTCGATCGACTACATCGTCGATCATCTCGGGCGAGATCGACATGGAGCTCGACGACTCGGTCGTGCACCTCAAGGCCGGCGACGTCATGGTGCAGCGGGGCACGATCCACAACTGGGTCAACCGCGGCACCGCGCCGTGCGTGCTCGCGGTCGTCCTGATCGACGCCAAGTCGGTCGAGGCCGGCAGGGAAGGTCCTGACCGCGGTCGGCTAAGACATCAGGAGCTGCCATGACCCACCGTGTAGTCGGCAAGCCCATCGGCCGCGTCGACGGCATCGAGAAGGTGAGCGGCGAGGCGCGCTATTCCGGGGACGTGTCGATCCCCGGGCTCGTCTGGGGAAAGGCGCTGCGCAGCCCGCTGCCGCACGCGCGGATCGTGCGGATCGACACGTCCCAGGCCCGAGCTGCTACCCGGGCGTGCTCGCCGGTGCTCACCGCCCAGGATCTTCCGAACATCCTGGTGGGCCGGCGGATGTTCGACATGCCGATGCTGGCCCGCGACCGCGTCCGGTTCATCGGCGAGAAGGTCGCGGTGGTCGCCGCGGTCGACCCGGACGATCGCCGAGGAGGCGCTCGCCGCATCGACGTCGAATACGAGGATCTGCCGGCCGTCATCGATCGCTGAAGCGGCTATTGCTCGCGGCGCGCCCCGATCGTCCACGAGAACCCGGCGCCTACGAGGGCGCGCCGGCCGAGCGACCCCACCCGAACGTCCAGTCGGTGCTTCGCTTCAAGCTCGGCGACGTTGAGGCTGGGTTCCGCGAGGCCGATCGCATCTTCGAGCACACCTTCCGCACGCAGCTCGCCCACCAGGGCTATCTCGAGCCGCACGCCGGCGTCAGTGGCGATCGACGAGGACGGCCGGGTCAGGTGTGGGCGTCGAACAAGATGCCCTACCGGCTGCAGGAGCTCCTGTCCCACGCGCTCCAGCTGCCCCGGAGGAACGGATCCGCGTCAACCTGACGCCGATCGGCGGCGACTTCGGCGGCAAGGGCTCGCTGATGGATCTGCCGCTCGCCTACCATCTCGCCCGCGTGACGGGCCGGCCGGTCAAGATGGTCATGCGCTACGCCGAGGAGCTGATGGCGGGCAACCCGCGCCACCCCTCGCGTCATCACGCTGCGCACCGGGCGTGACGGGCGACGGGCGGATCGTGGCCCGGCAGGTCAAGAGCGCTCTTCAACAGCGGCGCCTACGGCGCGCCTTCAAGCCGGCGCCGAGCGTGAACCTCGGCGGCGCCGAGCATGGGCGCCGGCGTCTACCGGATCCCGAATCTCCTCATCGAATCCTTCTGCGTCTACACCAACAACATCCCGTGCGGCCACGCGCGCTCGCCCGGCGAGCCCCAGATGGTGTTCGCCGGCGAATCGCACATGGACATGATCGCTGCGGAGCTCGGGATCGACCCGGCCGAGTTCCGGCGGAGCAATCTCCTCCGGGACGGCGATCACCTCGCGAACGGCCACCATCTCGAGCAGGTGCGCGCGAGGAAACGCTCGACGCCGCGCTCGAAGGCGAGTCGACTGGTCCGCAGCCCAAGCCGGGCCCGTGGATCAGGCCGCGGCGTGGCGATGACCCACCGCCACATCGGCGTCGGATTCACGAACGCGCGCGTGCGTCTCGAGACCGACGGACGCGTCACCCTGCTGATCGGGCTTCCCGACACCGGCACCGGCGCGCACCTCACGCTCCGGCAGGTCGTGGCCGAAGTGCTCGGCCTCGCGATCGATCGAGGTGCAGATCGAGCTCGCGACCACCGACGACTTCGAGACCGATTCCGGCGTGGGCGGCAGCCGCGTCACCCACGGGCGGGCGCGCCGCCTATCACGCGCGCGGAGAAGCTGCAGGAGATGATCGCGGCGGAAGCGGCGAAGCTCGGCGTGCCCGGCGCTTCGCTCGCCGACGATCGCGCAGGCCGCCGCGCGCGAGGGCCGCACGCTGGAGGCATCGCACTTCTACGACGCGAAGTCGCACGCGCGCGGTCACCTCCTTCACCGCGCAGGTGGCCGAGGTCGCCGTCGGACCCGGCGACGGGCCAGGTGACCGTGCGCCGCTTCACGACCGCGCACGACGTGGGCACCGTCATCAACCCGATCGGCCACCAGGGGCAGATCGAAGGGCGGGCTCATCCAGGGGCTGGGCTTCGCGCTGATGGAGGAGATGCCGACCGAGGGCGGCCGGATCAGCACGCTCAAGCCTGGGCGAGCGTCAAGCTCCCGACCGTAGCCAGGACATCCCGCCGCTCACGACCGTGCTGCTCGAGGACGCGGTGGGACCGGGGCCGTTCCACGCCAAGGCGCATCGGCGAGGGCAGCATCAGCGCGGTGGCGCCCGCCATCGCCAATGCCGTCGCCGACGCGTGCGGGGTGCGCATCATCGATCTTCCCATCACGGCGGAGAAGGTCTACTTCGCCCTCAAGGAAAAGGAGTGGAACCGCCCGTGAACGCGCCAGATCCGCACTCACCGTCAACGGCACGGCGTCGCGCGAGGTGGAGGTGCCCACGTACCGCACGCTGCTCGACTGCCTTCGCTACGATCTCGGGCTCACCGGCTCCAAGGAAGGGTGCGGCGTGGGCGTCTGCGGCGCGTGCACCGTGCTGCTCGACGGCAAGATGGTGAGCTCCTGCATCGCGCTCGCCGGTCTTCGCGGACGGCCGCGAGGTCACGACCGTCGAAGGTCTCGCCGCAGGACGAGCGGCTCCATCCCGTCCAGCAGGCGTTCATGGACTGCGGGCGGCTTCCAGTGCGGCATCTGCACGCCCGGGCCAGGTCGTCGCGGCCAAGGCGCTCCTCGACACGATCCCGAATCCGACCGAGGCGCGAGATCCGGGAGTGGATGCTCGGCAATCTCTGCCGGTGCACGGGCTACTACAAGATCGTCGAGTCGATTCAGGACGGCCGCCCAGCGGAGTCGGAAGCCATGAACGCGCTTCGACTATGCGGCACCGCGGACGCTCGACGAGGCGCTCGCCACTCCTCCGCGAGCACGGCGACGACGCGCGGGTCATCGCGGGCGGCACCGCCCTCGTAACGATGATGAGGCAGCGCCTCGTGCTGCCCGGGCTATCTCGTGAGCCTGCGCGACGTCGCCGGGCTCGACCGGATCGAGGCGACGAACGGCGTGCGATTCGCATCGGGCGCTCTGGTTACGCACCGGGAGGTCGGAGGTCTCACCGCTCGATGCAGCGAGCGATCTGCCAGTCCTCGCGGAGACGTTCCGCCGTGTGGCGAGCGTTCGCATCCGCCACATGGCCACCGTCGGCGGAGCGCTGGCGCACGCCGATCCCGAATCAGGACCCGCCGGTGACGCTCATGGCGCTCGGGGCGCAGCGTCGAGATCCGGCGGCGCCGGCGGCCGGCGCGAGCTGCCGCTCGAGCGACGTTCTTCCGCGACTACTACGAGACCGCGCTCGAGCCGGGCGAGCTCGTCACCGGCGTCAGTCGTGCCGCCGCTTCCGGCGGCGGAGCGGCGCCGCCTTACATCAAGTTCCTCCCGCGCACGCGCGGACGACTACGCGACCGTGGCCGTCGCCGCGATCGTGACGCTGGAGAGCGGACGGCGAGCGTTGCCGCGAAGCGCGCATCGCGCTCGGCTCGGTCGGCGTCGACGCCGCTTCGTGCGCGCGCGGCCGGAGGCGCTCCTGGCCGGGCAGCGGTCGAGCGCAGGCCTGCCTGCAAGCCGCGGGCGAGTCGGTCAAAGGCGCGGTCGATCCGCTGAGCGATCACCGCGGATCGGCGGCCTACAAGCGCGAGATGGCCGCGGTCGATGGTCGGCCGGGCACTCCGCAGGCGTGGGAGGCGGCGCGCGCGTCGGCCCGCGGACCAGTGACGTTCACGCAGGAATGCGTGATCCCGGTCGCGCCGAGCGCCTGTGGGCTTTCTTGATGGATGTCCCGCAGGTCGCGAGCTGCGTCCCCGGGGATCGGGACCGTCGAGGCGGCTGGACGACAGCGCATACAAGGGCAGCCTGCGAGTGCAGGTCGGCCCGATCCGCCTGTCGCTCGAGGGCACCATGACCGTCGAGGAGCAGGACCGCGGCGTCCTGGCAGGCGCGCATGCGGGCCGAGGCGCAACGACCGTCGGCGTGGGTGGCGGGATCCGCGCCGCGTGGGCCTCACGCTCGCTCCTGGCCGAGGTCGAGCACGCGCCTGCGTATCGAGACCGATCTCGCCGTCCTCGGCCAGCATCGGCGAGTTCGGTCAGCCCGTCATCAAGAACAAGGCCGACTCGCTGCTCGAGGAGTTCGCGCACAATCTCGGCTCGAAGCTCCAGCGAGGAGGATGACGATGAACCGGGGCTACCACGCGCACATCTGCTACGACCCTCAGAACACGCGCCAGATCGCCGAGCGGCTGTGCGCCGACATCAGTAGCAAGTTCCAGGTCGAGCTCGGCGGCTTGCGCGACGAGCCGGTCGGGCCGCATCCGGTCGCCAACGCCCAGGTCATCTTCACGCCCGATCAGTTTCAGCAGGTCGTCGAGTGTGTCTGATGATGCACCGCGACGGTCTCGACGTGCTGGTCCACCCACTGACCGACGACTCGGTCGACGACCACAGCATCTACGCGATGTGGCTGGGCTCGCCGGTGCCGCTGAAGCTCGAGACGCTGCGGCGCAACTACCGCGCGGAGCTGCTCCCCAGCGCCTGAGCTGAGGGGACGCCGCCAGGTCCAGGTGCACCCGATCGGGTGGCGCTGAGCGCGCGTACTCCGGACGAGTGAGCGGCCGAAAGTTCGGCGGCTCGATGCCGGCCTGACTGGAAGAGGCTGTCCACCGTGTAGGTTCCGGCGGAGTCCGGAGGAAGGCAGCCCAAACGGCGGAGAGTCTCGTTTGCACGCCACGACGCATCGAGCGCCCCGGCCGCGACTGCACCGGGGCGCTCGGGCTTCCTGCCCGCCAGCGGCTACCGCCTGGCGGGCCGGTGGCGAAACCCGTCACTGGCTACGCTGAATCACATCAGTCCGTAGAATTTCCCCGCGTTCTCGCAGGTCATCTTCCGCGTGACGTCGTCGGGCAGATGCTTGAACTGCTCGGAGATGTACTTGGCCGATTCCGGCCACACGCCGTCGGGGTGCGGGTAGTCGCTGCCCCACATCAAGGTCTCGACGCCCATCTCGTCGATCAGCTTGGTGCCGACGCGGTCGTACTGGAAGGTCGCCTTGCACTGGCGGCGCCAGTACTCGCTCGGCTTCAGCTTGAGCGGCGAGGTCCTTGTACTGGTCCTCGTACTCGAAGTCCATGCGATCGAGCACGTAGGGAATCCAGCCGATGCCGCTCTCGCCGAACGCGATCTTCAGATTCGGATAGCGCTCGAAGACCGCGCGGCCCATCAGCGCGGTGAGGATGTTGGCGAGCGTCATCTGGAACAGGCAGAGACCGCTGTACATCAGCGCGCGCTGGGTGAGGCCGGTGTACTTCTCGCGCAGCGCCGGCGACACCGACGGGAACGTGTGGAAGTGCAGCGGGATCCCGACCTCGTTGATGGCCGCCCACAGCGGCTCCCACTGCGGATGCCACATCGGCTCCATGTCCCACGAGCACGACAGCTCGATGCCCTTGAAGCCCAGCTTGGCGACTCGATGCACCTCGGCGACGGCGGCGTCGATGTCGCCGTACGGCAGGTTCGGCGAGCCCGATGTGACGGTCGGGATAGTTACTGCAGAAGTCGGCCATCCACGTGTTGTAGATGCGCAGCATCTCGTTGGACGCCTCGATGTCCTTCAGCTTCGCGGCGGCGGCCAGGATGCCGTAGATGACCTCGGCGTCGACCCCGTCGCGGTCCATCTCCTTGACGCGCAGGTGCGGATCGCCCGGCCGGCGGATGCCCTTCTTGCCGTCCTCGTAGAGGCCGGTCGACGCCATGACGTCGACGCGAAGCTGCTTGCCCGGCTGGTACTTCGTGCCCGAGGCGCCCACGCCGCCGGCTAGCCCGAAGACGGCGCCGTTGTTGGCGACCCATCGCCGCCCGTCCGGCCCGTCTGCCACGTAGGGCATGCGCTCCTTCAGCTCGCGCGGGCGCTTCCGAGACGAAGCAGGTCCGGCGGCAGCCAGATCAGATCGAGGTGACAGTCCGCCGAGATCCGGTTGTAGACCATGGCTCGCCTCCCGTTAGACTTGCACTGCAACGTCGATAACCCGCGCTATCGCCCGACCAGCGGCAGCCCCTCTGTTTGCCGGACCTCGTTGATGACCTCGAGCACGCGCGTGTGCAGGCCGGGGTACTCGATCCCAAACTCCTTGGCCAGGCGGCTCCAGTCAACCAGGTAGTTGCCTGATTCCTCGCGGCCGCCTTCCTTGGCGAACGTGATCTGCGCGTCCGGCAGGAACCCGCGCACGATGTCCGCGAGCTCGCCGAGGCTCACCGGGATGCCGCCCGAGTTGTAGAGCGAATGGCGGGGCGCGTCGGCCAGCAGGATGCGGGTGAAGACCTCCGCCATGTCCTCGACGTGGATCAGCAGGCGCATGAGCCCCTTGGCCGGCAGGTGCACCGGCCGGCCGCGTGCGGCGTCGACCATGATCTGCACGTGGTCGACCGAGCCGCGCACCTTGTCGGGCCCGGTGACGTTGGCGGGGCGCACGCCGGTGATCGACATGCCGTAGTTCTTGATGTACTTCTTCGCCTGGAACTCGTTGAAGATCTTGTGCATCGCGTACTGGCTCGTGCCGTAGGTGGGATCGTCCTCGGTGGCCAGCCGATCGCCGAAGTTGCTCTGCTGGCCGCTCACCGCGACCGAGCTCGCGTACACCACGCGCTTGACGCCGGCCAGCGCGCGCGGCCTCGAAGCAGTTGTCCATCCCGAGGATGTCCAGGCGCATGACCTGGTGCGGGTTGCCCTCGCCGGCGCCGAGCCCGTAGGCCAGATTGATGAGCCGGTCCGGCTTCACGTCGAGCACGGTGCGCATCACGTCCTCGAACTGCGTGACGTCGCCGCGGACGACCGGCGCGCCGACCGGCACGCCGGCGAACGTCGGCGGCGCCGGGATTCAGATCCATGCCGACGACCGATTCGCCGCGCGCCACGAGGCGCCGGATGACCCGAGGGCCGATGAAGCCGGTCGCGCCGATCACGAGCACCGACATGCGTTGCCTACTGCCTGCTCTCGGTCGACTGCCAGGCGATCATGCGCCAGTCCGCGCCGGCCTTCGCATACACGGCCAGGTAGCGAACGGTGAAGCGATTCTCCTTGCCGTCGCGCTCGACGTGCATGTCCGACACGCCGTTGACGATGCCGACACTGCCGACGACGCGCACGCGCGCCGGTCGCGCGGCGCGATGCCGCGATAGTGCGGCTTGCCGGCCGCGAAGGTTCCCGATGTGCTCGGCCTTCGACTCCTGGCGGGCGGTCGGAGTGCACGTAGATCAGGTCGTCGGCAAGTGAGGCGTCGAGCGCGCCCCAGTCGCCCTTGCTTCATCGCTTCGAAGCGTCCATCGTCAGCGCGGAGCACGTCGGCCTCGACCCCGGTCGTCTGCGTCGTCGTTGTCGCCATCAGAATTCTCCTTGTTCAGAGACCAGCGTTATGCTCCCGCGGCGACGGGCGTCGCGTCTGGCGCTGCGGTGCGGCACGCGGGGATCACGTGTTTGCCGAACATCTCGATGGATTGCATCGCGCGCTCGTGCGGGATCGTCTCGGTCTGCGTGATCAGGATGACCTGATCGACACCGGCCTCCTCGTAGAGCTGAACGCCCTTGATGCAGCTATCCGGGTCGCCGGCGATGATGATGCCGCGATCGCACAACGTGTCCGGATCCATCTGGCCGAACGCGGCGCGCGCCGCGCCCGGGCCGCTGTCGAGCGAGATCCCGACCTGCGCGGCCTGCTCCTTGTGCGCGTCGTCGGACTGCCGGAGCCACCGGCCGAAGTCGGCCTTCAGGTGATCGGGCACGCCGCCCCACGACTCCAGGAGCTGCTCGTAGGCGTTGACGCGGTCGCGGATGTACGGCTTGTCCGGCCCGAAGAACGTCTTGAGCGACAGCGCGGCGAGCGCGCCGCGCCTCGGCGTTGTTCTCGCCGCAGAACGCGTGGACGTTGTTGCCCCAGTAGTCGTTGACGACGGCGCCGACGGGCGTGCGCCTGCTTGACTCGCGCCCGATAGCGCTTGACGTGCTCCGGCCAGGATGTTGGTGGCGAACGTGGCCGACGACAGGACGCCGATGCCCTTGTCGGCCGCGACGTCGTAGCTGTCGGTCTGCGTGCACGCCAGATACATGGGCGGATGCGGCTTCTGATGACGGCTTGGGCAGCACGTGGCGCTTGGGCACCGTTCCAGAAGGTGCCCTCCCAGGAGAACTCTTCCGACTGCCAGATCTGCGGGATCATCGTGATCGACTCTTCCCACATCGCGCGCGTGTTGCGCGGATCGATGCCTTGACCGATCTGCTCGTAGGCGTTGGACCGCCCGGTCCCGAACTCGAGCCGGCCGTCGGTCAGCTGGTCCAGCATGGCGGCGCGCTCAGCCGCGCGGACCGGATGGTGAGCCGGCAGGATGCAGACGCCGAAGCCGATCCGGATCGCGCCGGGTCATCTGGCTCAGCGCGCCGAGCAGGACTTCGGGGCAGGGCGAGCCCGAGAACCCGGTCAGAAAGTGGTGCTCGACGAACCAGAGGTTGTCGAAGCCGACCTTGTCGGCCAGCACGCACTGCTCGAGCGTTTCCTTGTAGAGCTTGTTCCAGTCGATGTCCGTGCCCTCGAACGGTCGCTGCGCCTCGTAGAGCAGGCCGAATCGCATCGCGGGTATCTCCCTGACGTCTCGCGCGCGGCAGGCCGTCGCGGGGCTGGGGCCCTGCCGGTCGAGGCGCGCTTCCGAAAAATCGGACTGAAAAGTGCAGTCATGCTACCACGTTGGCGGGGCGTCTTGACGGCGCCATCCGCTGGCGGCTAGTCTCGCCGGACACCATGGAAGAGCGCGTCATCGAGATTCCCACGCGCCTCGGGCCGCATGGACACGTTCGTCACCCACCCGGAGCAGGACGGGCCGCTTTCCGCCGGTCATCATCTACATGGACATCTGGGGGTGCCGCGAGGAGCTGTTCGAGATCGCCCGCCGGGTCGGCACCGTCGGGTACTACTGCATGGTCCCGGACCTCTACTACCGGCAGGGCAAGGTGCGGCACGAGTTTCGCGACGCGGAGAACCGGATGATCTCGCTGCACGCGCTCGACGAGGCGCGCCGGCAGCGCGTGATCGCGCCGGGACGACGCCTCTCGAACCAGATGGTCGTCGACGACACGGGCGCGATCCTGGACTTCCTCGGCCGCGGTGAGCCGGTGCGGCCGGGCGGGGTCGGCTCGATCGGCTACTGCATGGGCGGCGCGCCACGTCCTGTGCGCCGCCGGGCCTCCCCGAGCGCATGACCGCCGGCGCGAGCCTGCACGGCACCACGCCTCATCAGCGACGCGCCCGACTCGCCGCACCACCTGGCCCGGGAGTTCCGCGGCGAGCTCTATTGCGGGTTCGCCGAGATGGATCCCGTACGCCCCGCTGTCGATGGTGAAGGAGCTCGACGCGCTCTTGCGGCCATGCCCGGTCGACTATCGCTATGCGATCCACGAGGGCGCCCAGCACGGCTACGCGCTGCCCAACCGCGACATCTTCGACCCGCGCGGCGCGGCGCGCGACTGGGAGCAGATCTTCGCGATGTTCCACCGGCGGATTCCGCCGTACGCAGGTAAGCTGAGCGACCGATGGACTGGATCGAAGCGAACGGCGCGAGCCTGCGGTACGACCTGAGCGGCAGCGGGTCGCGAGACCGTCGTGGCTGCTCCACGAGGTCGGCGGCTGCATCGAGAGCTGGGACGAAGCGCTTGCCAGCCTTGCAGCGGCGGTTTCGCGTCCTGCGCCACGACCAGCGCGGGTTCGGCATGTCGGAGAAGACGCGGGCGATCACGATGGACGGCACCGTGGCCGACCTGGTCGCGCTGCTCGACGCGCTCGGCATCACCGGGCCGGTGCACCTGGCCGGATGCGCGATGGGCGCCGCCGTCGCGCTCGCGTTCGCGGGGCGCTACCCGACGCGTGTCGGCCGGATCGTCGCGGCCAGCCCTGCGACGTGGGCCAACGCCCGACCCGGCAGCCGCCACGCAAGCGCATCGACGAGACCGAGCGCGGCGGCGTACGCGCGGTCGAGCCAGGGAGCCTGGCGGCCTCGTATCCGGAGGCGATGCGCGGCCTCGATCGGCGCGCGTTTCGAGCGGTTCCGGCGGCGGTGGCTGGGCGAACGATCCCGAAGCCATGGCCGCGCGATCTTGAGGATGTCGACCGAATCCCGCGTTCGATCTGAGCGCGGATCTGGCGCGGATCACGGCGCCGACCCTGGTGATCGGCTGCACACGACGGGATTCGCACGCCGGCGATGGTGACGAAGGTCGCGGCGCAGATCCCCGGGGCCCGAGTACGTCGAGGCGAGCTCGGGCCACTTCATGGCGGTCGAGACGCCCGATACTGTTCGTCGATCTCGCGGTGCCGTTCCTGACGGCCGGAGCGGCGGCGAGCCAGGTGATACAGTAAACGAAATGTCGTCGCTCTCGTCCGCCACCGTCGATCGACTACAAGACGCTCGTGCAGGACGACCGCATCCACGCCTCGCTCTACACCGACCCGCGCATCTTCGACGACGAGCTGGAGCGCATCTTCCGCCGCGGCTGGGTCTTCGTCGGGCACGACAGCGAGATTCCCGGCGCGGGCGATTTCGTCACCCGCCGCACTCGGCACCGAGCCCGTCATCATGGTGCGCGGCGCCGACGGCGCCGTGTCGCCGTGCTCGTCAATCGCTGCATGCACCGCGGGCACGATGGTGTGCGCCGCCGACCGGGGTCACGCGCGGACGTTCACCTGTCCCTATCACGGCTGGACCTACGACGTCTCGGGCGCGCTGCTCCGGGGTGCCGCTATCCCGGCGGGTATGCGCGCGTTCGACAAGACGCGCACGGCCTCACGCGCGCGCCGCGCGTGTCGAGCTACCGCGGCTTCGTCTTCGCCAGCCTGAGCCCGGCGGGCGATTTCGCTTTCGGAGCATCTCGGGCACGGCCACGCGGCTGATCGATCGCTCCGTGCGATCTCTCACCGGCCGGCGAGGTCGAGCTGACCGCCGGCTGGGTGAAGCACCGCTGCGCCGCCAACTGGAAGGCGCTGCCCGAGGAACGACAGCGACGGCTACCACCTCGGATTCGTCCATCGCGCGCACTGTTCAGCGACGGTGCGCACGCAGTACCAGCGCGTGGTCGGCGACGAGAAGGCGATCAAGGCGGTCGTGCGCGACTGGGGCAACGGCCACATGGAGATCGACTGGTCGCCCGGCTATCAGGGCCCGTTCGAGTGGCTGGGCGGCGCCTCCGGCTCGGTCGTCGCCGACTTCGTGGCCGCGCTGGAGCGCCGCGACGGTCCCGAGCTCGCGCGCCGGCGCATCCTCGAGGGCCGGCGCACGCGCTCATCTTCCCGAACCTGTTCCTCGGCGAGACCAACATCGCGATCGTCGAGCCGGTGGGCGTCGAGGAGTGCGTGCACTGGCACACGCCGATGTTTCTCAAGGGCGTGCCGGAGTTCAACAGCCGGCTGCTGCGCATGGCCGAGGCGGGCATGGGCCCGGCGTCGTTCCTGATGCCGGAAGATCTGACCGTGGCGGCCCGCAACCAGCTCGGCCTGCACGCGCGCACCGTTGCCGTGGCTGCGAGCTCGGCCGGGGCCTCGAACCGCGAGCGGGTCGACGCCGAGGGCCGCACGGTCTCCCACGTCACCGACGAGACGACGAATCGCGCGCTCTGGCGCCACTACCGGACGGTGATGACGGACGCGTAGCGGCTCACGCCCGATGCTCTCCGACGCCGAGTACCGAGCCGTGGTCGAGTTCCTCTATCGCGAAGCGCGCCTGGCCGACGAGGCCCGCTACGCCGAGTGGCTCGCGCTGTGGACCGACGACGGCGTCTACTGGGTGCCGGCGACCACCGATCCCGGCGCCGACCCGGACAAGCACATCTCGCACATCTACGACAACCGCGGCCCGCCTCGAGACGCGGATCAAGCTGCTTACAGACCGGCTACCGCTACAGCCAGGAGCCGGCGTCGCTGATGCGCCGGCTCGTGTCGAACATCGAGGCGACGTCGGCCGACAACGGCGAGCTCGTCGTCGAGTCGAACTTCGCCCTCGCCGAGCTCGCGATCCAGGCCAAGCGCGAGCTGCACTGGTGGGTCGGGCGCACGACGCACCGGCTCCGGCGAGTCGGTGGCGAGCTCGAAGATGTGCCGGAAGAAGGTCGTGCTGGTGAACGCCGGCCGAGCCGCTGCCGAATCTCTCGTTCTTGATCTGAACTGGCTATCGCTGCCCCCGGGCACTGGGAAGTACGTGGTACCCGGCTCTGGGGAAATCCTTCCATGGCAATGTGGGGTACGTGCCGGGGCCGCTTCTTCTCTGGTCTGGTGTCGCGCCCGGCGCCGCCGTCGGGGAAGAGGACGCAGGATTGGACCGTGTGCCGGGCGGCAGCGGCTGGATGTCTGGCAACCACCACCGAGAACACGCGCGCCCGCCGGAACCGTCAGGCGGGTGGCCGCGATAGTCGCCAGGGTCGGGTCCGCCTCGGGCGGATGCGGGCGGTAGTAAGGTCAGCACGTCGCGATTGCCCCACAGACCGCGGCCGTCCCGGCGAGGCGTCCTCTTCGAGCGTGCGGAAGTACGCGAGGTACTGATGGTCCGTGGACGCCGTCGCCTCGGCATAGCCCCTCTGAAGAAGCGCGGCGTTGACGAACACGTTACCGACCCAGACATAGGCCATCCAGCCGGCCCGATCGGTCGCGCGGGAGCGCGCCCAGCGTGAGGTAGATCCACTTGCCTTCGACGAGCCGCTGGTTCGCCTCGCGCGCCACGCTCGCGAACGGCTCCGGCCCTGAGCTGGGGATGATCGACGATCGGGACGTCGACGCCGAGGTAGCGCACGGGTTCGATCCGCGTACCGATCTGGGCATAGATGAGGTCGCCCTCCACGACACGCGTAACGTAGGCCGGGCCGATCCATTCCTGCGCGAAGGCGGACGTCGAGACGCCCGAGAGGGCGACTAGCAGAGCGACGACGGTAGGCGTCAACAGATGCCTCGGTGGTTCTATTTGCCCATCGCCGCCCGGGCGGCCTCGATCTTCGCTTTCACGGCGTCGAGGTTGAAGCTGGCGCCCTTCTGCATCGGCGGGAACTCGATGGCCGTCATGATGAGCTTCTCCACCTCGCTGCTGGACGAACACGAAGCGCCAGAATTCGTACTTGAACCAGTCGAAGTATTGCTGCGCCCCGGCTTTGGTCCCGCTCTCGGGCCAGCCCGTGCGCTCGAAGGGATCGAGGCGAAGGTTGGTCAGGAACGGCACGTCGACATGGGCCTTCTCGCCGAGCCAGCCGCTGGGCTGCTCGATGAAGCGATACTTGAAGTCGTCGACGCGCACGGCGCCCAGCTACTTTCGCCGAAGTAGAAGATCTCGTGGCGATTCGACGGCCCCTTGCCGGTGATCATGTCCATCTGGTTGTAGCCGTCGAGGTGCACCTTGTAGGTGCGATCACCCAGCCGCTTGCCCTTCTTCAGCTCTTCGCGCGATGTTCGGGTTGCCGGCGGCGGCCACGAAGCGTCGGGAACCAGTCGAGCCCGGAGATGATGCCGTTCTCGACCTTGCCCGCGGGCACCTTGCCGGGCCAGCGGATCATCGCCGGCGCGCGGAAGCCGCCTTCCATGATCGTGCCCTTGGACTGCGCGAACGGGGTCTGTCCGCCATCCGGCCACGTGAAGACCTCGGTGCCGTTGTCGGTGGTGAACACGACGATGGTGTTGTTGTCCACGCCCATGTCCTTGAGCTTCTTCATCACCAGGCCGATGTCGTCGTCGAGCTGCGCCATCCCGGCTTCATGGATGGACCAGTTGTTCTTGGAGTTGCGCATCGCCTGGTACTTCGGCGACAGGTGCGTGACGATGTGCATGCGGGTCGGATTGAGCCACAGGAAGAACGGCTTGCCGTCGGCCTTGGCCTTGTCGATGAAGCTTGAGCGCGAGGTCGCGGATCTCGTCGTCCACCGTCTCCATGCGTTTCGGGCACAGCTCGCCCTTGTCCTCGATCTTCTGCTTGCCGACCTTGCCCCAGCGCGGATCGACGGTCGCGTCGTCGACGGTGGTCGCAAACGAGTGGAGCATGTTCCGCGGACCGACCTTCGACCTCAGATCTTGTGGATAGTTCGGATGGCAGGGGGTCTTCCATCGCATCGAGGTGATAGAGATAGCCGAAGAACTCGTCGAACCCGTGCACCGTGGGCAGGAACTCGTTGCGATCGCCCAGGTGGTTCTTGCCGAACTGGCCGGTGGCGTAGCCCAGCGCCTTGAGCGCGGTGGCGATGGTCGCGCGCCTCTGCCGGCAGGCCGACGGTGGCGCCGGCCTGGCCGACCGTGGTCATGCCGGTGCGGATCGGCAGCTCGCCGGTGATGAAGTTCGCGCGGCCGGCCGTGCAGCTCGCCTCGGCGTAGTAGTCGGTGAACAGCATCCCCTCGGCGGCGATCTGGTCGAGGTTCGGCGTCCGGCCCGCCATCATGCCGCGGTGATAGGCGCCGATGTTCCAGATGCCGATGTCGTCGCCCATGATCACGACGATGTTCGGCTTCGGCTGTGCGGCCGCGGGCACGGCCGTGAGCGCCGCGGCAGTCGAACAGCGCGACCAGAGCCAGTAGCCCTCTTCGTGTGTTCCTCATTGCAGGTTCTCCTCGCATGGCTTTTGCTCGTGGACTTCGGGAGCCGCGGCGCATCGCCGTATGGTCGTCGACCCCGCCCAGCGCGATCCACTGGACCTAGGTCCTTAGGGGCTGGCTCTTTCTGCGGGGGCAACGGCCGATCGGAAACGGCAGCATTCGCCAGCCGCCATTGGGCGGCCGGGCGAGTCAACTAGGCGGTCAGCGACCCGGGTGAAACCACCAGACGAGAGCAACGGAGGCGAACACCGCGGCCTCCATCAGAGTGGCGACGAACAGCGCGATGCGAGAGCCATGATTCGGAGCGAACAGGCCCGAGAGAAAGAAGGCCAGAGCGAACAGCGGCGCGACCAGAATCCTGAGGCCGGCGAGGCCGGACCAGACCTGAAGCAAGGAGCTGGCGCCGGCGGTCCGTGCGACGACGTAAGTAGTGAAGGCTCCCGCCGCCGTGGCAGCGACTGCAAGAGCCGCGACGGAGAGCACGAGCCAGAACGCGCGATTGGGCCTGAGGAAGAAGAGCGCGGCACCCGTTGGAAGGACGGCGGCCGCGGCGAACACCGCCAGGAAGAGCAGGCTGTCGCCGAAATCGTACATGGCGCCGTACGTCTGCCGGTCGGGCCCGCTGGTCGAGGCCACGTAGATCGCGACGATCGTGGAAGCCACCAGGAAGGCGCCGACGTACCCCGCGGCAACGAGGCCGATCTTGGCGGGGCTCTCACAGTCCTATATGTCACCGGGATGGCGGACCATACCTAAGAAAACGGCCCGGACTGCCGGCAGGCGGTCTGGACCCTTTGACCAACTATGAGTAGTGGAGGACGCGCTCCCCACGGACGCCGGCAGGAATGCTACAGTTGATGCGCGAACGCGAAGACCGACCGTGGCGGCGCCGTGCCGCCGAGAGGGAGCCAGCATGTCCGCGACGAGCACGTTGCCCACCCTGACCTCCGACGAGGTGATCGCCCAGCTCGAGCCCTTCGGACGCGCCAGCCGGTGAAGTACTGGGCGTTCTACTCGAAGCCAGCTCGGCAGGATCGTGACCGATCCCGCGCTCATGGTCGTGCCGTTCGACGACCACATGGTGCATCGCGGCCACGGCATCTTCGACACCGCGGCGATCGAGGCCGGCAAGATCTACGATCTCGAGGCGCACCTGGACCGGTTCATCCGCTCGGCGCACAACTCGAAGCTGAAGCTCCCGGCGCGGGACGAGATGCGGGACATCATCGTGCGCACCGCGGCCGCGAGCGGCAAGCGCGAGGGCTCGATCCGCTACTGGGCCTCCGCGGGGCCGGGAGCCCTCGGTCTGGCCCCGGCGGCCGGCGCCGAGCCCAGTTCTTCGTGATGATCTCCGCGGGGCTCGGCTATCCGGACACGTGGTACACGCAGGGGCTCCGCATGATGACGACGACGTATCCGATCAAGCCGCCGCTCTACGCCGTCACCAAGAGCGTCAACTATCTCCCCAACGTCCTCATGCAGATGGAGGCCCAGGAGCGCGGCGTCGACAACGGGATCTTCATCGACGCGGCCGGGAACGTGGGCGAGGCTCGAACATGAACGTCGCGTTCATCACCGCCGACGGAATGCTGAAGCACCCGAAGTTCGATCACATCCTGTCGGGCTGCACCTCGTTGCGCCTGCTCGAGCTGGCGACCCGGCTCCAGACGACGGGCGTGCTCAAGGGCGTCCAGGTCTGCGACATTCCCGTCGCGGAGGCGCGCGCGGCCCGCGAGATGCTGCTGATCGGCAGCTCGGTCAAGGTCGCGCCGATCGTCGAGTGGGACGGCAAACCGATCGGCGACGGGAAGCCCGGTCCCATCGCCCGCGCGCTCCGCGAGCTGCTTCAGAACGACATGCGCTCGGCGACCGACCGCCTGATCGACATCCCGTACTGAGAGGCGGCTAAGCGCCGCCAGAGGCGTTCGGAGGCGAGCCGAGCGCCGGCGACCAGCGCCTCGAATTTCGCCCACATCACCGCGGGATGCTGGCGCTGGTACAAGGCGCCCTGCGCAAATCCGCAGTCGGCTCCCGCGATGACCCGCTCCCGGCCGATCGAGCTGGCGAAATTCATGATCCGCTCCGCGATCGTCTCGGGATGCTCGACCACGGCGGTCGTGTGCGCGATCACGCCGGGAATGAGTATCTTGCCCTCCGGGAGCTTCACGTCTTCCACACACGCCACTCGTACGAGTGCCGGGGTGTCGCCGCCTCGACCGAATAGCTCTGCGCCTTGACCCGGAGCATGAGGTCGACGATGTCGCGCAGTCCGAGGTCGTGGACGTGCGGGCCTTGCCAGCTGCCCCAGCAGAGGTGATACCGCACGCGGTCCTCGGGGATGCCCGCCAGCGCGTGATTGAGCGCCTCGAGGTTTCGCGCCTGCGTCCGCCGGTAGTCCTCGAGCGGCGGCGCCGGGATCCAGCATGTCCCACGTCTCGCCCAGACCCGGGTCGTCGATCTGCAAGACGAAGCCCGCGTCGACGATGGCCCGGTACTCCGTCTTCAGCGCCTCGGCGATCGCGAAGACGTACTCCTCGTCGGTCTTGTAGTACTGATTCTGTCCTCGGCCGACCATCGCCGGCGCGATCGCCGGCACGAAGGCCCTCCTCCACCGTGACGCCGCGCAGCGCGCGTTTGAAGATCTCGAGATCTCGCTGCAGCAGTGCCTGGCCCTTGTACGCGATCGGGCCCTGGCACACCGTGGGCCGGGCGGAGGGCGGCATCGCGCGCGGCAGGTATTCTTCGTAGTACTCCCGGAACGCGCGCCACTCGCGACGGGTATCGACCCGGCGCGCCCACGAGGTCCCGGCGTTGCTCGACGGAACGCCGGGATCGTCGGCTTTCATCGGGACGAAGCCGGTGAGCCGCTCGTCCGTGTAGGCCAGAAAGCTCGTCTTCGACATCTCGCCGTCGGAGACGATGTCGATGCCGACGCGAGCCTGCTGCCGCACGGCGTCGGCCACCGCATCCCCGACGAGGGCGGAGAGCCGGCCTTCGTCCGCCGTCTGACCCGCCAGGCGATCCCGGAGCAGCGCCTTGATGCTCTCCGGCCGCGGCATGCTGCCGACGTGCGTGGTCAGGATGCGAGTGGCGCTGGTCTTCATCGGTTGCGCTCGGTCGCTATCGGCCGCTCTCGTCGACCATCAGCACGATCTTTCCGGTCTGCGTGTCGCTCAGCATGTACTTGTGCGCGTCGGTCAGCCGTTCGAACGGGAACGTGCGATCGAGCACGGGCCTGAGCGCGCCTTTGGTGACCGCGTCGAGCAGGTGCGCGGTGAACCGCTCGCTGCACGCGAGCGATTCCTCGGGCGTGCGCGTGCGGAAGGTGACGCCGATGATCGACGCCCGCTTGCGGGCGATCTCGTCAGGTCGCAGTCGCCGACACGGCCGGCGTTGCGCCCGACACTCACGAGCCGGGCCTTGAGGGCGAGCACCCGGATGTTGTCCGCCAGCATCGGGCCGCCGACGTGGTCGATGATCACGTCGACGCCCCGACCGCCGGTCGCGCGCATCACGGCGTCGACCCATTTGCCGGCGTCGCGGGTGTCGACGACCTCGTGCGCGCCGAGCGCGCGCAGCGCGTCGGCCTTGCCCGGCGTGCGGGTGGTCGCGATGACCGGATTCGCGCCGACGTGGCGGGCGATCTGGATCGCCGCGGTGCCGACACCCGACGGCCCGGCGGTGACCATCACCGACTCGCCCGGCCGGACGGCGGCGTTGGTGACCAGCGCGTCGTGGGCGGTGACGAACACGTTGGGGATCGACGCCGCCTCGGCCCACGACATGCCGGCGGGGACTCGCATCAAGGCGCGCTGGTGGGCGACGACGGACTTCGCGTAGCTGCCGACCGCGCGGCCCATGACGCGATCGCCCGGCTGCCAGGCGTTCACGCCGTCGCCGACCGCCGCGATCTCGCCCGCGAACTCGGTGCCCGCTCGCGCGGGATTGACGGGCGCGCTGCCGGGTCGCAGCGCCGCGCCGCGGATCAGCTCGCCGCGATTGGTGCCGGCGGCGCGCACGGCCACCGCCACCTGACCGGGGCCGGGCGCGGCCACCGGCGTTTCGCGCAGCTCGAAGACCGCGCCCTCGGGGCCGGGAACCGCGAACCACGCCTTCATCGTCTGTGCCATGGTCGGAACCTCCTTGACTGCAGCGCGCAGTTCAGCGCGCCTTGAGCTTCAGATCCTCGTAGGGCGACAGGTACGGATGCCCGGTGATCGTCGGGCTCTCCGCGAGCCGCGCGCCGATGCCGATCAGCAGGGACGGCTCGACGATCGGCGCGAACATCGCCCGCTCGTGCATGAGCTGCTGGATCTTGGCCAGCATGGCCTCGCGACGCTTCTTGTCCATCTCCGCCGCCTGATCGCGGAAGAGCGAGTCGATGTCCGGGTAGCCGCCGTACGAGCGGATGCCCGTGGAGATCACGAACGCCTCGATCCGGGTCGCCGCGTTGCCGGCGGCGGCGCTGCCCACGCGGACGAGGTGCTTGAACGTCTTCTCCTGGTCGGCCTTGTAGAACCCAGCGCGTTCCATCGGTTGGAGCCGCGCGCGGATCCCGATGGCCTGAAAGCCGTTGATCACGGCCTCGGCTTCCGGCGCGTACACCGCGTCGGTGGCCATCTCGACGGCGTCGAAGCCCTTGGGGTAGCCCGCTTCGGCCAGGAGCTGCTTGGCCTTCGCGGGGTCGAACGGGTAGGCCGGCGGGGCCCAGTGGAACTCGAAGTCGCGGGGGACGATCGAGAACGCCAGCTTGCCGTAGCCGAGGTACTCGGCCTCGTTGATCGTCTTGCGGTCGATCGCGAGGTTGGCGGCGAGTCGCACGCGCTGGTCGGCCCAGGGTGACTTCGAGTCGAACTGCTGGGTGAAGACGATCCACTCCGTGAAGGTCGGCGACGTCGGCTTGAGGATGAGGCCGGCCGTCCGCTTGACCTCTTCCGCGTTCGGGCCGCGGATCGAGTAGGCGACGTCGGCCTCGGCGCGCTTGATCATGGCCAGGCGCGTCGACTCGTCCGGCACCGATTTGAAGACCAGGCGCTTCACCGCGGGCGTCTTGCGCCAGAAGCCCTCGTACGCTTCGACGACGAGCTCGATGCCGGGATTGAACGAGACGAAGCGGTACGGCCCGGCGCCGACCGGCGCTTTCTTGAAGCCCTCGTCACCCACGCGCTCGGTGTACTTCTTCGGCACGATCCACGCCGCCCCGGTGGCCGGCGTCGCGTAGAACGTCATGAAGTCCGGCCACGGCTGCTTGAACCGAAAGCGCACGTGGAGCGGGTCGACGACCTCGACCGCCGCCACCCGCGCCTTCAAGGTCGACGCCCCCGCGCCCTTGTAGCGCTCGAACGAGAACTTCACGTCGTCGGCGGTGAGCGGGTCGCCGTTGTGGAACTTGACGCCCTTGCGGAGGACGAACTCGTAGGTGAGCCCGTCCTTCGACGCCGTCCAGGATTCGGCCAGGCTCGGCGCCCAGGCGTTGCCGGGCATCGGCTTCACCAGGGCATCGTGGAGCGCGTAGAGCGTCAGGAATGGCGTGATGACTCCCGGCGTCTCGGCGGGATCGAACCACGCCGGCGCCAGCGAGACGTGCACGGCGAACGTGAGCTGTCCTTCCGGCGAAGCGCGCGGCCGAGGTGGCGAGAGGCGCCGGCGCGACGACGGCCAGGGCGAGCAGCAGCACCAGGGTCAGCGATGAGCGGCGAACCCTCACGATGTCCTCCGTTCTCTCTATCGAAAGGCTGTAGCGTGATCGCACCACGCGGGAAGCATACACCGTCGAGGCGTTTATAATCCGGTCCATGAACACCTCCGCGATCCTCGCCGACGCCAAGAGCATCCTGGACGACACGATCCAGCTTCGACGCCGCATCCACCGGCAGCCCGAGGTGGGCTTGAGCGTGCCGCGAACGCAGGCCACGGTCCTCGAAGCGCTCGAAGGGCTCGGGCTCGACGTCCGGACGGGGCAGCGCACGACGTCGATCGTGGCGCGGCTCACCGGAGCTCGTCCGGGCCCGACGATCTTGCTGCGGGCCGACATGGACGCGCTGCCGATGCCCGAGGAGACGGGGCTCCCGTTCGCCTCGGAGGTGAGCGGCCGCATGCACGCGTGCGGCCACGATGCGCACACCGCGATGCTCGTCGGCGCCGCGCGCCTGCTCGCCCGACGGCGCGACTCGTTCGCGGGCTCGGTGTTGTTCATGCTGCAGCCGGGCGAGGAGGGCTACCACGGCGCGCGCGTGATGATCGAGGAGGGATTGCTCGACGGGGCGGCCCCGCCGAGTGGCGCCTTCGCGCTACACGTGACGCACCGGATGGCGGCCGGCTCCATCTCGGCCCGACCGGGCGCCGCGATGGCGTCGGGTGACACGTTGCAGATCGTGGTGCGAGGCAAGGAGGCCATGCCTCGGCGCCGCACGATTGCCTGGATCCGATCCCGATCGCCTGCGAGATCGTGCAGGCGTTCCAGACCCTGGTGACGCGCCGGGTTCACGTCTTCGATCCGGCCGTCGTGACCGTCGCCAAGATCGAGTCCGGCACGACGCGCAACGTGATCCCCGACACGGCGAGCATGCTCGGGACGATCCGCACCGTCTCCGAGCCGACCCGCGAGCGCGTGCTCGACGGGGTGCGCCGGGTCGCCGAGGGCATCGCGGCGGCCCACGGCGCCGAGGTCAACGTGGAGCTGATCCGAGGCTATCCCGTCACGGTGAACGACACGGACTTCGCGGGCTTCGTGCTGGACACCGCCCGCGAATTGCTCAGGCCCGAGGCGGTCCACGCGGCGAGCCATCCGATCATGGCGAGCGAGGATTTCTCCTACGTGCTCCAGCGCGTCCCGGGCACGATCGCGAACCTGAGCACGCGGCCGGACACCGACGCGGCGTTCCCGAACCACTCGCCGCGGATGCTCGTGAACGAGTCGGCGCTCGCCGCCGGCATCGCGATGCACGTGGCGGTGGCGCTGCGATTCCTCGAAAAGGGAGCGGGTCCGGCCAAGAGCGGCTGAGGCGGGCTACTCAGCACGGTTCGCATTCGTCATTCGAACGCGAAGATGCGCTTCCAGTCGTTCTTCATGCTGATGACGATCCAGCCCCGTTTTTGGGCTTCGGCCATCAGCGCGTCGGGGAAGGTGCCGATCTTCGACTTCGGGCCGTAGGCGTACTCGCGCTTGTCGTCGTCGTGATGCACGAGCACCATGAGCCGCGCGCCGTCGCCGGCCTGGGTGTACTCGAGCATCTGCTGATCGCCCGCCGAGTTGCCGAACGTCGCCACCGGTCTGCGCCCGATCATCAGGTGGATGCCGACCGGCTTGCCGATCTTGTCGTCGACCAGCAGCAGTTTCGGCACCTTGGTCAGGATCGCCTTCCCGCTCTTGTCATACCCGAACTTCGTGTCGGCGGCCGAGCCCACGACCTGCTCGGGCGGGACGCCGTAGACCTTCTCGGCGTACGCGCGAACGAAGTCCTGGCCGCCGCCGGTGACGAAGTAGGTCTTGTAGCCGCTCGCGCGCAGGTGTTGCATCACCTCGAGCATCGGCTGATAGACGAGCTCGGTGAAAGGACGCTGGAAGCGCGGGTGCTTCGCCTTGGCGATCCAGTCCTGAACGATCGTCTGGAACGCCTCGACCGTCATGCCGGTGTGAGTGACGGCGAGGATCTTCTCGAGGTCCTGGATCGTCAGCTTGGCCATCGCCGCTCGGTCGCCGGAGAGGACCGTCTTGAAGGGCTCGACCTCCTTCAGCTTCGGGTCCTTCTCCGCCATGACCCCTGACCTGGTGAAACGCGAACATCACCTGCGTGTACATCGGCTGCTCGACCCAGGTGGTCCCGTCCTGGTCGAACGCGGCGATGCGCGCCTCGGGCGCGACGAACTTGGGGCTCGCCTTGTCCGTGGTGACGCGCACGAATTCCAGGATCGCCTGCTTGGCCGGGCCGTCGTTCCACGAAGGCAGGGGATCGGTTTGTGCGCCGGCGGGCGCGCACAGCCGCCAGCACGAGACAGAGCGCCACCATGGCGCTCACGACGACGTTCATTGGGCGTTGCATCGTCCGCTCCTATTCTGTCCGCGAGGAACTGTATCGACTCCAGACGCTCTGTGGAATTGGAGGTTGGGCGATTTGATGGCTCGACCTCAATAAGACTTTCGTCCCACCGGTCAGCGCCTGGGCTTCGCGGTTACGAACCGCGCTTCTGAAGTCGGAAGACGAACGCCCCGGCCAAGGGCACCGGGGCGCTCTGTAACGTCAACGAGCCGCGGGCGCGCTACGCGATGGCTGGCGCGCTCCGCGCCCGCGAGGCCATTGCGTGGCCCCTCACGTTCATCAATTCATCAAGCCGTAGAACTTCCCGGCGTTCTCGCAGGTGATCTTGCGCACGACGTCGGCCGGCAGGTGGCCGAACTGCTCCTCGATGTACTTCGACGACTCCGGCCACACGCCGTCGGTGTGCGGATAGTCCGACGCCCACATGAGCGTCTCGGCGCCCATCTCGTGGATCATCTGAGTCCCGATGCGGTCGAACTGGAACGTGGCCTTGCACTGGCGCCGCCAGTAGTCGCTCGGCTTCATGGTGAGGCCGAGGTCGCGGAAGCGGTCCTCCCACTCGAAGTCCATCCGGTCGAGCGCGTACGGGATCCAGCCGATGCCGCTCTCGCCGAAGGAGATCTTCAACGTCGGATGCCGTTCGAGCACGGCGGAGCCGACGATCGCGGACAGGATGTTCACCAGGTTCATCTGAAATCCACAAACGCCCTGAAACAGCGCGGCCCGGCGGGCGAGGGTGGTGGGCGCCTTGTCGCGCACGGCTCTGCGGCACGCTGGGGAACGTGTGGAAGTGCAGCGGCAGGTTCACCTCGCTGACGGCCTGCCAGAGCGGCTCCCAGCACGGATGCCACATGGGCTCCATGTCCCACGAGCACGACAGCTCGAGCCCCTTCAGGCCCATCTTCGCCACGCGCCGAACTTCTTGCACGGCCGCGTCGATGTCACCGTAGGGCAGACAGCGCCAGGCCGATCTGGCGGTCCGGATAGTGACGGCAGAAGTCCTTCAGCCAGTCGTTGTAAATCCGGAACATCTCCTTGGCCGCATCGTGGTCGTTCAGGCGAGTGGCGGCGCCGAGGATGCCGAAGATGACCTCGGCCTGCACGCCGTCCATCTCCATGTCCTTCAGGCGGAGGTGCGGATCGGTCGGCCGCCGGATGCCCTTCTTTGCCGTCCTCGTAGAGCCCGACCGCGGCCATCTTGTCGACGCGGTAATTCTGGCCGGGCACCAGCTTGGCGCCGCCGGGGCCGACGCCTCCGACCAGCCCGAACGACGTGCCGTTCTTGCAGGTCCAGTGCGGGCCGTCCGGTCCGTCCGCCACGTACGGCATGCGCTCCTTCAGCGCCGCCGACGCGTTCGTCGTGAACAGATCCGGAGGTATCCACGGCATATCGATGTGGCAGTCGGCCGAGATCCGCGTGTAGTGCATCCAGTCGCCCTCCCTCGCGAAGATGCGACAGATGTTACGCTCTTGCCCCTCAGCGGTAAAGGTCTGCCATTACTTCCGCGCACGCCGCGGGCTCGCCGCGGGGGACAATCTGCCCGGCGATTGCGCTTGGGGGATGGGGCGAGAGTTTGGGGTTCCTTGGCCGGTGCAACAGGACTCGATTGCGGCCGTCGGCATGCATGATGGTCACCGATCCGCTTCGATGCGCTCCATCCGTCCGCCTGCCAGTGTATCCCCGAGCTTGTAGCCCGGCGATTCGATTCGTGTCCAGATCATGAATGAACGCGAGTCGATCTGTCACCGCTGATCGCCACGCCGGCCAGCGCCAGCTTCGGCAAGGCGCGCCCGCTCAAAGACGTCGGTTCGGCTGATCGCGACTGCCGCCGAGTGGTGCCACTGCGCCGCCGGAACCACGGGCCGCTGGGCGATGCGTCGTGCGAGACGTCGGGGCAGAGGGTGGCCGACGTGGATAGGAGAAGACCGACGCCGGCCGGCGAGCCGAGGACACGCGCGTAGGGGAATAACGTTGTATCATCCGCGCAGGATGCGTCGACGATCCGGTTTACGGCGATGCTGCGATCCCGGCTTCGTCCGTCGCCATGAAAGTAGACCGCTATACATCCGGTCAAACAGTCAGGTGAGACATTGTTCGCGCCTTTAGGGGACGAAGATGCGATTGTTTCGGGCGTCGGCGGCGACGGAATGCGCGGTGCTGGCGGGATGCTGGTTGGCACCCGTGGTGACCGCCGGGACATTGAACGGTCGGTACCAGCTGAAGCACGCTTCGTCCTTTGCGTCGATGACGCCAGGAAACGCCGCGCCCTGAGCGTCGGCGGCCCCGCTTGATCGAGCGTGCCGCAACGGGCTCGTGGAAGAGGCGTGGTGTAGTAGTTATTGTCGCGCTGGATTGAACCAGACTTCGTCACCGACGCCGACGCCACCGGATCGAGTCGACATCGCCGGTTTTCACGTTCAAGATCACCTGATCGGTGCCGCGGTGCTGGGGTCGGTCACGCTCCACACGGCCCTGCGGTATCAAACACGGTGTTGCACCCGACCAGGAAGTCGTTATTCGACTCGGGCCCTTGGTCAGGCCGGCTGGCGGCAGAACGAGATCGAGAAGATGTGCTCGACCCGTCTGGGCGAACGGTTTGATGCGTGCGACGCTGCCGGACGACGGGTTTATCCCGATTTGCGGATCGAGGCTGAGATAGAAGCGTTGGGTGGCGGGATCCCACACCGGTTGCTCAGCGCCGCGTTGCGACCGACGACGCCACCCGCGGCGTTGAAGAGGATGCGGTCAGAAGCCGGACTCCTGGCGCCGGCGCCGTTGGCTGAGTCAGGCGCGATGTCGCTATTGACTCTGACCACGCCAAAGGGTGGGTCGTCGGCGTTGTTGATCGCCAGAATCACGTTGTCCTTGGGTCAAACGCGAACTCGTCGGCACGGTTGGGATCACCGGATGCGGTCGTGACCGCGTTAACCAGGGTCGGCGGGAAGGTCGTGGTGTCGAACGACACGACGCGGCTCGGTGCATCGGTCACGAACAGGCAGTGCCTCCGGTGGCAACGCCGTTGGGACCGGAGGTGCCGTTGTTTCCGGCAAGCCTTTGAATCCGCCCGTCAGTTGGAACAGCAGCGTGTTCGTTCGGGCGTCGACAATATCGACCGCCGCATTGGAACGATCGGCGGATAGTAGGTGCGGCTTTTCCTGATCGACCCAGCTGATGTCGAAGACGCAACATTTTGCCGCCGGTAGCATTGGCCGCAGTCCCCGGATCGGAACGGTTGTAGAGCAGCCCGATCGGCCCTGTCGTTCTTTCTGTTCGGCCCCTCACGGGCCTGCCCGCTGGGCAGGAGGACCAAGCTCAGTAGTAGGGATGGCACGGCCAGGACGAGTAGCGGTGGAGCAGCCTCCACGAGCCATTGCGCGCCATTGCGAGACCTCCCTGTTGTGAGAGGAAGCTATGAGTCGAGCGCCAATCGTGAGGCGCCGTCAACCGGCTGCGCCCCACGGTGATGTAACACCCGCGCCCTCCCGGGGCTGCGGGCGAAACTCGACGGCGCTAGCAGAGAACAGGGAGGGAGGCGCTCGAGTGGAGCAGGATCCGAGCGGGCGGGCCGAGACGAACTGAGACTTACTCTGACGCGATCAGTCCGACGCAGACGGTGACCAGCCCGGCAGGATTCCGCAACGCTTGCGGAGGCCTCGACGCGGCGGCGGCACGGCACCGGTGAGGGATGCAGTAACAGAATGACGTCGTCGTCAGTCGTTGTCGTGCAGTAGAACCCGGGAATCCACGCCGGGTCCGTGGGCTGGGCGTGGGCACAGGGGGAAGCGCGAGCAGGACGCCCAGGAGGAAGAGCAGCAACCAACCCCCGGGATCTCGCGGTCCCCGCGATCTAACACGCGCCGGTCGGACATCAGCAAGGGCCTGCAGAGACGTGGTTCGCTTGTGGTGGAACGATGCGCGCGAAAACTCGGATGGCAGACTCTCAGGGCGCGCGCGATCAGACTCCTTCGACGATGCGTGAATGCCGCGCTCGGCGCCGCTGCCGAGCGCCTTCGCCAGCCGGTGGCTGGGGCCGTCGCGCGCCGCGGTTGCCCGGCGCTGACGCTGTCGAACTCGATCAGACTGCGCTGGTTCATGCCGACCCGTAGGCCCTCGACGCATGCCGCGCGCGAGAAAGCGCCGCCCGCGGCCTGGATGGCCGGCGCCAGCGAGCTTCGCGTACGCCGCCAGCGCGGCAAAGTTCTTGATGGAGTGATAGCACGCGATCCAGTACGCCTCGCCATGGTGGTGCCCTCTCCCTGGACCAGCCTCCTGAGGCTGAGAGATATTACTTCCTGAGCTCGGCGAAAGCACGGCTCGGATCTCCGGAGCCTGCGGGATCGTCTCCTGTAGCTGCAGCACTCGCCGGAGTGTGGAGGCAGCCTCGTCGCGTCGCCCAAGCTTGTAGTACGTCATGCCCAGATGATAGAGGATCGTGGCGTTGCTGCCGGCCAGGTCGGTTGCCCGCTTGAGGACGGGTTCCGCCTTCTGGTACTCGCGCCGCTGGTAATGCACGAAGCCCAGCGTGTCGAGAATCTCGGAACTGTCCGGACGGAGATCTTGCGCCTTCTGAGCGAGCGCGAGCGCCTCATCGAGGTTCTTGCCTTCCGCCGCGTAGAGGTACGCGACGTTGTTGTAGGCGCGCGGGTCCATGGGACTCAGAGCGATGGTGCGCTTGTACGCGATGATCGCGTTTGCCGTGTCGCCCTTCTGCTGGTAGGCGCTGCCAAGCGCGAAGTGAGCGTCCGGCGAGTTCGGATCAGGCGCGTGGCGGCGCCGAGCGTCTCGATGGCGGATCGGAGATCGCCGCTCCTGAGATAGAGCGTGCCGAGCACGATATGGGCCTGCACCGACCTGGGTTCGCGCGTTCAGCACGTCCTTCGCGCGCGCGATGCCCTCCGGCACCCGCCCCACGCGGCCATAGAGGTCCGCCAGCTGAAGATCGACGGCGGGCTGGTTCGGCATTCGTCCGACGGACCGCTTCGAGGTGCTGAATCGAGCGCTGGTAGTCCCCTTTGACTCGTAATAGTTGGCCAGGAGCACGTTGGCCGGGCCGTCGGCCGGATCGACGCGGAGGACGGTCTGAAGGTAGCTTACGGCTTCCTCATATTTCTTCTGCGCGATGCGGATCCACCCCATGGAGCGGTTCGCCGTCGGCGACAGCGGCGTGGTTTCGAGGACCTTCTTGAATTCCGCCTCTGCCTCGGCGAGCCTGACCCTGGGTGAGGTAAGCGCTCCCGAGCTGTTCCCGGCGCGCGGTGTTCGTGGGATCGGCGGCCACTGCCGCCTTCAGCTCCTCGATTCGCGAGGAGAGCAGCTGGGGATCGGGCTTCTCACCCGACACGGCTGCGAGCTCGATCCGGACCTGCTTGGCGTCCGGGGCGAGCTCGGCGGCGCGCTGGTATTCTCTCTGGCGCCTTCGCGATCGCCCCGGGCTAGCAGCGCGCGGCCGAGCTGGTAGTGACCATCGGAGAGCTGCGGGTTGAGACGAGTCACCGTCTCGAACTGGCCGATCGCGCCGGACAGGTCGCTCTTCGCGAGGTGCGCCTGTCCCGTGAGCAGCCGGGCCGGGACGATAGCTCGGGTCGTTTTTCAGGCAGGGGAGCCTAACCGCGCGATCGCATCGTCGAATCTCCCGGAGCGAATGTAGAGGTTGGCGAGCACCAGCGTCGGTGTCGTGCTCTCCGCGTTGCCTCGGATGGCTGCTTCCAGCACCGGAATCGCCTGATCGTAGCGGAACTCGCGGGCGTGTAGCTCGGCGAGCATCAGGGCGGCGGCGCATGTTGTTCGGCTGCTTCCTTCAGCACGCGCTGCAGCTGCGGGACCGCATCGGCGGGTTTTCCGTTGGCGACCGCGAGGCGCGCAAGCGTCAGCCGAGCTGGCACGAACCGTTCGTCGAGCTGCAGCGCCGCGGTGAGCGCCTTCTCCGCCGCGGGTGTGTTGCGCTTGAGGGCGTAGAGTCGACCGAGCAGCTCATGCGCGGCGGCACTCTTCGGGTCAGTCTGGACGGCCGCCTGCGCGACGGCGATGGCCTCGTCGACGCGCTCCTGCTGAATCAGCGTCGCTATCTTGGCCGTGACTGCCCGCTGGTCGCGCGGGTTCTGCGTGAGCGCGGCATCGAACTCCTTGATCGCGTCCTCGGGCTTCTTCTCCAGATTATAGACATTGCCGAGGGCCACTCGGCCAGGCGTGAACTTCGGATCCGCCTCGATCGCCTTGGCGAACGCCTCTTGCGCCGCGCGTAGGTCGCCCTTCGCCGCATGAGCATTGCCCATCAGGGTGTACGCGCGGGCATTCTGCGGCGACAGCGCGATGGCCGTCCGCGCGGCCTTGATCGCCTCGTCGTTGGCACCGAGGGCAAGCTGCGTCTGGCCGAGCAGCCAGATAGTAGTCGGGCACCTTCGCCATGGGCTTGGCGAGCGTGTTCAGCTCGGCGAGCGCCTCGCGCGGCCGCCGCGCCTCGAGTGAGCCCCAGCGCCAGGCCAAAGTGCATCAACTGCATTGCCCGGAGCCTTCTGGACCCCCGCTCGAAACTCGTTGAGCGCCTCGTCCGGCCGATTGAGGCCGAGGAGCGCACTGACCGAGCCAGTACCGTAGGGCCGGCGCATCCGGGAGGATCTGCTTGAGCCCGCTCAGCGTCGCGCACCGCCTCGCGGAACCGTCCGGTCTGGACGTTGAGCTGACCGGCCGTGAGAGCGAGGCGCGGCGTCCAGTTCTGACGCGGCAGCGACTCGAGCTCCTTGAGCGCGTCGTCCAGGTTCCCGCCGGCCGCATGCACGGCGCTCAGGGCCAAACGGACCGACGCATTGGTCGGGTTATCGGCTTTGGCCTGGTCGAGAAGGCGGCGGGCTTCGTCCGGCCGGTTCTGACGTCTGAGCACGTCACCGCAGTCCGACGAGGGCCACCGGGTGCTTGGGATTTTGAGCGAGCGCAGAGCGGTAGGCCGACTCCGCCTCTCCGAACCGCTCGAGCGCGTTCAGGATGTCGCCGCGGAGGATATGGAACTCGGGTGATGGCTGACCAGCGGCCAGGGCCTTGTCGATCGCAGCCAGGGCGTCCTGCCGCTGCCCTTTCGCGCTGAGCGCGGCCGCCCGGAAATACAGCGCCCACGCATTCGCGGGATCCTTGCCCGCGATGGTGGCCGCCTCGCGGAGAGCATCCTCCCACGCCTCGATCGCGACATAGGCGCGGCCGAGGTCGATGTGGGCCTCGAGGTTGTTGGGCTCGAGCTCGACAGCGCGGCGAAGCTCCGCGCGGCATCGAGGTGCCATCCCTTGGCGGTGTACGCACGGCCCATGAGGTGCACCGGCGGGCGAGAACTTCGGATCGACCTGCAGCGCATTCTTCAGCTCGATGATCGCCTCGTTGTATTGGCTCTTGGCGTAATACGCCTGGGCCTTTTCGAGATGACGCTGCTTGAGAATGGCTGGATCTCTGGTGCACGCGGCCACGATCAGCGCCACGCAGCCGGCCGCGAAGAGAGCGGAAAGCGTCCACCGGGTCTTCATCTCGTCCTGAGAGTCCTCCCCTTCCGTTAGGGGCTTCTACGCTACAGCATGAGCCGAGCCGTCGGAAACCTCGCTACCCAAGGTGAGGATAGAGGGAATCTACCGGTGGCGCGGCGTACCCCGCCAGGCAACCAGGCGAAGACACGTTTCAGCGACACTGATCGTCCAGACATTCTTAGGGGTCGTCGGCCGTCGTCACTGCTGGGAAGCGCCAGTACGTGAGCGTGGAGCGAGTCGCGGCCAAGTGTTCCTTGAAAGCAATGAGCCCAGCGGCGTCGCAGTCTGATCGTCCGAGATCCAGCATCGTGGGCTCCCAGATGCTGGCCTCCTGGATAGCTTTCCAGAACAGAAACGGCATGCCGCCCAGGGAATTCAGACGCGCGTCCGAGCCACCGTACTTGTAGACCACACTCTTGCCGTGAGTGAGCGCGTCAGGATGCCCGCGGCAGGCTGACCGTCCTTGGAGACGATGCGGATGCAGACATTCCCGCCGAGATGCTCGATCAGGTTGTCGAACCATGCTCGCGGTTGTAGAGGAACCTGATGGCGCCGTCGGGTCAGATCCAGGAGGTAACAGAGCTTGCTGAGAAGCGGTTCGCTGCGCCCCTGCTCGTAGGTCAGCCGCTCGCGCTCCGCCCTTCGAATCTTGCGTTGGATCGAGTCCTTGTGAAAGCTGTGCAGTAACGCATCGAGATCGGGCCGAAGGTCGAGACAGTGCAACAAGAAGGTCTGCCCTCTTCCGAAGCCTGCCTCGGGCGAGATGCCGGCGCTGGCCGGCCGCATCTCCACGTATCGCCAGCGGTCCTGGGCTTGACGCCGCAGCACGGCCGAGCAGAGCGCCTGCACCTCGTCGGGGCGGTCGACGAGCGGCTCGCAATGGTCGGAGAACGGCAAGGACACGAGCCGCGAGCCGGTCAGCCAGCTCCGAACGGCGGAGAACACGAGCGCGTTCAGCAGATCATCGGTCGGGCGAGACGTGGTGGAAGGCGATCGGCTCGAAACAGATATGTGCGCTGAAGAGCTCGCAACCATCCCGACGTGTGAAAGATCGAGGCCTTCGGGTGTCGCGCGACGAACTCTGTCCAGCGAGCATCCTCGAGTGGATCGAAGGAATAGACGTCCATCGCGTCGTGCAGCCCCCGAAGGATAGTGCACTCCGGGTCGCAGCCGATGCTGAGAAAACGTAATCAGATCAGTCGTGCTTGCATTGCTCGTCGTAGCGTGCGACAGCCGTCACGCTGGCGAAATTGTGTCAGTTCCGATTGAGTCCGCGCAGCCACCGGCCACGAGGCTGGTTCGGCGAGAAGTGAGGGCGAAGTGGTGCTAGATTTTCGTCGTGGTTGTGACACCGCACGTGATCGTTGCTGTAGTCGCGGGGCTGTCGAGCGTCGCACTTGCGATCGCCGGCCTGCTCCTGGGCCGTCCCGGATGGATCAAGCGCAGCTTCGGCCTCGGGATGGTCATGTTCGCCGTGGAGTCGTTCGCCACCGCGGTGTTGCTCGGTCAGGCGGACACGCCCGGCGCTCAAGTCTTCTGGCTGAATGTCGTGGAAGCGTCACGGATCGCCGCGCCGCTGGTGTGGGTCGTGTTCGTGGGTTCCATCACACGCCACCACGCCGCGGCGCTTCCCCGATGTGGCGAGCGGGACTCGCCGCAGGCGCGATGCTCGCCCTTGCGCTGTTCGGGGCCGTGGTCACGCTCGGTGGCTTCAGCGTCTCCTTCGCTCCGGGGCGGTTCGCAGGTGGCATTACTCACCAGGGTCGGGGTGGTATCGGTCGCCCTGCAGCTCGTTCTCACGGTGGCGGTGCTCGCCGGGCTCGAGGCGTGTCTGCGGACATCACGAGCGGCGTCGCGAGGCCGGATCAAGTATCTCGTGCTGGGCCTCGGCGGAGTCTTTCTGGTGCGGTTCTACGTCTTGAGCCAGGTGGCGCTCTTCCGCGAGATCACGCCCAGCGTGCTGAACATCGGTACCGCGACCCTGCTGATCGGCAACCTCGTGCTCGCGGTCAGTCTGGCTCGCGCTCGACTGCCGGAGACCCAGCTCGCCGTGTCCCGTGCGGTGCTCTATCGCTCGGTGATCGTCGGGGTTCTTGGCGCCTACTTGCTGGCCATCGGAGGTCTGGGCTGGCTGCTCACGTATCTGGAGATCCCGGAGAAGGTGTTCTGGGCGACACTCGCCGTCTTCGTCTCGACGCTGATGCTGGCGGCGGTGTTGCTGTCCGACCAGGCGCGCTGGCGGGTGAAGCGGTTCATCGCGATCAACTTCTATCGCAGCAAGTACGACTATCGCGAGCAGTGGATGGCGTTGACCAGGCGCCTCAGCACGCAGCTCACCCTGGAGGATCTGAGCCCGCAACTGCTCGAGACCGTGACCGATGCCGTGGGCGCCGACACGGCGATGCTTTACGTGGCCGATACCTCGAGATCGCCAGTATCACGTCACAGCGTCGATCCGCCTCCGAGAGGCCGCACCGGTCATCCAGGACGACGTCCCCTTGCTGACAGAGCTGGCTGTCCGTCGAGAGCCGTTGGTGCTGGAGACTGACCTCGACTGGGGTGGCATCCAGCTCGCGGAAACCTTTCCGGCCGGAAGCGTGATCGTGCCGCTCGGGTGGCGCGGCGGCTTGGCCGGCTTCATCGTAGTCGGCCCCCAAAGGACGGGTCTGCCCTATACGCCGGAGGACCTCGAGTTCATGGCGACGATGGGCCAGCAGGCCACAGCATCCATCGTGACTGTCCGGCTCTCGGAGGATCTGGCGCGGGCGCGGGAGTTCGACGCATTCGCGCGACTCGCCTCGTTCGTGGTCCACGACCTGAAGAATCTGATCTCCGGTCTCAGCCTTCTGAGCCAGAACGCCGTCAAGCACTTCGACGACCCCGAGTTCCAGAGGGACACGATTCTCAGTCTGTCACGAACCGTGGAGCGAATGCAGGCGCTGCTCGCCCGACTGTCGTCGCGGACCGAGCTCTGTCGTGCTGCGCGACAAGTCTGTTGATCTGCCGAGCATCGTTCGGGACGCCATCGGACTGGTGAACGCCCCTGACAGCGTCAAGCTCATCACCGAGCTCGAAGCCGTGCCACCAGTTGTTGGAGATCCCGAAGCATTAGTGCGGGCAATCCACAATCTTCCTGACTAACGCCGTTCAGGCGCTGGACGGCGAGGGGACCGTAGCGGTGACGGTCAAGCACGAAAACCGCCACGCCGTCCTGTCTGTTTCCGACACTGGCTGCGGGATGTCCGAGGAATTCGTCCGGGAGTCGTTGTTCGTGCCCTTCCGCACGACGAAGCGAGGCGGGTGGGGCCTCGGGCCTACCAGGTGAAGAGATCGTCGAACGGCACAAGGGAAGCTACTGGTCACAAGCAAAGAGGGATCGGGAACCACGTTTCATGTCACGCTTCCGCTGGCGTGATCAAGTTGCCGTACTCCCTATTGCACCGTATATTCGATTTCCATTGAATTCACACGAGGGACCAGATTGCCCGCGACGCCCCAACGGGATCCCTCGCGAGCAGCAGCGGGCGGTCGCCTCGGTGGAGATCCAGCTGATCTACCGAGTCGAACGGGCTCTTGCCGAGCGACACCGGGGCGTCAGGGACGTGAAGCGAGACGAATGACGAGCTGGCGGCAACATCTCTTCTACACAAGACAGTGCGTCAAGACCACGTGGAAGCTCAGGCTTGGGGTACTCATCGTCGCGGCCCTTACGCTGGCCTCGACGAGCCGAATCTGGACGAGCGCCATTGCGCGCAGCCTGGTGTGCGCGCAGGACGTCGCCCCGAGCGACCTGATCCTCATCGAGAACTTCGATCCGGATTACCTGCTGTTCGAGCGAGCGGCAGCGCTGCAGAAAGACCGGAATTGCCCCCCGGGCCCTCGTTCCGTGCAGGCCTGGCAAGATTCCGGGACGCCGAACTACATCTCGCAGGCGATCGCCGAAGTGATGGCTCGTCATGCGCGCATGGCTGCATGGGAGATGCTTCCGATCAGCGAGGTGGAACCCATCAGCCTGAATGCCGCCTTCCAGATCCGGCAGTACCTTCTGCGCGAGAACGTCAAGTCGCTCATCGTCGTCACCGGCGGCTTCCGCAGCCAGCGCACTTCGCTGATCTATCGAACGGTTCTGGCCGGACGCGGAGTCCAGGTGCGCTGCGATCCGGTCTTCGGGCGGGCGACCCCGGAACGCTGGGGCAATACCTGGCACGGTATCCAGGGACGTGGCTGAGCAGTTCGTGAAGCTGCAGTACTACCGGTTTTACGTCCTTCTGTCCATGCAGCCGACTCGTGAGAGTAGACGGGGACTGGAATGAGGGTGTCGCCGACGAATGTCGGGCAGACTCGTACGCCACAGGCACGCCTCATCGCTTTCTACCTTTCCGCAGTTCCATCCGATTCCCGGAGAACGACAAATGGTGGGAACCGGTTCACTGAATGGACGAATGTCGCGCAAAGCTCGACCGCTCTTTCGCGGCCACTACCAGCCGAGAATTCCAGGATCTGGGGTTCTATGATTTGAGACGCCCGAGACCCGGGCCACAGGCGGAACTGGCGCGACAGGCCGGATCGAGGGATTTTGCTACGTGGTATTATTGGTTCGCGGGCAAGCGATTGCTCGAGCGGCCATTCTCCGAAGTCCTGATGAGCGGCGAGCCCGATTCCCGTTTTGTCTCGGATGGGCGAATCAAACCTGGTCAGGGTATCTGGTATGACGCTCCCAACCGGATTCCTCGATCGAGCAGACTTATCCAGGCGCCCAGACCATGAGCGGCATTTTTATAGCGCTTCTGCCTGCCTTTCATGACAGGCGTCACATCGGGTCCGCGACATGCCGCTGTTCGTGATCTTCCAGCTCCGAGAGCTACCGAGCTTGCAGGAGTTCATCGATCAGACTGGCAGACGCCGCGCCAGTGAAGAACGGTCTGAAGGGACTGCATATCGTCTCGCATCTGTCCCATCATGAGTGGGGGCCCGATTACGAACGCCATGGGATTCTCCGGAGCGGTTGTCGCGACTAACTTGAAAGATGCTTGGCCGTGCCTATCCGCGAAGCTCCGCGATGAGGTATGCGGAACAACTCGAGACGCGAGCCACGGGTGGCACCCGGATCGCCGAGGGCGTGCGCGCCAGTCGGCGGATCGCCACTTACGCGGTCGATGAAGGTTCGCCGGCGACTGATGGATCAGTCTCTCTCTACGTTTCCACTATGACGACGCCGCGATGTTTCTCGTCCGGGACCTGCAACCGTGAGGAAGGCGAATTCCTATCCGGTCGTCATTCCTGACTGGGATAATTCGCCGCGTTCAGGAGCCCGTGCCGTGATCCTGCACGGATCGACACCTGAATTGTTCCGACGTCACATCGAAGAGGACAATCGAGTTGGTTGAGCATCGCGAACCTGAGGGATCGTATTGCCTCGTGAAGTCGTGGAACGAGGGGCCGAGGAAATTACCTGGAGCCAGATCGAAGATTCGGGCATCAGTATCTGGATGTCGTGCGCGAGACAGTCCTCGCTGCGAAGCGACGATGAGAACTCCGCGCGTATGAAGGTCGCCGTCTGGCACAATCTTCCGAGCGGCGGAGGCAAGCGGGCTCTTCTATCATGTGCGTGGTCTGCGCGAACGTGGACACGTACTGGAGTCGTGGTGCCCGTCTTCGGCCGACCAGGCTTATCTTCCTCTGGGGAGCTGATTACCCGAACACGTTGATCACGTCGCCATCCGCGAGATCGGGTGGCCACACCTGCGCTACCACGAGCTCGGCGGAGCCGTCACGATCCGCCGCCGGCTCAAAGCAATGCGTGAGCACAGTCACCGATGCGCGCGACAAATGGATCAGGGCGGCTTTGATGTCCTCTCGTGCCAACTCCTGTGTCTTCTTTGGAAGCCCACAGATCGCGCGCCACACTCGGCTGCCGTCAGTGCTTTATCTCCGAAGAGCCGTATCGGCGGACTCTACGAAGCCCAGCACGAAGCCCAGCCAGGCTTCCGTGGCCACGCGCTGTCGCCCTGACTGGGTACCCGAGTCGCTCTCACCGCGGTTTATTCGACACTGGCTCGCCGATTGGATATCCCTGCCCATGATGCGCGTTCAGGCTCGCGAGGAACTGCGGAACGCCAGGGCCTTCACGTCTATTCTCGTGAATTCCCGTACAGCCGTGAGAGCCGTGCGGTGTCTACGAGCGTACGGCATCGATGCGTACCCATGCTACCTGGGCGTCGATACCGAACTGTTTGTCGATCGTCATCAGCGGCGCGACGGCTTCGTGGTCGGCGTCGGCTCGTTCACGAGAAACAAGAACATCGAGTTCGTGATCGCGGCCGTCGCGCGGCTCAAAATGAGCTCTCGACGTCTCGTGTGGATCGGCAACATGGCGGACGAGGCATACATCGAAGAGCTTCGCTCGCTCGCCTCTCGCCTTGACGTGGTCTTGGAGGTAAAGCTCCGCGCGAGTGACGCCGAGATCGTGGATCTTTTGAATCGCGCCGCGGTGATGGCCTATGCGCCACGGCTTGAGCCCTTCGGACTCGCGCCGCTGGAAGCAAACGCCTGTGGCCTGGCCGTCGTCGGTGTGGCCGAGGCCGGTGTCTCGAGAGACCATCGTCGACCGGGTGAACGGTCTGCTTTGCGAGCCCGACCCGCAGGCAATGGCGGATGCCATTCAGCGTCTCCTCGACAACCCCGCCTATGCAAAAGAACTCGGTGCCAGTGGGCGGGCTATGGTCCAGAGACCGCTGGTCGCTCGAGAGCGGCGACGGACAGGCTAGAGTCACGGCTTCTCGAAGCCGCGAGTGACCATGAAACATCGATCGGTTCGTTGTTCGCCAAGCGACATGTTGGCGCCCCAATCTGGCCGCCGAAATGAACGGGGGGTAGCGCGCGCTAATGATCGAGAGCACGGAACCGCACGATTCACGGTGATTTCCGGCACGCCGCAGGTGGTTCGACTGGCGGCTTCGTCAGCTGTGGCGCTGCCGCGATCTGATCAGCCTCTTCGTCGAGCGAGACTTCGTCACGCGTACAAGCAAACCGATCCTCGGGCCCGCCTGGCACTCTCCAGCCGCTGCTCACCACGCTGACGTACACCGTGGTTTTCAGCAAGATAGCCGGCCTCCCGACGGACGGCGCGCCACCTTCCTCTTCTATATGGTCGGCACCGTGTCGTGGAATTACTTCGCGACTTGCCTGAGCAAGACGGCGAGCACGTTCGTCGCGAATGCCGATCTGCTGGGCAAGGTCCATTTCCACCGCCTCGCGATCCCGGTCTCCGTGGTCCTTTCCAACCTCATCGCGTTCGGCATCCAGCTCGGTACCCTAATCGTGATCCAGCTGGGGTTCGCCGTTTCCAGGCACAACCTTCCGCGTGACCGCGTGGGCAGTTCCTGACTCCGCTCTTATTGCTGATGCTGGGTGGCTATGCGTTGAGCGGGGAATCATCGTGTGCGCGCTCACCACACGATATCGTGATCTGATGTTCCTCATCACCGTTCGGTGTCCAGCTCTCATGTACGCCACCCCCGTGATCTATCCCCTCTCGGCGGTACCCGCGCGCTACCGGTGGCTCGCGCAGCTCAATCCACTCACGCCCATCATGGAGGGCTTCCGGCTCGGCTTCCTCGGAGTGGGGACAGTGGACGCGCAGCAGCTCGTCGCCAGCTTCGTGAGCATGCCTCGTATTGCTTCGCGCTCGGGCTGATGCTCTTCACGCACGTCGAGCGAATCTTCATGGACACCGTATAGGGTCTGACCGTGCCCACGGCGATCTTGGTCGAGCATCTGAGCAAGGAATACCGCCTGGGGGCGATCGGCGGTGGAATGCTGTGGCAGGACCTCTCGCGTTGGTGGGCCAGATTTCGCGGAAAGCCCGATCCGCTCCTGCCGATCGGCCACGAGCGCCAGGCGCGCCGCCTCGGGGATCGGTTCTGGGCCCTCGACGACGTGAGCTTCGAGGTCAGGAAGGGAGGTACTCGGAATCATCGGTCGAAATGGCGCGGGCAAGAGCACGCTCCTCAAGATCATGTCGCAGGTCACGGCGCCGACGTCGGGACAGATCAGGCTCCGGGGACGCGGTCGCCAGTCTCCTGGAGGTCGGCACGGGCTTTCACCAGGCCTTGACCGGCCGAGAGAACATCTTCCTCAACGGCGCGATCCTGGGCATGACGAAGGCGGAGATCCGGAGAAAATTCGACGAAGTCGTCGCGTTCTCGGAATGCGAGGAGTTCATCGACACTCCGGTGCGACGGTATTCGTCCGGCATGTACGTACGGCTGGCGTTCGCGGTCGCCGCGTATCTGGAGTCGGAGATCCTGATCGTCGACGAGGTGCTGGCCGTTGGGGACGTGCAATTTCAGAATAAATGTCTTCGGAAGAATGAAAGAGATCGTCCGGCGGAGAGAGGCCGAACCGTCCTGTTTGTCAGCCACAATATGGCGGCAATCCAGAATCTCTGCACGCGGTGCGTGCTCCTGAAATCCGGCAAGGTCGCATTCGAGGGCACCGCTGCGGAAACGACGGCAAGATACGTTGCGATGGCGAGCGAGCAGGGGATGGCTCAATTGTCGGAACGACACGATCGTTCAGGGTGGGGTGATGCGCGCCACGTACATCGCGCTGTGGGATGCTAAAGGGGACAGGATTGACTCTATCCTGCCGAATCACCCGTTTGTCATCGAGGTGGGATACCAATGCGAGCATTCGGTGCGGGACTTTAGCGTGAGTATCGATATCGAAACGATTGACGGAATGCGCGTCGACGACGCTGTGGAGCGGGTTCATGAACGTCAGCTTTCGGCCCAAGGCTCGAACGGGGTCCGTGTGGTGCTCCGTGCCGGGATTGCCGTTGAGGCCGGACCGCTTACTCGCTGAATGTCGCTCTCGGCAATGATCGAGAACACTTCGATTTCGTGGAGCGCGCGGGCGAGGTCGACATCGAAGACGTGGACGTATACGCGAGCGGTCGGCTACCGATGAGAGCCCACGGAGCAGTGATGGCGACCTATCGATGGCACGAAGACATGCCATGGTGCACCAACGAGAAGTCCTGATGAAGGCCATCGCGCTCTATCTTCCACAGTTCCATCCGATAGCCGAGAATGATGAGTGGTGGGGGCCGGGATTTACCGAATGGACCAAACGTAGGTGAAGGCTCTGCCCCTCTTTCGGGGTCACTATCAACCCCACCTGCCGGCGGACCTTGGCTTTTACGACCTGCGGGTTCAGAGAGTCGACAGGCACAAGCGAGCCTGGCAGAGGCCCACGGCATCTCGGCGTTCTGCTACTACCACTACTGGTTCAACGGAAGGCGACTCTTGGAACGACCATTCGACGAGGTGCTTCTATCGGGCGCGCCGAAGTTGCCGTTCTGTTTGTGCTGGGCCAACGAGAGTTGGACTCGTCGATGGGACGGCGAGGACGATCACGCGCTCATTCAGCAGACCTATTCCGTTGAGGATGATGTGCGACACGTCGAATATTTCTCCGAGTGTTCAGCGATGACCGCTACATCAAGATCGACGACAGGCCGCTTTTCCTCGTGTACCGGACTGGCCAATTGCCGGACCCGAGCTAGAGACTGCAGGATCTGGCGGGACAGGGCTCGTGCTGGAGCTTCCGAGGCCTCTATCTCGTGAGCGTCGAGTCTCGGCCCGACCGACACGCTGGCCCCGCGGAGAATAGGCTTTGATGCGGCACTCGAATTCGCGCCGGATTTCAGTTCTTTACGAAAAGTAATCGATGGCCGATTGGAACATTCGCGCAAAGACTCCCTAGACTTGGCCGATGGAACATTCGTGCAGACTCAGAAACCGAGGTACAAATTCGATCACTCGGTTGCCCGCTACGAAAGCCTCGTCGATCGCGCGCTCGCAACACCGCGCGTCGGGTACGATGCGCTTCCGTTGCGTCACGCCCGGATGGGATAACTCACCGAGACGCCGAAGGGGGCCAGAATCTTAGTCGGTTCGACGCCCCCGAAGCTCTACGAAAATTGGTTGAGAACCGTCGTCGACGTCGACGCGCGGCGGAGAATTCGGGGACGAGAGGAAGGCCTCGTCTTCATCAATCGCGTGGAACGAATGGGCGAGAGGGCGATTCACCTCGAGCCGGACCAGCGCTGGGGACGCGCTTATCTCGAGGCGACCGCGCGGGCTCTGATGAGCTCGAGGCGGTCTGCGTAGTCGCGAAGCCAACCCGAGATTCTGAAGCGAGTGGTAAACGACGCGAGCAGGGCAGACTATTATCAGAGGCCCGCGCCCCGAAATGCTGGCCGTCGTGCCTGCCGACGCGCAGGACCGTGCTGGAGATCGGTTGCGCCGAAGGATCGCGCAGCACTCTCGAAACAGCGCTCCATTGAGGTTTGGGGTATCGGCTTCTTCCCGAGTAGCCGAAAGGGCGAAGGGGCGCGTCTCGATCGGGTGCTCGTCGGAAAGGTCGAGGACCACATACCCTTGCTCGCAGATGGCTATTTCGACTGCATTGTCTTCAACGACGTCCTCGAGCACCTCGTTGATCCCTGGACGGTCTCGGCCGAGCTCAGATCCAAACTGAGTATCAGGGGCTCGCTGGTGGCGTCGATTCCCGAGCGCGTGAGCATTTTCCCAATTTGAGGAATCTCCTGCGGCACAAGGATTGGCAATACACGAAGTGGGGGATTCTGGATCGCACGCACTTGAGATTCTTTACGGAAAAGAGCATCAAACGCATGTTCGAAGACTGCGGATATCGGCCTCTTGGTCGGTGCAGGGCACTCGAGGATTGGCGCGCCACCGGCGGAAATTCACCGCTTCGGTCGACGTTCGTATATGTTGCTGAATTCTCCTCGAAGCGCGACAACTTGACAACCCGACTGCCGGGAGCACCGCCCAGGCGTCGCTCGGCACCTCGTTGAGCCCTCCAGAAGTCGGCCAGGGCCCGTTCATAGCTTTCCTCTGCGAAATTGCATCTGGCGGTGATTCTTCTTCGGGCTGACGGGTCCACGAGCGCCGCAGCAGCGTCCATGGTGCGCGGGGGGTCGGTCTGGAGCTACTCCCGCGGGATCGCCGGTGTTGATCCGGTGATTGGTGGACGCGGGTCATAATGCACACGAGGAGGAACCGTAGGACCACCTATCTGATCACGAAGAAGCCACGTTTCGGTTCTTATTCCCGCGTACAACGCCGCAGAGTTCCTCGCCGACTTATCAAGTCGGTGCTGGCGCAACGGCAACACTGGAAGGAGGTGATTATCGCCGCCAACGCACGGCTCCCCAGGACGCATATCGGCAAATAGCGCGCCTGCCTGAGCCTGAAACAGTTCCCAGTTGTGGATTGAAAGATAATCAACGATGGCTGGTGACCCGCAACGCCACAGCCTTTCCCAGCCGGTATTATGACTACAGTGGTTCTGATCGCCGACGAGATCGGTCGCCGGAAACAGCTTCTGGGGCAGATGGCGTCAGCTGGGAAGGCGGCGCATGGGGAGCGCCGTGGAGTCCCGGGGATGCAGTCTGATGGTTGGTGGGCTGGCAGTCCCAGCGTAATGTCCGCAGCGGGCGTGGTTCTGCCCGCCAACGGCTCTCTGGTGCGACCTATCACCGACTCGAATGGCCAGTTCTGGAAAATATTTCAGAATCGCACAAAGATGGTGACTTACACTCGGTAGCAGTGAGCGTGGAGAGCGGTGAGTGAGGCACACCTGGAACTCTTGCTGGCCAGATGACGAGGCGAGCATTTTTGCCGAGTTCTTCTCGCGATATGGCGCGTGGCGATCGTCCTCGATGGTGGGTCTTTCGCACGCCCGGATAGTCACCAGAGCTATATCGGTTGATCTGACCGCAAGATGATCGCCCAATCTGATTCTGATGGCGTATCAGGCATCGATATTCTTTGTTTCAATAGAGATAAAGTGTCTTCACTCGCGGCATGGCGCGTGAGAAGGTTGCGGCGTGAACTGGCTGCGACTTCAATTCGGCTTTATAATACCGCCAGCGAGGCTGAGTTGGCGGCCAGAACTGGCGGTAAACTGGTCGCCCCAGTTACCCGGAAGAAGAATGGCAGTCCGACGCTATGTGCGGCTGGTGAATGGAAAGCCGCTTAGATGGTGCGGCTGCTTCGTGTGGTTTGGCAGCAAACGCTGACAGGTGCTGGTGAGTACCGCTGTCACCGCAGAACTTCGTGGTGAGCGATCGTGAGTAACATAAAAGCTCCCACGCTCGAAGGGGGTCGACTCAATTTAGCCGGATTCCCACCCGGACACTGTTCAGGCACAGAGGCCCTCGGTCGATGAGACTGGGGACACATCAGCCAGCAGACTGGTCCTTCGTCACGGACGCGCGATTCCTCGGAACTCGCGCTGTCGCCTGAGTTCTCGACCGCGGCTCGCAACATCTGCGCCAAGCTTCACTGACGGTCCAGTGGCCTCGACGCCTGACGCCATGGTCGGCGGACGCCAGCAGGCCGCCGGTTGACCTACCGTGGTCGGGTGGTGAACTCGACCAGCAGCCTCGATGGCGGTCAGCCGGATGACCACCCGGTGTGGCTGACATGGGTGGGCGGGAGCCGGTGGCGGCAAGGGCGCGGCGGCGGCCGACGAGTGGTGACTCGGCGGGCGGCCACGGGGCGTGGCGCCTGGTGAGGTCACCGCCGCCACCGCCCGGCACGCCGCAACACCAGTTGCGAGCGCCAGCACGACGATCATCGCCAGGCTCCAGTTGGGCCAGCGACGCTCCCTCAGCTTGATCGGCGTGAGCTCGACCGGAAGACGTCCGCGGCCCTGATCGCCTGGGGCGCGCCGTGCGTGGTGTCGTATCGTGGATCAGCGGCTCGGAGTCGATCCCGACCACGCGCGCGATGCTGCGGATGTGGCCGCGAGGCGTAAAGTCGCCACCGCAGGCGGAGAAGTCATCATGCTCGATGCCCCGGATGATCGTCTCCCGATGCGAAGGTGCGCTGGCTGACCTGCGTAATGGTGAGATCCGGCCTGGCTGCGGCGCCAGCGCCAGGGCATCACCAGATGCTCACGCCGCGCGCCTCCACTACCGTTTGTGGCGCTGCTGCCGCCCGGGAATGCGGCCGCAGTGGCCGGATGAGAGCGGCCCCGGACGCGGGACCGGTAACCAAGTTTAGACTCGCCGCGTAAGGCTGCCGGAGCGCGCCAGGGGATCCGCTCAACCGTCCTGCCCGCCCGCGCAACGAAGCCAGCACGCCGGCGAGGTCGTCTGGGGTGACCAGGGACGTCCCCTGCGCCTTCGATCCTTCGCCCGGGCCCACGATGCCCCGGCTCTCCAGCAGGTCCATCAGCCTGCCCGCCTTGGCGAACCCGACCCGCAGTTTCCGCTGCAGCATGGAGGTCGAGCCGAACTGGGTGCTGACGATGAGCTCGGCGGCCTCGGATCAGCAGCTCTCGAGGTCGTCGCCGACGTCGGTGTCGATGTCCGCGCTGGTAGCCCTCGGCGCCGCCGCACGTCCTCACGGTAGGCTGGGCTGGGCCTGCTTGATGCGCATGGCGACGACCTCGCGGATCTCCTTCTCCGAGACGAAGGCGGCTTCTGCGATCCGCAGCGGCTTGTCTCGCCCCCATCGGCAGGGAACGAGCGGCAGTCGCCCTGCCCGATCAGCTTCTCGGCGCCCGGCTGGTCGAGGATGACCCGGCAGTCGGTAGGCTGGAGGCGTGCGAACGCCAGCCGGGTCGGGCACGTTCGCCTTGATCAGCCCGGTGACCACGTCCACGCCGGACGCTGGGTGGCGACGATCAGGTGGATGCCCGGCGGCGCGGGCCAGCTGGGTGATCCGCACGATCGCGTCCCTCGACGTCGCGCGGGGCGATCATCATCAGGTCGGCCAGCTCGTCCACGATCACCAGCAGGTAGGGGTAGGGCAGGAAGACCCGCTCGCTGCCCGGCTGCGGGGTGAGCTTGCCCGCCCGCGACCGCCTTGTTGAAGTCGTCGATGTGCCGGAACCCGGACGCGGCCAGGTCGTCATAGCGGCGGTCCATCTCCCCGACCACTCCACTGCAGCGCCTCCGCCGCCTGTCTTCGGGCTGGTGATGATCGGCGTGATCAGGTGCGGTATCCCCTGGTAGATCACCAGTTCCACCCGCTTGGGGTCGATCAGGATCATCCGCACGTCATCCGGGGTGGGCCCGCAGCAGTATCGAGCTGATCAGCCCGCCGACGGCACGCTGAGTTTTCAGTGAGGTAGGTGACAACGACCCGGCTGGCTTAGATAACAGGGCGGTCAGTGGGGCCTGGTCGACTTTGGAGTGCAATACGCACCGGCACCGATTCGATGGGCCGGACGGCGGTGATGTACCCCGCCGGACTGCCTCGCGACCCCATTTGTGACGAAAGCAGAGAGCACCTTACGGGGAGGCTGCGCCAGGGCTAGCGATTCGACGGTACGATGACTTCCCACGACTCCGCGCCAACCCCGGCCTGTAGTCGGACAGCAGCCCAGTGAATCGATGATGGACCTGCGCTTATACAGCCGAGACTGGGCTGACGAGCGCCGGGAATCCACTCACGAGCGCCCGGCCAGTGTTCGTGAACCGGTGAACTCGCCGTGGTGGTCCACACGCAGCCGTCTCGAGTCGCAATCCAGCCCCCGCACGACGCGGCGGTAGCGCGCTGGCGGGTAGATCCGCAGGAGACGTCCGGGATGCACGTCCGGCGTTGCATCGTGGCGTCGAGCGATCGCTGCCAAAGTGGGACCGAGGCTACGAACGCCAAAGCGGCCTCGATCAGAGTGCGGGCGCGCGATCGTAAGTTCGCCCGCGGGAAATGCGAACTCCTCAATCAGCCATTTGCGGTCCTGCGGATCGCCGCGGCAACGCGGCCGGGGATACGAGTGTTGCTTTGTCTGCTGCTTGAGAAGGCAGCCCGGCACATACGGGGCACAATTGGCAAGCGCGGCTTTTGGCAGGTGCATGAGAGCTGGCTTCGCGCGTCAGGAATCGCGTGGATTAAGCGCTGTTGCCCGGAGGCTGCAGAGTCGCAGCTGGCCCTGCGCCGGGTGGTATCCTCTTTGGGGCGTCACGGTGTTACGCTGACAGGTCCCGCCGCTACTCCCATCGCTGCCGCTGTATCGCAGACGAGGTCCTCCCCCAGCCGCAACCGATCTCGGCACCAGTGCCACCTTCCGCACGGAGGGACCGCGTCCTCGCTCGCGGCTCACCACGCCGGTAAAGGCCCTGCAGAGGAACGGGCTCGGTAGTCGCCCACGGCGGCCAGCCGTCCGGATACCGCGCACCCGCGCCGGCGAAGGCGCAGCCGTGCTGCCCTTGCGCTGCGCCTTCCGGTCCGGTGGTTTGCCGCCAGATGCTCCGTACGCTTCGACGGTTCCGACGCCGCGCCGGTGCCGTCACTGAACTCCACCTCGCAGCAGGGATTTTCGGCCATGCATGACCGGAGCGGCGAAGCGATCACCATACACGGGTGTCCGCGCTGCTCATCGAAGACTTGCCGAAGCCAGGCCGAACCTCACCCATCGTGGTCCAACCCTTTGGGCGCCGGGATCGGGGTGTGTCCAGAGCTCAGCGCCTTTGGCTCGCGCCAGTGGCGGCACCCGGCGATGAGGCGAAGGTGGGGCATCTTCGGCGAGGCTTGGCTGATGACGGTCCTGAGCCTCGCCACGGTCCTGGCTCCAGGCCGACCACCAGCTGTGGTGATGGTCGCCCGACGGCCGCCGTGGTGGTATCAGCGGATGGCGAACGCCCGCCCAGGCTGACGATCTCACGGTCGGCGTTGGGGATCTCCACCCGATCGCGGACTTGCCCGGGATCGGCGACAGGGATCCGCACGTCCGCGCTCTTCACCGCGTAGGCGATGTTCTTTCGACAGCTGGGTGACCCGCTCCACCTTGACCGCGTCGCCCAGCCTGATCTCATACCTGGTCACGGTCGGCCCGCGGCTGAAGCCGGTCACCGCGGCGTCCACCTCGAACTGGTCCAGCACGGCGGTCAGCGCGCGCACGACCGTGTCATTGGCCTGGGTCCGCTCCTCAGGCGCCGCTGCCCGGCCGCAGCAGCGCGGGCGGCGGCAGGGTAGCCTCGAGTCGCTCGCCCCGGTCAGGGTGAGCTGCTCGGTGCGGCCGCTGCAACGCGGCAGGGCGCGGGCTGGCGCCAGCGGCGGGCGGGCCGAAGCCCAGCACCTCCAGCAGGCCAGCCTCGTCGTCTCGCCCGGCCGCGCCGGCTGTGCCGTGGCCATCGGCATCGGCGGCCGCCTCCCGGCCGGGAGCCGTCGCCGCTCGGCTGCGGCCAGCGCCGCGGTCCCGCCCCGGCCGACCTCTGTCAGCCCGCCCGCGCAGCGCAGCAGCGGCGTGTCGTACAGGCTTGCTGTGCTCATTCGGCCTCGATCGCGGCCTGCCGCTTGCGCCCGAACCGGGCCGCCGGGCGCTGGTCGGTCCCGGCCTCGCCGTCCGGCTCGCCTCGCTGCCCGCGCCCGGCCACGCCGCGCAGCTCGGCCAGCCGGTCAGGCACCCGGTGCAGCGGCGTGCCGGTGATGACGCAGCGAGGCCGAACGCGCAGAGCAGCGCCAGCAGCGGGGCGGCGACCCACGCGAGTCAGCACGGCCACCAGCGGGGCCGAGACGGCGTACCCGATGAAGCCGCGCCGCGGCTCGCATGCGCGGCGGCACCGTCGGCGGGGTGGGGTGCCGTGGGCGATGTGCAGCAGGCCCAGGCCGCCGATGAGCAGAGGCGGACCCGCCGATCGTCAGCGCGGCCGGTTTCCGCGTTGCGGTCCGGGTGGCGCAGGAACCGCCAGGCCAGCAGGGCCAGCAGCACCGGCACCAGCCAGGCCAGCGAGCCGAACGCGCCATGGACCAGCGCGGTCATGAACCGGCTGGCGGCGTTGCCCAGGTGCCACCAGGTGGTGGCCGCGACCACGATCGCCGCGCCGAGGAAGGCCAGGCCCACGCCGTCCCGCCGGTGCAGCGGGTCGAGGTCGCGCGCGCTGCGGCCCAGCGCCCGGCCCCGGCCCCGGCCGCGTGGGCGAGCAGCATCCACACGCCCGACACCGCGCGGGCTACCCAGCCGATGAAGATCATGATCGGGTCGGTCTGCGGCGGCTGACCTGCGCTTGAGCTCGCGCCCGCCGGCCCTGGCTGCCGCCCGGCGTGTTCTTGCGCCTTGCCGGCCTGCGCCTGGCGGCGCGCATCGCCGCGCTGGGACGCGAACGCCGCTGGCCGAGCTGGCGGCTGCGCGGCTGTCCGCCCTGAGGCCGGGCACCGCCCTGGGGACACGGGTAGCCATGATGACCACGGTAACCAGAATCACCCGGCTAGCCGAAACAACGCGGGCGCGTGTCGCGATCCTCCTGCGGATGCCGCGGCCCCGGCCCGGGTTGAGCGCATGGCTGACGGGTAGCGTCCCTTCGGTGTGCGCCTCGCCCAGGGGCGGGGTCGTGGGGTGAACGGCAATGGGCAGTTGCGTGGCAGGTCAGGAAGACTCCGCCAACGCGAGTTGGCATTCCGCGCCCTGGGCGTTCACGCTGGTAGGAAGCCGTAGCTGGGGCGTGACGGGACCGCCTGGCTTAGCGAGACCGACACCCTGGCGCCGCCGCGGCTGCGCTGCCGTGGCCATGAAACGACGGAGGCCCGTGTGACAAGCCTGGCCCGCGGCCCGATGGGAGCCGAGCCGCTGGGGAGCCCGCCCGGACGGGACGCGGGAACCGGGGCCGGACGCGGAACCGGACGGCACGGGCCATCCCGCGCTGCGGGGCTGCCTGCGGTGTGGCTGCGCGCCAACTGCCCCTGCGCCGACTGCCTGGACCCGGGCAGCGGGCAGCGCCCGGCCGCCATCACCGACCTGCCGACCGACGTGACCGTGGCGGGAGGTCCTGGCATCGGACGACGCCGCGTGGAAGTGATCTTCGGCCCGGACGGCCACCGGGCGGTCTTTGCCGTCACGGGCTGGCTCGCCCGGTACGGCGACCCGGGCGGGGAGGCCGGAACGGGAGCGGAGCCCGGCCCTCGGGCAGGATGACGACCGGACCGAGGACGCCAAGCGCCTGTGGGCGGCGGCCGACCTCGGCGGCGGGATCCCGCAGGGCTGGTGGCCGCGCTACCTGGCCGACCCGGAGCACCGCCGCGCGTGCCTGTCGGCCGTGCTGACCCACGGCGTGGTCGTCCTGCACGAGGTGCCCTGCGAGCCGGGGCGGTGCTGGCCGTGGCCAGGAGCCTGGGCTACGTGCGGGAGACCAACTACGGCTTAGGCTCTTCGACGTGCGCGCCGAGCTACGCCGCGGCCAACCTGGCCTTCACGAGGCTGCCGATCGCCCCGCACACCGACAACCCCTACCGCGACCCGGTCCCGACCGTCCAGCTTCTGCACTGCCTGCACGCCGCCGCATGGCGGGGGCGACTCGACCTTCACCGACGGCTTCCGGGCCGCCGCGGTGCTGCGCGAGCAGGACCCGGCGGCGTTCACCTGCCTCACCACCACGCCGGTGACCTTCGCCTACGCGGACGCGCGCCGCCGTGCTCCGCGCCACCGGCCCGATGATCGGCCTCGACCCGCGCGGGCGGATACGCCAGATCCGCTTCAACGGCCGGTCCCTCGCCCCGGTGCGGCTGCCCGCGGCGCAGGCCCGGGCGTTCTACGCCGCCTACCGCGCCTTCGCCGAGCTGGCCGCCGATCCCGAGGCGATGGTGACGGCCAGGCTGGCTCCCGGCGACTGCGTCATCTTCGACAACACCCGCATCCTGCACGGCCGGACCGCTTTCGCCGACGGCGAGGGCCACACGGCGGCCAGCACACGGCCGTCAGATCTCCAGGGCTGTTACGCCGACCTGGACGGCTGGCATCGACGCCGTGGCGGTCCTGGCCCGCGGCCAGGACGGTCAGGCGGGCCACCGGCAGGCCTGGCCGAGACGAGCAGGCCGGGCAGGCTACCATGACCGCGCCCGATCCCATCCAGGTGATCGCCGACCTGCTTCGCCAGCGACGGGCGCCCGCGAGTACCTGGGCGAGCCGGTGACGCAGGCCCGCGCACATGCTGCAGGCGGCCGCGCTGGCAGCAGCAGTGCGGCGCGCCCCCCGCCGCTCGGTCGCGGCCGCCCTGCTGCACGACGTCGGCCATTTCACCTCGGCGGTCAGCGGCCACGACCTGATGCGCGGCAACCGACAACCGGCACAGCGACGGCGAGGTGCGGACTGGCTCGCCCAGTGGTTCGGCGAGAGGTCACCGAGCCGGTACGGCTGCACGTGGCGGCGAAACGCTACCTGTGCGCCGTCGAGCCCGGCTACCTCGCCGCCCTGTCCCCGGCGTCGGTCTACACGCTGGGGGTGCAGGGCGGCCTCGATGAACGCGGCCGAGCGTGGCCGAGTTCGAGGCGAACCCGCAGGCCAGTACGCCGCGGCTGCGGCTGCGGCGCTGGGACGACGAGGCCAAGGACCCGGCCGCCTGCCCGCCCGCGTTCGGCTACTGCAAGTCGCCTGCTGCGCGCCTGCTCAGACCTTCATCACCACCGGGATGATCATGGGGCCATGGCGGTAGTTCTCGTTGACCCACCGCCCGACCGATGCGCCGCACCAGCTGCCCCAGCTGGTAGGGGTCGTTGATCCCGTCGGCCGCGGCCCGCCGGTCAGCGCCTCGTCGATCGCGGCGTCACCTCGCTGAACGCGGCGTCGTCGATGCCCGAGCCACGCGCATGGATCTCCGGCCCGGCCGCCAGCTTGCCGGTGGTCGAGTCGACCACGATCGACGATGGAGATGAACCCCTCGTCGCCGAGGATGCCGCCGGTCCTTCAGGGAGGTCTCGGTCACCTCGCCCACCGACAGCCCGTCCACGTAGACGTAGCCGCACGGGACCGCGCCGGAGATCGCGGCCTGCCCGTCCACCGAGGTCGACGACCACGCCGTCCTCGGCGATCACGATGCTTGCGTCCGGCACGCCGGTCAGCGCCGCGAGCCGGGCGTGGGCCCGCAGGTGGCGCCACTCGCCGTGCACCGGCATGAAGTTGCGCGGCCGGACCAGGTTCAGCACGTAGAGCAGCTCGCCCGGCGGGCGCGTGCCCGGACACGTGCACCAGCGCGTTGCCCCGGTGCGCGACCCGTGCCCCCAGCCGGGTCAGGTCGTTGATCACCCGGTACACGGCGGTCTCGTTGCCCGGGATCAGCGAGGAGGCGAGGATCACCGTGTCCCCTCGGCCACCCGGATCGGGTGGTCGCGGCGCGGCCATCCGGGACAGCGCCGACATCGGCTCGCCCTGGGACCCGGTGGAGATGAGCACGATCTGCTCCGGCGGCAGCTCCTCGGCCTCGCGCATGTCCACCATCAGGCCGCCGCGGACCGACGGGATGTGCAGGTAGCCGAGGTCGCGGGCGACCCCATGTTGCGCACCATGGAACGGCCGACGAAGGCGACCTTGCGGCCGTGCGCGACCGCGCACCTCGAGCACCTGCTGCACCCGGTGCACGTGGCTGGCGAAGCAGGCGACGATGATGCGCTGCTGGGCGCCGGCGAAGATCTCCGCCAGCACCGGGGCGATGTCCCGCTCGCTGGTGACGATGCCGGGCACCTCGGCGTTGGTCGAGTCGGACATCAGCAGGTCCACGCCGTCCGCGCCGAGCCGCGCGAACCCGCCGAGGTCGGTGAGCCAGCCGTCCAGCGGCAGCTGGTCCATCTTGAAGTCGCCGGTGTGCAGGACCACGCACAGCCGGCGTGCGGATGGCGACCGCGAGCGCGTCCGGGATGGAGTGGTTCACCGCGAAGAATTGCAGCTCGAACGGGACCGAACGATTGACGGGTGCCTGCCGCCGCTTCCACGCGTGGCGGGCGTGAGCCGGTGCTCGGCGAGCTTGCTCCTGACCAGGCCGAGGGTCAGCTTCGAGCCGACCAGCGTGAGGTCGGGGCGCTCGCGGAGCAGGTACGGGATGCGCGCCGATGTGGTCCTCGTGGGCGTGGGTGAGCACCACCGCCTCGATCTGGCCGAGACGGCCGTCCAGGTAGGAGAAGTCGGGCAGGATCAGGTCCACCCCGGGCTGGTCGGGCTCAGGGAACAGCACCCGCAGTCCACGACGAGCAGCCGCTCGGCGTACTCGAACACGGTCATGTTCCGGCCGATCTCGCCGAGACCGCCGAGTCCGATGATGCGCAGTCCGCCGCTTGGGCAGGGCGGGGGTGCGGTGAGGCCCGGAGTGCGGGTGGCTCACCAGGGCAGCTCCGGCGCGACGCTGGCCGTCATGCCGCACGCCCGAGCAGCTTCACGCGCGCCGTCCACCAGATCGGCGCCGCAGCTGCTCCACCTGCTGCGGCGGTCGCGGTCGATCAGCGGCCCGCGGACCGTGCCGCCGGGCAGCCCGAGCAGGCTCAGCGCCGCCTTGGTGGCGATCGCGCCCTGGGTGCGGGTCATGATGCCGATGTAGACGGGCAGCAGCTCGCGGTGGATCGCCAGCGCCTCACCGACGCCGGCCAGCCAGGTAGGCGTCGATCATCTCGTGCAGCCGGTCCCCGACCACGTGGCCGACCACGCTGACGAAGCCCGCGGCCCCGATCGCCAGCCATGGGCAGGTTCAGCATGTCCTCGCCGCTGTAGTAGACGAGGTCGGTGGCGAGCATCACCTGCGAGCTCGCGCCGAGATCGCCCCTTGGCGTCCTTGACGGCGACGATCCGCGGGTGCTGCGGCCAGCCGGATCAGGGTCTCGGTGGCGATCGGCGACGCCGGTCCGGCCGGGGATGTCGTAGAGCATGTTCGGCAGCCCGGTCGCGTCGGCGACCGCGGTGAAGTGGGCGATGAGGCCGTTCTGCGGCGGCTTGTTGTAGTACGGCGTCACCACGAGCAGCGCGTCGGCGCCAGCCCGTTCGGCCTGCTGGGCAAGCTCGATGGTGTGAGCGGTGTCGTTGGTGCCGACCCCGGCCACGACCGTCGCCCGGTCGCCCACCGCCTCGATGACGGCGCGCAGCAACCGGTCCTTCTCGGCGTCGCTGGTGGTCGGCGACTCGCCCGTGGTGCCGCTGATGACCAGGCCGTCGTTGCGCATGTCGTCGACCAGGTAGGTGGCGAGGCGGGCCGCGCCGTCGGCGTCGAGCGCGCCGTCGGCGGTCATGGGCGTGATCATCGCGGTCAGCATCCGGCCGAAAGGCGCACCGCCCGGCCGTCCCGCGGATGGCTGCTGGGTTCCTGTCATGAGCGAAACGCTACTCCGGCGGCGCCGCTGGCTGGGCACCAGCCACGCAGCCAGGTTCAGAACACCGGGATGATGTCCTCGGGGTTGATGTCGTCGGCCACGTCCACGCCCGTCGATGTCCAGCTCGGGGATGGCGGGAAGGCGATGCCCCAGCGGGTCACGATCTTCCGCACCCGGGCCATCGCCACCCGCCAGTTCTCGGCCTGCTCGTCGTAGGACAGCACGCCGAGGCCCGCGTCGCGGGCGTGGCTCATGAGCACCCGGTGGTTGGGCAGGAAGTACGGCGGCAGCTCCCAGAACCCTTCCGGCGGCTCCCACAAGATCATCGAAAGGAACACGAACCCGGCCCGGAGCTGGCGGGTGATCAGGCCCTTGACCTCCTCGGTCAGGCCCGGCCACTCGTTCTCCAGGATCGTCATGCAGATCTGCAGGTGGCGGGACTCGTCCCGGCCGATCCGCTGGAACATGCTCGAGAACACCGGGTGGGTGGTGCCCGACGACATGCCGCGGAACAGGGTGGACGCGGCCATCTCGCCCATCATGAAGCTGGTGAACAGGACCGGCAGCGAGTACTTGCCGACCGCCTTGCTGTAGCCGGTCCAGTAGCGGCCGCCGTTGTGGTACAGCCAGGCGATGTTGTTGTGCGCCGCCTGCTCCAGCGGCGGTCGAGGGCGTCCAGTCCAGCGGGCCGCCCGGCCACAGCCTGGCGATCGTGCGCTGGCAGCACTCCTCGTGGTTCATCTCGTCCGGGTGATCGAGAAGAAGCACTTGCGGACCGGGTCCTCTTCGTGCTGCTCGAACGCGTGGATCGTGGCGCGGGCGAAGACCGCCGGGCCGGAGGCGTCGAAGTTGGCCAGCACCGAGAACCAGTACATGATGCCGAGCCGCTGCTCGGCGGTGAAGTCCTCCGCCCGCAGCCCGTCCACGGCAGGTCGGCCGGGTTCCAGAGGGTGAGCTTGGACTTCTCGTAGATCGCGGCCAGCTTGGCCGTCTCGACCCGCCATTCCATCGGGTAGATGTTCGGCTGCGGGATGGCGGGCGCTAGAAGCCAGAACCCGCCCTCCGGGATAACCAGGTCGCGCTCGGCCTCTGCCACCTCACCGCTCCGTCCGTGTTCCCGCGTCAGCCCAGTTACCCCGGTCGAGCAGCCTGCGTCTGCCCGGTTACCCGCGTAGCCCAGTTATATGACAGGTTACGGCCGGCGCCTGCGGCGTGTCGTCACGACGCCAGGCGCTGACCGGCCCTGGCGCGCTGCCCTGGCCGCGGGTGCGCGCGGCCATGCCGCCGCTGCCGGCCGCGACGTGCGCGCAGTCCGGCCGACCGCGCTACGGTAACCCCTGTCCTGGGTCCGCCCAGGATGGCGCTGAGCCAGCGAAGCCGGTGAGATCTCGGCGGCTGTCCGCAGCGGTGATGCCCCCGGCGGTGGATGAGCCCGGACGCCTGGCCGGTGCCGACGTGCTGTCCTCGGAGGAAGGGCGGTTCGTTTCGATGCCCGTCGGGCGTCGCAGCGGGCGCACTTCGTCCTCCACGACCCGACGGAGGATGATCATGCGGGTTCTCTCCCGCCGTCTAAGCCTCGCGGCCGCCACGGTTCTCGCCGCCGCCTGCGCCGCGTGCGGCGGCTCCCAGCCAACCACGCCCGCGGCCAGCCCGGGCGCCGGCGAGCAGCAGCTTCCCGGCCACGGTGTCGGCCGCCAACGGGGCGGTGCACATCGGCTCGCGGCCGACGGTCGATCATCTCGCTGTCCCCGACCAGCACCGAGATGCTGTACGCGATCGGCGCGGAGCAGCCAGGTCAAGGCGGTGGACAACGATTCCGGACTACCCGCCGCAGGCGCCTAGTGACAAGCCGTCGGTTCAGCCGACCGTCGAGGGCGATCGTCGGCTACTGAAGCCGGGACCTCGTGTCGGTGGACAACAACCGGCGAAGCTGATCAAGCGCCTCGGCCGCAGTTCAGATCCGGTCACTGGAGCTGCCGGCCGCGGCAGCGCTGTCCGATGTGTGCGCGCAGATTCGGCGGGCTCGGCCGGCCACGCAGCCACACGTCGCCCGGAGGCCCAGCAGGAGAACGCCGAGAGACTGCGCGGCCAGCCAGCGCAGATCGCCGCGGCGGAACCGCACCGAGCCGCGTCGCCGTCACCTACTACTACTTAGCTGGACCAGATCCGTACTACTCGGTGACCTCGAATACCTTCGTGCAGGCAGCTGCTGCGTCTGCCGGAATGAAGAGCATCGCCGGACACGCGACCGGGGCGGCGGCGTGAGCGGCTACCAAGCTGTCCCCGAGTTCATCATCAAGGCCAACCCCGACTACATCATCCTGGCTGACCGACGATCTGCTGCCATCCAGGAGCGCAGGCGACCGTGGTCAAGCGCCCGCGGCTGGTCAGGCCTGACCGCCGTCAGGACGGGCACGTCATCGAGCTCAACGACGACATCGCCTCCGCTGGGGCCCGCGGCATCACCGACCTGCTGCACCGTCGAGCGTCCACGCCGACCGCCAAGGACAGCGGACGTGACTGGGGCCGGGCCAACAGCGCCGAACTGGGCCAGTGGCCGAAGGCCACGTCGGCGGCCAGAACGTCACGCTGGTACCTGGCTGACCCTGCCACCAACCAGCCAGCCTGGCCAGCAGGCCGGAGTCCGCTACCAGGCGCGCCGGCACAGCCCAGTGTCCGGCCGGGCCCCGTGGCCCCGCCGCACCGCCGACGAGGCAAAGGCAGCCAGCGTCGATCCCTGGTGCGGTCCGGGCGGGCGCTGCCGTGGCCACCGCCGCTCCTGGTGGTTGCCGTGGCCGTCGGTGTCTCGGTCAGCCCGGCGGACCTGCCGCTGCTACAGCGGTCGGCCAGGCGCGCTGCTGACCCGGCTGCCCTGGCATCCGGATATGTCCGATGTCCGTCGCGTCGCCGTCACCATCGTCTGGCAGGTGCGGCTGCCCCCGGGTCGTCCTCGGTGCCCTCGTCGGCGCCATGCTGGCTGCGGGGCGGGGCGGCGGCGTATCAGGGCGTGTTCCGCAACCCGCTCGCCGACCCGCTACCTTCGGGGTGGCCGCGGGCGGCGGCTCCCGGCGCAACGATGATCATCATCAGCGGGGGTAACTCGGGCGCTGCTCGCCCGGCCGCGTTCATCGGCGCCAGCCTCGCGGTCGCGGTCACCTGCGTGCTGGGGGCGACCGGCAAGAACCGCAGCACCACCGGCGGTGCCACCGCGTCGATCGTGCTGGCTAGGCTGTCGCGGTCGCTGCGCGCTGTCCACCACCGTGCAGGACGCTATCTGCAGCAAGAGCACACGCAGGTCATCACGGCAGATCTACGCGTGGATCCTGGGCAGCCTGACCTCCGCCTCCCGGTCCGACGTGGCCATGATCTCTGCCCTACGCCGCCGTGGCGGCCGCGCTGCTGCTGGCCCACCGGCGCAGCTGCTGGACGTGCTCCGGGTCGGCGAGGTGGAAGACCAGCAGCCTCGGGCGTGGACATCGCGCGGCTGCGGCTCACCGTGGTCATCGCGGCCACGCTCGCGCACCGCCGCGCGGCGGTACGCAGTTAGCAGGCTGATCGGCTTCGTGGGCATCATCATCCCCACACCGTGCGGCTGACGGTCAGCGCGAGCTACCGGATCGTACTGCCGGTCTCCATGATCGGGGCGCGGCCTTCCTGGTGCCTCGCCGACGTCAGCCGCCCGCACCGTCCAGGCACCCTCGGAGGTGCCGATCGGCGTGATCACCGCGCTGGCCGGGGCGCCGTTTCTTCCTCTTTCGTGCTCCGCTCCAGCCGAGGCGCGGCGGGGAGCTCCGCGTGATCACCCTCGACGGCGTCGAGCGTCCGTTACGGCACCTCCTGGCGCGCTGGACGGCGTCAGCGAGCAGGTGCTGGCCGGGCAGTGGCTGGGCGATCATCGGGCCCAATCGGAGCGGGCAAGACGACCCTGCTGCGGTCCATCGCCTGCCTGGTGCACGCACGCCGGGATGATCACCATCGACGGGCAGCCGGTCTCCGGCCTGCGCCGCCGCCAGGCTCGCCCGGCTGGTGGCCTATGTGCCCCAGCTTCCCGCTCTCCCGCCGGAAGATGACCGTCTGGCGACTACGTGCTGCTCGGCCGGACCCCGCACATCGGCTACCTGCGCATGGAGACCGACGGCGACCGGCAGATCTGCGCCAGGCTGCTCGGTACTGGCTGGGGCTGTCCCCGATGGCCTAGCAGGCCCTGGGCCATGCGCCAGTCCGGCGGCGAGCTGCAGCGGGTCGTGCTGGCGCGCGCCCTGGCCCAGGAGGCGCCGGTGCTCCTGCTGGACGAGCCCACCAGCGCGCTGGACCTCGGCCGCCGGGTGGATGCCCTGGAGCTCATCGACGAGCTGCGCCGGGAGCGGTCGCTCACCGTGCTGTCCGCGGTGCACGATCTCACCGCTGGTAGACCAGTTCGCCGACCGGCTGCTGCTGCTGGACCAGGGCCGGGTCGCCGCTACCGGGCCGCTTTGAGCCAGCGTGCTGCGCGCGACGACGTGCTCACCCCGCGGTTCGGCTCCGGCATCCACGTCATCGACCACAGGGCGGCACGCTGGTCGTCATGTCCGCCGCCCGGCCGCGCGGTCACAGCCCTGGTTCACACCCTCTGGCCGCCGGGCTCACGCTCCCCGGCGCCGAGGCTCACCCCAGGCCGCTAGGCTCAAACCCCAGGCCCCGGCGATGATCTCCTTCATGATCTCGGTCGTACCGCCGAAGATGGTCTGGACGCGGCTGTCGGCGAAGGCCCGGCCTACGGCGTACTCGCGCATGTAGCCGTAGCCGCCGTGCAGCTGCAGGCAGCGGTCGACGACCCGGTTGCACAGCTCGGTGTCCCACCACTTGACCATGGCAGCTTCTCGTCGTTGCTCAGCTGCCCGCGCGACAGTGCTCGGTGATGGCGCGGTCGGTGAACGCCCGCGCCACCGCGAGCTCGGTCGCCATCTCGGCGAGGACGAACCGGTTGTGCTGGAAGCTTGCCCACCGGCTGGCCGAACGCGCTGCCGCTGCTGGCTGTACGCCAGCGTGTCGGCGAACACCTGCTCGGCGCCGGCCAGCGCGGTGACGCCGATGGCGATCCGTTCCCGCGGCAGGTTCTGCATCAGCGCGACGAACCCGCCGCCCTCCTCGCCGAGCAGGTTGGCGGCCGGGACGCTCGACGTCGGTGAAGAACAGCTCGGAGGTGTCCTGCGCGTGCATGCCGAGCTTGTCAGGTTCCGGCCGCGCGTGAAGCCGGGCATGCCGCGCTCCACCATGAGCAGGCTGATCCCCCGGTGCCCGGCGTCCGGGTCGGTGCGCGGCGACGACGATCACGAGGTCGCACAGCTGGCCGTTGGAGATGAAGGTCTTCGTGGCCGTTGAGCAGGTAGCGATCGCCGTCGCGGACCGCGGTCGTGCGGATTCCCTGCAGGTCGCTGCCTGCGCCCGGGTTCGGTCATCGCGATCGCGCGTGATGAGCTCGCCGGAGCAGTAGCCGGGCAGCCAGCGCTCGCGCTGCTCCGGCGTGCACAGCCGGTCAGGTAGTGCCCGATCGATGTCGTTGTGCAGCTGGCAACACCGGGCCGCTGGCGCTGGCCACCGGCCAGTTCCTCGTTCAGGATCAGGTAGTAGCGGTAGTCCGGGTTGCCGCCGCCGCCGTACTTCTCGTCGATCTCGATGCCGAGCAGCTCGGCCCGGCCAGCGGCGAGCCAGACGTCCCGGGACACGATCCCGTCCCGCTCCCACTGCTCGTGGTAGGGCGTGATCTGCGTGCGATGAAGGTGCCGTACCATGTCGCGGAACGCGTCGTGCTCAGGGGTGAAGATGTCACGCTGCATCGGCGCGCGCCGCCTGCATCCTGCGACGGAGCCGGGCGGTCCTTCCGGCCGGGCTTATTTACCGGTCAGTAGCAGCCGTAACACCGGCGGGCCCAGGGTCATGGACCTCATCCCGCGTCTATCTGGACGAGGCTGTCTGAGACAGGACGCAGCAACTGCCAGGTTCTGTTACTGCTGGATCTTGCATCTTGCACTAGAGTTGGGGCCGTACCGAGCCGCCGCAGGAGGACCGCGCGCCGATGGCCGAGTACGCGTGCCGTTTCGCCAGGCGATCAGTGACGCGCGCTTCGACCCCGGCCGGAGTGGGGCCCGGGTCGGCCGAGCATGGCGGCGCCACCGTGATCGCCTGCACGTGGCGAGCTGGGGCTGCTGGCCGCGGCCATGCGGGGCCACTACCACGTCACCAAGACGGAGATCTTCGGCGTGGGCACCGGCATCCTGGCCTACACGCTCGGCATGCGGCATGCCTTCGACGCCGACCACATCGCGGCCATCGACAACACCACCCGCAAGCTCCAGCCGGGGTGAGGGCGGCAGCCGCTGTCGGTCGGCTTCTTCTCGCTCGGGCACTCGTCCGTCGTGTTGATTTCCGTCGCCCTGCTGGCTGAACTCACCAGCTTCACGCGCCGTGGGCAGTGAGGTCCGCGACAGCAGTTCCGCCCGCCAGCATCACCGGGATCGTCGGCACCATGGTCTCGAGGAACGTTCCTGTTCCTCATCGCCGCGCTCAACGTGGCCGTCGCCGGTTTCCGATCGCGAAGGTGTTCCACCAGATGCGGGCCGGGGAATTCAGCGACGAGGGAGCTGGAACAGCAGCTGGCCGTGCGCGGCCTGACGAAACAGGCCCCTGGGCCGCCATGGCCCGGCAAGGTGAGTTCGCCGGGGAAGATGCACCGGCTCGCCCCGCTCTTCGGTCGGATTGATCGCTAACAGGACGTCCCAGTTGCGCTACGAACAGCGGTGGGTCAGTGGGCTGCTGTCGGCGCCGCCGGTTGTCCTTCCGGTTGCTGTTCGCCGCGGTGAAGGTATCGGCGTTCGACACCGCCTTCAGATGGCGTCGGGCGAACTTCGCCCATTACCTGGGCCTTCAAAAAACCGGTCCGAAATGGTGTACTACAACCTGATCAGAATCACCGGCCTGGTCGTCTGTGGCCTTCTTCGTCGGTGCCGTCGAGATCCCTTGCAATCACGCGTCCCGGCAGTCCCACCCTCAGCGGCGGGTTCGGGGCTCGCCGCAGGCTCGCCAACATCAACCAGCTGGGTCATCATCGTGGGCAAGGTTCGTGCCACCCATGGGTGGTCGCCTCAATATCTGGCATTTCGGCCGACCTGGCAGGCAGCGGTGCCGCTGCCGAGGGCCCGCGCGGTGAGAACCGGACCAGCAGGCGCTGGTCGGTCAGGCAGATAATTCACTGCATCGCGTTGTCGTGCGCGGCGCCGATCGCCGCTGCGCGGACGCCCTGGGAAAACGGGCGATCAGCGCAGCGTCCAGCCCAGCCTCCCCACTGCGCGGTCGGCCTTGCCGTGGATAATACGTACCGAATTCAGTGGAAGCGTC
>ERZ1370068.1348-contig-11238_pt1 | contig 98285 bp, 114 predicted proteins | sample MGYA00561227_ERZ1370068 | MGnify/ENA primary metagenome ERZ1370068 (study PRJEB38410, sample SAMEA6850437) | metagenome | study: Metagenomic assessment of the ecological functions of the soil: analysis of the soil microbiota associated with the...
GCCAATCGCCGGATCAACGGCGAAGGCAAGAGCGACGGGAGGTAGCGATGACAAGGTTGATTTCAGCTCTATGGCTGGTGTCGAACCTGGCGGTGGGAGCGGCCTGGGCGCAACCCTACGCGCCCAACGACACGGGCGTGACCATGGGTCACTGGCATCTCAACTCGCTCGACGTGGAGGCCAACAAGAAAATCTTCGTCGGGATGGGTGGCACGCATATCAAGGCGGGCGTTTTCGACATCGTGCGGTTCCCCGGCGTCGTCGTGATGCTGCATCTGCGTGAGAGAGGATCGCCGCCGTCGGGCGGCACCGACGGGACGGTGGTGAACCACGTCGGGTTCGTGGTCCAGAATGTCCCGGACTCCGTCGCCAAATGGAAGGCCGCGGGCGTGCCGGTACAGCCCGGCAACAACAACAGGACCGACCAGGCCTATGTCACGACGCCGGACGGCTTGAAGATCGAGATCCTGGAAGACAAGCAGCAAAGCGTTCCGATCCGGCACGAGCACATCCACTTCTTCCTGCCGGAAGCCGCGATCCCCGAGAGCCAGGCCTGGTATGCGAAGACTTTCGGCGCCGAAGCCGGGCGTGCGCAACCAGGCGCCGGTCGCGGATGTTCCGGGCGCGCAGCTGCGGTTTGCCAAGACCGACACGCCGGCCGCGCCCACCAAGGGGCGGGTGCTCGACCACATCGGCTTCGACGTGAAGGACCTGCAGGGCTTCATCAAGAAGCTCGAAGCGGCCGGGATCAAGATGGATCGGCCCTATACGCCGACCGACAATGGCGGCGCGCTCGCGTTCATCACGGATCCATGGGGCACGTCGATCGAGCTCAACGAACGGCCCAATCCGGTCTATCTGCCGTAGCCGCTCGTCGCCTTGCCCGCAAGTCGGGCGCGCCCGACTTGCGCAACACGTTCAGCGATCGGCGAAGGCGAGCTTGGCGCCGAGCGCGACAAAGGCGGCGGCGAAGGTCCGGCGCATCCACGTCAATACCCGCGGACGCGAGATCACGTGGTCGCGGATCGAAGCGGCGAACAGCCCGTAGCCGACGAAGACCGCGAACGTCATCAGCATGAAAACGGCGCTCAACGCGAGCATGCGCGACAGCGGATGGGACTCGTCCGCGCTCACGAACTGAGGCAGGAACGCCAGAAAGAAGATCGACAGCTTCGGATTGAGGATGTTGATCAGGATGGCCGTCACCGTCACCTGCGCCGCCGAACGGGTCCCGACCTCCTGCTCCACCCGCAAGGTGCCGCGCGCGCGCAACGTGTTCCAGGCCATATACAGGAGATAAGCGACGCCCAGATATTTGAACGTCTCGAAGGCGAGCGCGCTGGTGTGCAGGAGCGCCGCCAGTCCCATGATCGCGGCCGCCATGTGCGGAACGATGCCGATCGTGCAGCCGAACGCGGCCACCACGCTCGCGCGCGATCCGCGCGAGAGGCCGGCCGCCAATGTGTAGAGAACGCCGGTGCCGGGTGACGCGATGACGATGAACGAAGTGATCAGGAATTCGACGCTCAAGGTCCACGCTCCCTTCGCCGGTATCAACCTTGCGGACGCCAGAGTGTCCCGTCCCGCTAGCCGAAAAAGTCCCGCAGCATCTTGTTGACGACGTCAGGCTTTTCGACCTCCGGGAGATGTCCGACGCCGTCCAGGATTTCGAGCTTGCCTTGCGGCAGCTGCTTGATCAGCACGGCCGCGTTCTTGTCGACCGGGTTCACGCGGTCCTCGCGGCCGGAGATCATCAGCACGGGAAAATTCAGTTTCGGCGCGACCTCCTCCGGGGCGTAGCCGTCGACCAGGCCGAGCTTGACCCCGTGCATGAAGCCACGCGGACTGGTCGCGCGCACGACCTCGCGCACGAGCTCGACCGTTTCCGGCGTCGCATTCGCAGCGAGCAGCGCGTTGACGCGCGCGCCGAAGGCGTAACCGCCCTTGGCGATCTGGGCCTCGCGGGTGGCGATGACCTTTTGCTTTTCCTCGTCGCTCAGGCCGCGCGGCCCGATGCCGGTGCCGGTCATGGCCAGTTTGATGATCCGACCCGGGTAGTGGATGGCGAAGCATTGCGCCACCCGGGTCCCGAACGAATTGCCGACGAGATTGACACGATCGAGCTTCAATGCGGCAAGAAAGTCATTGAGCGCATCGGCAAAGCTCTTGCAATCCGGATTGTCGGTCTTCAGCGCGTCGGACAGGACATAGCCAGGGGCATTCCAGGCGATGACGCGATAGCGATCGGACAGTCCCGCGAGCTGGAAGCGCCAATGCATGGAGTTGGCGCCGACGCCGTGCAGCAGCACGATGCGGAGGCGCATCCGCCCTGCCCGCCTCCATGTAGCTCCAGCGATCGCCGAGATAATTCGCGCCCGAAGCCGCGGGAATTTCCACGAACTTCAGCTCAGGCAACGGCGGCAACGACGACGTCTGCGCCATCGCGGGTGTCCCATTGAAAGCCAGAAACGCCACGATTGCAGCCGGCATGAATTTCGACATGGCTGAATCCGAATACCTCGAGGCGACGCTTCCAGATGACTTAGTTCCCGATCATCAGGATGCAACGTTGGCGCGTTGCAGGCAAGGTCGATGCGGGCCATGAAGACCGCAGCGTCGCGGGTCCGATGCCGCAACCTTTGCCGCCGCCCGCCTCAGGAACGTGGCCGGTCCGCATCCGGCTCGACCGGATCGCGCATCGGCCGGTCTTCCTGCGGATCCCGCGGCGGCGGCTCGACCGGATCCTTGTACGGCTGCGGATCTTTCACCGGCGGCTGTTGCGGCTCGGCCGGTTGCGGGCGCGGAGGCATGACGGGCTCTTTGGGCATGCAAGGAAACGTCGGGCGTAACGATTAGGTTCCGCCATCCCGCATCGATGGCGCCATGCGCGCGGACCCGATGCATAAGGCAGAGCTAGCGCCCCGGCCGGGTCGCCGTCTGAGCAAAACTGCTCAGTGCGTATCCGCCGTTTCGCTCGACTCCTCTCGATAAAGGCGCAGCCTGATCATCAATCGAGCCGCCAACGCAAATGCGTTCGGCTTCAATCAGGAGCATCGCCATGTCGAAGGCCCAAAAGGCAACAAGGAAAACAAGAAACCGAAGGCGGACAAGAACCAGCCGAGGGCCACTCTTTCGGCCTACAGAACGGCGCAGGGCCAGGGCAAGCCGGCCAGCAGCCCGTTCGCGAGAAAAAGATCTGACGCCGATCTGATCCCGGACGGACCGCGCCCGCTGCAGTGAGGAATAAAAATGGCCGCCGCCGCCGACGAATTCAAAGACGAATTGCAGCGCCTCGCTCATTTTACAGAGATGCGAAACGACGAGCGCATCCAGGCGACTGACCGGGCGTTGCGGCTTTTCGGCCCGATCAGGAATTTTCTCTCGCGGTTCAACGAAGCGTTGGGAGCGTACGGCAAGATCGAGGTTGCCGGCCCCTATCCCGTCGGCAAGTATCAACATGCAACGGCGACCATCACGGCCCCCAATGGCCGGGTGGTGAGCTGGGAATTCGTGCTTTCGGACGGCGGCGTCAGCTATCAACGCAGCCCCTATCAGTTGAGCGAATACAGTCGGCTCGAGTCGCAACTCAAGAGCGACGTTGTCGCGTTCCTCGAGAAAGTCTGAGCGCCTCGCACTCTTCAATCAAAACCAGCTGGAGAATTTGATCGGCGCTGTCCACCGTGTACAGGAGGGTGCCCACGACGATCATGACCAACCCGGCGAGCGCATAAACCCAATATTCTGCATGAAAAGCGGCGAAATTGATTTGCATGTCGTGCTCTTTGTCTTTCTGTCGGGGAAGCAACCGCAGGCAGCGCGTGCATGGAGAGAAACACGCGGACGCTCATGGCACACGAAGCGGGCCAGGGGCGGTGTTGGACCGCCCACTGATATCTGGCGAACCTACGCGCACCGGTTGACCGGTGTCTGAGCAAAATTGCTCACGGACAGGCAGGCTTGCGCGTGTCGTTCGACCGCGGCCTGCCCGCCGCGGTGTCCTCAGCCGGCCTTCAGGCGCGGCAGCAGCGCGAGCGCGTTCTCACGATCGATCTTGCCGAGGTCGCTGTCGCTGAATCCGAATGCCGCGAGCGCCTTCACGTATTCGTTGCCGAAGCGGAACGGATAGTCCGTGCCCCACAGGATCTGCGAGGCCGGCACGAACTTTGCCAGTGCAGCCAGCGGCACCGGGTGCGCGATCTGGGCGACGTCGTAGTAGAATCGCTGCAGCTCCGCCATCGCCCCGTTCGGCACGGTCTCCGCCAGCTTCTTGTTGAGCGACAGGCGCGCGGATGAGGCGCTCGGCCAGAAACGGCGCCGTGCCGCCGCCATGCGAGAAGATCCAGCGCACGTCGCGGTACCGCACCGCCGTGCCGCTGAACAGAACCCGCGCGATGGCGCGCGTGGTGTCGGTGCCGTACTCGATCACCGGCTCGCGAATCTCCGGCACCATCGGATCCCGGCAGCAGTTCGGCGCATCGGGATGGGTGTAGATCAGCGCCTTGCGCCGGTTGAGCTCCGCCATCACAGGCTCGAACGCGGGATCACCGAGCCAGAGGTTGCCGTAGCTCGTAAACACCGAGACGCCGTCGGCCTTGAGCACGTCGAGCCCGAACTCGATCTCGCGCAGGCTGCCTTCGACATCGGTGAGCGGCAGGGCGGCGAACATGCCGAAGCGGCCGGGATGATCCTGCACCAGCCGCGCGGCATACTCATTACACTCGCGCGCGACGCGGCGGCCGTCCTTGCCGGTGAACGCGCTGCCGGGCGTGGTCACCGACGTGATCGCGGTCGCGACGCCGGACTTGTCCATGTCATCGAGCGACTTGGAGACGCTCCAGGCGATCACCGGCGGCTGCAGGTCGCTTTTGAACTCCGTGACATATTTCGGGGCGCGATGTGGTGATGGACGTCGATGCGGTGCGGCTTGCCCTGGCTTGCCGCCGGCGCCTGGGCCAGCGACCTCCTTGGCGCAAAGCCAGCGGCGGCGCCGAGCCCCAATGCAGCGGCTCCGCCCAACACCGCCCGCCGGCTCAGCGTGGGCCCCGCCGGCACACGCACCGGCTGCTCGCAACACACGCAGCCGCGAAAGGAATAGCGACCCCTGGTCTTCGTCGTCATGCTCGTTTCCTCACCCGAACGCCTGGCTTTGCGCCTTGGCCTTGAGCAGTTCACGTCATCGCGAGCTGCGAAGTCGATAATTCCAGCAATGGGGAAGCTGCGCTAGTTGTTCTTTAGCGGCCGCTTTCAGCCGAAGCGCTTCCACAAGTCCGACGCGAGCTTCTTGAGCCTGCCGGAGATCGTGGTCGGCGGCGCGTCATCTTCCGCCAGTCGCAGGCCGACGCTGCTGACGCGCCCATTGGCGACGCGATGCGCCACCAGCGCGATCGGCCCGAGCTGCACGACGTCGCCCTGCTTGGGCCGGCGCCGGATTTCGTCGGCGAAGTGATCGGCGAGCGATATCTCCGCGGCGTCCGGCGCAATCGTGAGCCCGTAGATGTCGGCGAGCGCGCCGAGCGTCACGTCGCCCGATACGAAGAAGTCGCCGAGCAGACGCGGGTCGGGCACGGCCGGCGGCGGCATGTCGACGAAGAAGCGATCGAGCGCCTGCGCCCGCTCCGGCGGCGCCAGCAGATAGACATAGTCGCCCTGCCGCACCGGGTGAGCTTCAGCCGGGCTGAGAATTTTCTGCTCGCGCACCACCAAGGTCGGCCGCGCCCAGGAGGGCAGCAGACCGCGCTTCAAATACGGGCTGTTGACGGACACCGGATAGCCCACGATTTCCTGCTCGAGCTGCCCCGGCAGGTCGAGCTCGACGCGTCGCGGCAGGGGATCGTGGCGCGGCAGCGCGACGTGCAGCCGCCGCGCCGCGGCGGGGATCGTCCAGCCCTGAATCAGCAGCGAGGTCAGCACCACGACGAACGCGATGTCGAAATAGAGGTAGGCGTAAGGCAGATGGACGAGCAGCGGGATCGACGCCAGGAAAATGCCGACCGCTCCGCGCAGGCCGACCCAGGAGATGAAGGCCTTCTCCCGCCACTGAAAACGGAACGGCGCGAGGCAGACGAACACCGCCACCGGGCGGGCAATGAACATGAGGGTGGCCGCGACCGCGAGCGCGGGCCAGATGCTCTCGAGCAGGCGCTGCGGCCACACCAGCAGGCCGAGCATCACGAACATCACGATCTGCACGAGCCAGGTGACGGCATCGAGAAACACCACCACGGTGTTGTGCGCGCGCGTCGGGCGGTTGCCGACCACAAGGCCGGCGAGATAAACGGCAAGAAAGCCCGAGGCATGCAGCCCCGAAGCGAGGCCGAAGATGACGAGCGCGCTCGTGGTCACGAACGGCGCGTGCAGGCCCTGCGCCAGCGCGAGCCGGTTGAGCACGAACACGATGGCTCGCCCGCCGAGAATACCGATGATGGTGCCGAGCACGGCTTGCTCGGCCAGCACCGCCAGCACGTGTCCCCACGACCCTTCGCCCGCCGACAGATACTCGACCAGAAGGACGGTGAGCAGGACCGCGAACGGATCGTTGCTGCCGGATTCGACCTCGAGCGTAGCGCCGACGCGGGGGCGCAGGCGCAAGCCGCGGGCATGGACCAGGAAGAACACCGCCGCGGCATCGGTCGAGGCCACGACCGCACCCACCAGCAACGACTCGCTCCAGCTCATGTCGAGCAGGTATCTGGCGACCGGGGCGGTCAACCCCGCCGTGATCATGACGCCGACGGTCGCCAGCGCGGCCGCGGGCGCCAGCACGCTGCGGAAGGTCGCAAGCCGCGTACGCAAGCCGCCGTCGAACAGGATCAGCGCCAGCGCGATCGAGCCGACCAGATAGGCCACCCGCACGTCGTCGAACTTGACGCCGCCCGGTCCGGCCTCGCCCGCGAGCATGCCGACGATCAGGAACACCAGCAGCAGCGGCGCCCCGAAACGGGTCGCAACCAGGCTCGACATGATGCCGGCCAGGACCAAGAGCGCGCCGAGCAGAATGCCGATGCTGAGCGTGTCGAGAAGGGCTATGGCGTGCGACTCCATGATCCCTATTGGAAAGGCTGCGACGCGCAGCGGCAATGATAAACATTCGGCATTCGCGGGATTTCCGCCCGTCCGCGGCGCCGGACGCGGAAGACGTCCGAACCGGGCCGGGTTTGCTCGAAGCCGGCCGGCCCGGTCAGGCGCGTCCGGGCGGAATGTCGGCGATCATCGCCTTGGCGATCTCATGTTCGCCCATCACCACCTTGGTGGCGCCGTGCTTGTGCAGGTGCTCGATCTCGACCTCCGAATGGGCGCGCGCGATGATCGGCAGCGCGCGATTGAGTTCCCGCGCCTGCGCCACCACCTGTCCGCCCTCGAATGCATCGGGGATCGCAACCAGCAGGCACCGCGCGGCCATTAGATCTGCCGCGCTGATCACTTCGGGATCGGCGGCATTGCCCGCGATCGCCTCCCTCCCTCGCCCTGGAGCGTCGCGACCCGGTCGGCGTCATCCTCGATCACCAGCAACGCGGTCTGCGGCGGCAGCGCCGCGCTGATGAAGCTGCCGACGCGGCCGTGGCCCACGAGGACCACATGATCGGTGAGCCGGGTTTGCCGAACAGGTTCGCGGGCCATGGTTTCGCCCGCGCCGGCGGCATCCGCGGCGGATTTCGCCTCCGCCTTCGCCAGCCAATGGTCGAGCGCGGCAAAGAACAGCGGGTTGAGCAGGATCGAAAGAATGGCCCCGGCGAGGATGAGATCCCGCCCCCGCTCCGGCAGCAGCGTCAACTCGATGCCGAGGCCTGCGAGGATGAAGGAAAACTCGCCGATCTGCGCCAGGCTCGCCGCGATGGTGAGCGCGGTGGAGGTCGGATGACCGAACAACCGCACGATCACGAACGCCGCCAGCGATTTTCCGACCACGATGATCAGCACCGTCGCCAGCAGAGGGATGGGCTCGCGCAGCACGATGGTGGGATCGACCAGCATGCCGACGGAAACGAAGAACAGCACCGCGAAGGCGTCGCGCAGCGGCAGCGTCTCGGAGGCCGCGCGCTGGCTCAGCTCGGATCTCGCTCAGCATCATGCCGGCGAAGAATGCGCCGAGCGCGAACGAGACGTCGAACAGCATCGCCGCGCCGAAGGCGACGCCGAGCGCGATGGCGAGCACGGACAGGCGGAACAGCTCGCGCGAGCCGGTATGGGCCACGTAATGCAGGATCCAGGGATCACGCGCCTGCCCACGATCAGCATGATGGCGACGAAAGCCGCGACCTTGCCCAGAGTGATCGCGATCGGAAGGGCGAGCGCGAACAAGCTCAGCGTCGCACCGGCTTTCAGCACCGGCGCGAGCGCCGGCAACAGCACCAGCGTGAGCACCATCGCCATGTCTTCGACGATCAGCCAGCCCACCGCGATGCGCCCGCGTTCGGTCTCGAGCAAGCGCCGTTCCTGCATCGCGCGCAGCAGCACCACCGTGCTCGCGACCGACAAGGCGAGGCCGAACACGACGCCCGCGCTCATCGACCAGCCGAGCCACCACGCCAGCCCCATGCCGAGCGCGGTCGCGACCGCGATCTGCGCGATGGCGCCGGGGATGCGCGATGCGCCCGACCGAGAGCAGGTCTTCGAGCGAGAAATGCAGGCCGACGCCGAACATCAGCAGGATCACACCGATCTCGGCGAGCTCGTTCGCGATGCCCTGGTCGGCGACGTATCCCGGGCGTGAACGGGCTGATGAGGATCCCGGCGAGCAGATAGCCGACGAGCGGCGAAAATCGCAGCCGCTGCGCCAGCACGCCGAATATGAACGCCAGCACCAAAGCGACGACAATGGTCGAAATCAGCGGCGTGTGATGCGGCATCGGCGAAAGTTCCTGCGGGCGACGGACGTGGCGCCAGTCATACCCGCGGCGCTGCGCCTTGTCCTTTCCTTCATGTGCGCGAATTCAGCGCGACGGAGTGCCCGGCAGGCCAGGCATATGCGCATGCACCATGGTACCATGCGGACCAGCGGCGTATGGGGTCGACCCTGACGCGTCACCGATCTGCGCAAGGGAATTCCGTGAGAGCGCCGAGCCCCGCCCCTTCCGGGAACCCGCTGGGGCCGCCTGTGATTTTGGGTGTTGCTTGCGGCGCGGGCGCCGCCTTGTTCTGGGCGGCCGGCTTCGTCGCGGCACGCCACGGCATCGCGGTCGGATTTTCGCCTGCGGACATCGCGTTTCATCGCTTCGTCTGGGCAGGATTGCTGTGCCTGCCGCTCGCCGCCCGCGCCGGCCTCGGCGACCTTGCCGGCGTGGGCTGGGTCAGGGGCGTGGCGCTGACGCTGCTCGGCGGACCGCCGCTCGCGCTCTTCAGCTATGCCGGCTTCCTGTTCGTGCCGCTCGCCCATGGCGGCGTGATCCAGCCTTCCTGCGCCGCGCTCGGCGGGCTGGTACTGGCGAGCCTCGTGCTCAAGGAAAAGCTGGCGATCCAGCGCGCGGTCGGCGGCGCCATCATCGTCGCCGGCCTCGTCGTGATCGGCGCCGAGGCGCTCGCCACCATCGGGACGCACGGCCTGATCGGCGATTTGTCCTTCGTCACCGCCGGCCTGATGTTCGCGGTGTTCGGCACCTTGCTGCGGCTGTGGCGCATCGCGCCGACGCGCGCGGTCGTGGTGACCAGCGTCGTGTCGCTGCTCGAGCTTCCGATCCAGTGGCTCGTCTTCGGGTTCGAGCGCATGATCGGATTGGGGCTGATCGAAAACCTCATCCAGGTGGCGATGCAAGGCATCTTCGCGGGCGCGGGCGCGACCTATCTGTTCACCCGCTCGGTCGTGCTGCTGGGCGCCGGACGCGCCGCGGTGTTTCCTCGCTGGTGCCCGGATTCACGCTGTTGATCGGATTCCTCGTGCTGGGCGAAGTGCCGAGCCTCGCGCAGCTCGCGGGACTGGCGATCGTGCTCATCGGATTCCGGCTGGTGGTGAAGGCATAGCGCGACTGTTGTCTCGAGCGACAGCGCAGGAGCCAGGCCGGAATGACCGGAGAAATTCGCTACGTCGCGCTGAAGGCGCGGCGCGGCAGATAGTGCAGCACACGCTGCTCGATCAGGATCACGGCGAGATAGGCGATGCCCCCGACCACGGTCAGCATGAGGATCGCGACGAATACCATGGCGGTATTGGCCTGGCCCTCGCCGAACGCCAGCAGATAGCCGAGCCCCATATTGCCCCCGACCAGCTCACCCACCACGACGCCGACCACCGCGAGCGTCGAGGCGATGCGCAAGCCCGGCGAACAACGGCGGCAGCGAGGCCGGAAACTCGATCTTCCAGAAGATCTGCGCGCGGGTCGCCTTGAACGCGCGCGCAGATTGATCAGGTCCGGGTCGACGGTGCGGATCGCGGACAGGACGTTGACCATGACGGGAAAGAACACGATCAGAATGGCGACCAGGATCTTCGGATAGACGGTAAAGCCCATCCACAGGATGAACAGCGGCGCGAACGCCACCTTGGGCGCGATCTGCAGCGCGAGGATATAAGGAGAGAGCGCAAACTCGGCGGTGGGCGACATGCCGAGTATGTAGCCGAAGAACGCGCCGAGCAGGCTGCCGAGCACGAAACCCGCGATCACCTCCGCCGCGGTGATGCCGGTGTGCGTCATCAGCGCGCTTACCGCCAGCATGCGCAGGAATTCGTGGTACACCATGGACAGCGGCGGGATGATGAACGGCGGGATGCCGAGCAGACCCGGACCCCACTGCCACGCAGCCAGGAACACGACGAGCACGGCCAGACTGAGGACCGTTCCCCTGCGCACCAGGCTCGAGTTCGCTCGCGCCGTTCACGCCGAGGCTCCCGCCACCTCGACGTGACCGATGTCGAGCCGATCCATCAGCCGTCCGACATAGTCGTTCACCCTGGGCTCCTGGCGCCGCGCGATCGGATCGTCCCGCCGCGGCAGGTCGATGCGGATCTCTTCGATGATGCGGCCCGGCCGCCGGCTCATCACCAGCACGCGGTCGGACAGGGTGACGGCCTCCAGCAGATCGTGCGTGATCAGCAGCGCGGTCTTAGCCTCGCGTTTGAGCGTCTGCGCAAGTTCGCGCTGGAGCACCATCCGGGTCTGCGCGTCGACCGCCGAGAACGGCTCGTCGAGCAGCAGCACGGAAGGATCGATCGCGAGCGTGCGCGCCAGCGCGACCGCGTTGCCGCATGCCGCCCGACAACTGATGCGGATAGTGCCCGGCGAACTCGAAGAGGTGGAAGTTTTCCAGCAGCGCCTGCGCGCGCCGCTTGCGCTCGGCCAGCGGGAGCCCCTGGATTTCGACGCCGAACATCACGTTCTCGAGCACGGTGCGCCAGGGCAGCAGCAGGTCCTTCTGCAGCATGAAGGCGACGTGGGCGTTCGGGCCTTCCACGCGCTCGCCGTCGACGAAGGCCTCGCCTTCGCTCGGCGCGCAGAGACCCGAACCGATGTTGAGCAGGGTCGATTTTCCGCAGCCGCTGGGACCGATGAGCGAGACCACCTCGCCGTCACCGACTGCAAGGCTCACACCCTCGACGGCGGTGAGGCTTTTCCGGAGCGTTCCACGAAACGCATGGTGACGTTGCGGTATTCGAGCCGTACCACGTCGGACATTGCCTGAAAACTCGGCTGAGGAAGCAGCGTGTTGCCTGCTCATTGATATTGCAGAGCGATACTATGGAGTATAGTGGCAAACAGCGAAACCGCCGATATCGTGGCGGCGCCGGTTCTGCGGCGCCAAGCCGACGGGAGAGAGTCAGATGTCCGCACGTGAGACGAGAATATCCCGCCGCCTGGTGGTGGCGAGCGGCGCCGCATTCGGCCTCGGCGTGCTGGACGCGCCCGCGTTCTCGCAGACGCCGGAAAAGATCACCTATCTGTTCCCGGCGCCGCCGGTGCTGCCGGCGTTCGGGCCGATCCAGCTCGCCCAGGGCAAGGGCTATTTCACCGAGGCCGGGCCTCGACGTCGAGCTTCGCCGTCGGCCGCGGCGGCGTCGATGTGGCCAAGCAGGTCGGCGCCGGCAACGCGCCGCTCGGCGGCATCGTGGCGGACGGACCGATCATGGTGCGGGGCAACGGCGTGCCGGTGAAGATCGTCGCCGTGTTCGGCGGCAAGGGCTTCATGCAGCTCGTGGTGCGCGAGGATTCCGGCATCGAGAAGCCGGCCGACCTCAAGGGCAAGACCATCACCGTGATGTCGTTTCAGGACACCACGTTCTACGCGCTGCTCGGGCTGCTCGCGAGCGTGGGGCTGACCCAGAACGACGTCAACATCCAGTCGGTCGGTCCCGACCGGCGTGTGGGAATTCGTCGCCACCGGCAAGTCCGTCGGCATGGCCGGCGTGCCGGACTGGATCCCGCCGGTGCAGGCCGCGGGCGTGAAGGTGAAGGTGATCCAGACCGACGAGTACTTCCCGCACATGGCGCAGGGCATCGCCGCCTCCGATCAAGTCATCAAGGACAGGCCGGAGATGGTGCGCAAGTTCGTCAGGCGGCGCTGCGCGGCATGAAGGACATGATGGACGATCCGGACAAGGCGGCGGACGACTTCGTGCGCTTCGTGCCGGAATGGAAGGGCAAGGAAGGCGGCGTCAAGTTTGCGTTCAACATGTACGCCAAGCTGGTCTATCCCGGACAGAAGGAGCTGGGCGAGGTCAACGCCGACCGGCTCGCCAAGCTGCAGGACTTCTACGTCGCCAAGGGCTTCATCCAGAAGGCGACGCCGGTCGACGAGCTCTATACCAACGCCTTCATCAAATAGGACCGCGCTGCGCGCTGACCGACGGCGCATAAACGGCGGAGCGTTCGGTCCGTCTCGAGCACGGCCGAAAATCATTTGCGACACAGCTGGACCCGCGGGTCAAGCCTGCGGGCGACGCAGAGAGGCCGGCCGCCAACATGCCGCGCTACTTCTTGTAGCCGTCCGTCCCCTGCCAACCATGCTTTGAAATGTCGAAGATCACCCCGTCGGGATCCTTGAACTTGCGCTCGAAATTGCCGTGGCGCTCATCGCCGAGGTCGAAGAAGAACTTCCCGCCATTCGCCTCGATGCGCTTCTCGGTCTCGGCGAGGTCCTCGACCTGGAAGCCGAAATGATGCGCGCCCACGAAGGTCGCGCCCTCCTTGATGTCGGATGCCTTGCTGCCGGCCGCGCCGGTGAAATTGAGCAGCGCGAGGTTGATGACCCCGTCGCTCATGTAGATCGCGGAGCCGATCTCCAGGTCCTCGCGGCCGATGCGCTTGAGGTCGAAGACGTTGGCGTAGAACTCCGCCGCCTTGTCGAGATCTTTCACGCAGACTGCAAAATGGCGCAGACGGGCCATGGATATCCTCCTCGCGGGCGCCGATTGCCCTTGGCGGCATCATAGCGCCGGTGCATCGGCGAGAGCTACCCTTCATGGCGCAATTGCCGTAAAATGATCCGGTGAGAAAACGACACGCCGAAATCGTAGGCGCAGGTTTTGCCGGTCTCACAGCGGCCTGCGCGCTGGCGCAGCGCGGCTGGAGCGTGCGCGTGCACGAGCGCGCGGAACGCCTGCGCACAACCGGCGCAGGCATCTATATCTACGAGAACGGGTTGCGCGTGCTCGACGGCGGTGGGCGCCTACGACGCGGCGGTGAAAGGCGCGCCCTTCGCCCACACCCGCGAGGTGCGCGACGATCGCAACCGCGTGATCTCGGTGCATCGCTGGGTCGGCAGCCGCGTGTTCAGCATCGTGCGCCAGACCGTCATCAACGCGCTGGCGGCAGCGGCGACGCGCTCCGGCGCCGAGATCGTCACCGGCTCGGCGGCGGTCGGGGCGAGCGCCGATGGCGAACTCGTGCTGGCGGACGGCCAACGGCTCGAGCGCCGACCTGATCGTCGCCGCCGACGGCAGCAATTCGGCGCTGCGCGACGGGCTCGGCCTGCTGTCGAAGCGCAAATATCTGGTCGACGGCTGCACCCGCCTGTTGATCGCAAAGACGCCGGAGGAGCGGCTATCCGCCGACGGCGCCACCACCGTCGAATACTGGTCGGGCAGCAGGCGCGTGCTCTACACGCCCTGCAGCGAGACCGATGTCTATATCGCGCTCACGATGCTCGACAGCGACGCGCTCGCCAAGGCGACGCCGGTACGGAAGGACGCATGGGCGCGCTGGTTTCCGCATCTCGAGCCGCTGATCGAGCGCATCGGCGACGAGGGCCGCTACGACCGCTTCGACCTGATCAAGCTCAGCCGCTGGTCGGCCGGAAAGGTGGCGGTGATCGGCGACGCCGCCCATGCGCTGCCGCCGAACATCGGCCAGGGCGGCGGATGCGCCATGATGAACGCGCTGTCGCTGGCGGTCTATCTCGACCGCGAAGCCGATGTTTCGGCTGCGCTGGCGACGTGGGAGCGCAACGAGCGCCCGGTCACCGAACATGCGCAGCGCATCTCCTACCTGCTCGGCCTGCCGACCACCTGGCCGCCAGCCCTGCGCGCCATGGCCCTGGGCATGGCCGGACGCTCGAAATGGCTGGTCCGGCAGCGCACCAAGACGGCGCTGCACCGGCCGACGGGGACGACGCCTTAGGAAAGAGGCGCGAGCGGAGAACGCGCTTCTTCACCGCGCCCCCAATATGTGCTGAACCGCACCCGCGATGTTCTCTTCCAGTTCGCGCGCCGAGAGCGTCTTCTGCAGGCCCAGAAGCACGCGCAGATGGGCGATATCCACGCAAGAGTTCGAGAAACTCCTCGGCCGTCCGCCGGGGATTGCGCAGGTTGAGGGTCTTGCGGCTGTTGTGGCGCTCGAGGTAGGCGGCAAGCATGGCGATGCACGCCTCCGGGCCGCTCTTGTAGAACAGGCGACCGAGCGCGGGAACCGCCGGCTTTCCGCGATCACGATGCGATGCAGCTCGACGGTGTCGCGCGCGAACAGGATCGTCACCATCTTGCGCGCGAAGCCGCGCAGCGCTTCCTCCGGTCGCCGCTCAAGCATCCGCTCCAGGTCCTCGTCGATGATCCGCTCGCACAAATCCCGGATGACGCCGGCGAAAAGTTCCTCCTTGCTGCGAAAATACCGATAGACCGTCATCTTCGAGACGCCGGCCGCGGCGGCGATCCCGTCCATGCTGGCCCTCTCGAAACCGTGCCGGAGGAAAACGTCCTTCGCGCCGCCGACAATGTTTGCCCGCTTGACGTCGAAGCGCGTCACTGCGGCCGCTGTCGCACCGGAAGCCATCGCCCGCGCTCCTTGCCGGAAATGATACTATGCAGTATCATTGCATCTCACGCCGGATCAAGGACGAACGGCCGCGTCGGGCACAGCGTCGAGTCGGGAACGACACGAATGACCACCGCCATCGACGACGAACTTTCGCGATTGATCGCGCCCGGTCGCGTGCACCGTCGGCTCTACACCGATCCCGCCATCTTCGAACTGGAGATGGAGCGGATCTTCGAGCGCCGCCTGGATCTATATCGGCCACGAGAGCCAGGTCAAAAAGCCCGGCGACTATTTCGCCACCCAGATGGGGCGCAAGCCGGTCGTGCTGGTGCGCGACGGCGACGGAGCGGTGCGCGTGATCCGCAACCAGTGCGCCCACCGCGGCGCGCTGGTGGTGGCGACCGAGAAGGGCAACGCGCCGGAATTCACCTGCTGCTATCACGGCTGGACCTATCATCTCGACGGACGGCTCAAGGCGGTGCCGCTCAATCACGGCTATCCGCAAGACTTCGATCCCACGGATCCGAAACTCGCGATGCTGCAGGTGCCGCGGGTGAAGAGCTATCGCGGCTTTGTATTCGCGAGCGGCAGCGAGCGACGGGCCGGAGCCTCGAGGAATGGCTCGGCCACATGACGACCTCGCTCGACGACATGATCGACCGCGCGCCCGGAGGGCGAGATCGAGGCTGCCGGCGGCGTGTTCAGGCACGCCTATGACGGCAACTGGAAGGTCTATTTCGAGAACCTGTGCGACGCCGCGCACCCGCTGTTCACCCACCGCTCCTCGATCGAGGCGGCGCAGCAGCAGTCCGACGACGTGCACAGCGACGGGACCGGCGAGATCGCCATCCGGCAGATGCGCCAGAACGGCGCGCCCTACAGCTTCTGGGAATCGCAGGTCGGCATCTGGACCTATCCCAACGGCCACAGCTACCTCGGCGACTATCACGACGATCTCAAGCTGGTCGCCGCGCTGAAGGACCCGGTGTTCCGCGACTACATCGCCGCGCTCGAAAAGAACAAGGGCAAGGCCGAGACCAAGCGCATCCTCGAGGTGCGCCGCTGGAACTCGAACATCTATCCGAACGTCTCGCTGATGAGCCAGTTTCAGCAACTGCGCGTCGTGCATCCGATCGCGGTCAACCGCACGGTCGTGCACACCTACAGCTTCCGGCTCAAGGGCGCGCCGGAGCAGATGTTCCGCAACACCATCAGCTTCGCCAACATCGTCAACGGCACCGGCTCGCTCGGTGCTCACCGACGACCTCGAGATCTACAATCGTCTCGACATGGGCATGTCGAGCGAAGGCGCCGAGTGGCTGCAGATCGGCCGCGGCTATCAGAGCGACGTGCCCGATACGCATGGCGGCCGGCGCGGCAAGAACTCGACCAGCGAGGTCTATATCCGCAACATGCTCGATGCCTGGCTCGGGCTCATGACCGACAGGCAGGCGGCGCCGGCGCGCGCCGCCTCCTGACCGTCGCCTCGCATCATGGCCAAACAACGCAAGCCCAAGGCGAAGACCTCGGCTCGCCGGCAGCGCCCGGCACCGGCGCACGGTCCGCGCGCGGCGCGCCGCGGTGCGAAGGCGCTCGACACAAGCGAGCTGCGAGCGGTTCCTGCTGCACGAGGCGCGGCTGCTCGACGAGGCCAGGTTCGACGACTGGCTCGCGCTGTTCACGCGCCGACGGCTGGTACTGGGTGCCGAGCGAGCCCGACCAGGACAATCCGCACGACACGGTCTCGCTGATCTACGACGACCGCCGCCTGCTCGAGACCCGGGTGCGACGATTGGCGAGCCCGCGCATCTATTCGCAGGAGCCGCGTTCGCGCACCAGCCGCATCATCGGCAATGTCTCGATCGAGGACAGCAGCGCCGACGCCTGCACCGTGCGCTCGAAGTTCGTCATGATCGAATACCGCCGCGAGAGCCAACGGCTGTTCGCGGGGACCGCCTTCCATCGCCTGGTGCAGGCGCGATGGCGGAATCCGGATCGCCTCCAAGCGCGTCGACCTGGTCAACTGCGACGCGCCGCTCGACGGCATCGTCGTGCCGTTTTGACGGTCAGCCGCTACGGTCTCGTGTCCGGGGCACGCGCGACGCTAGTTTAGCAAACCTACGGGCGTCCGCGCAGCCTACGGTCGGTTTGCGGCTAGTTAGTCAAGCGACGGACGTCCCACGCGGCCTACGAGACGAGCGATCTATTCCGGCCCGGCATATTTTGCCGGCAGTGGCCGGGAACATCGACTTGACGATCTTCATCTTCGAGATGTCGACGGTGGCGTCCATGTGCAGGAAGATGGCGGCGTCGCGCAAGAGCTTCTCGACGCCGAAATCGAGCATCATGCCGTTGCCGCCGTGCAGCTCGACGGCGTGCTGGGCGACCTTCATGATCTCCTCCGAGGCGAACACCTTGGCCATGTTGCAGAGCGTGTCGGCGTCTGGCGCGTCGTCGTCGACCGCCTGCGCGGCGCGCTCGAGCAGCGCCCGCACCGCCTCGATGCGGGTCGCCATGTCGGCGAGCCGCAGCGCCACCGCCTGGTGCTTGATCAGAATGCGCCCGCCCTGCACGTAGTTCTGCACGTAGTCGGACGGTGACCTCGAAGGCGCGCACGCCGACGCCGAGGTTCTTCGACGCCTGGATGATCTTGCCGGGGCGGAAATAGACGCCGGCCTGGCCGAGCGCGTCGTTCTCGACCAGCAGATGATCCTCCGGCACGCGCATGTCCTCGAACACCAGCTCGCCGTTGTTCATGAACCGGCAGCCCAGCGTCTCGTTGCAGCGCGCGACGGTGAGCCCGGGCGTGTCGCGCGGCACCAGGAACTGACGACGTGCCCTGCAGCATGCCGACCTTCGGATTGGTGTTGGCGTAGACCACGTAGAGACCGGCGTCGTAGCCGTTGGAGATGAACTGCTTGCGGCCGTTGATGATCCAGCTCGCCGTTCTGCTTCACCGCGCGGGTCTGCATCGCGGCTTCCGGCACGTTGTAGGGCAGCCAGCGGTCGGAGGCGCCGCGCGGCTCGGTCGAGGCAATGGGCGAGCAGGAACTGCGGGTCCTCGACGAGGCGCTTGAACCAGATCTCCTGCAGGTGGCGCGGCGCGAGGTTGCGCAGCAGCACCGAGACCTTCCAGTTCTGCACCAGCTTGTCGGACAGGCCGGAATCGCCGCGCGCGATTTCCTCGGAGATGAGCGCGAAGGTCTGCACCTCCGTGCCGGGCTCGAGCTCGATGCCGCCGAATTCCTCCGGCACGCCGAGCGTGCGGATGCCGATCTGGTCGGCGCCCGACAAGGATTTCCGGCGGCAGCCGGTCCTCCGGGGTCATGACCCATTCGCGCTGCCAGTTGCCGCGGATGAACGGGATGACCACGTCGTCGACGAAGTCGCGGCATGATTGCCGCATCAGGCGCTGTTCTTCGGAGAGCTGGGACATCTTGCGTTTTCCTTCCGGCCCGCGATACGACGATTCAGTAGGTCGGGTCGGCGCTGGACACGAGCACGGCAGGCCGCGGCATGCGTGGCGCGCCAGCCGCAACCGCGCGTCTCCGGCCCAGTCGTGTCGGGTTAAGCGCCGGAACGAGACACGGCAAGGGTCGCGGCGGTGCGGGTCGCGCTGTGCTCCGAGCTGCCCGTTCGGCCGCGCCGATGGCTAGGCGGCCTTCCGACTCGCAAGGAATTCGCCCATGCGGTCGAGCGCGCGCAGAATGTTCTCGGTCGAATTGGCGTAGCTGACAGCCGCACGTAGCCCTCGCCCAGGATGCCGAAGTCAGGACCGCCGATGATGGCGACGCCGGCGTCCTCCAGCAGCGAGGCGGCGAGCGCCTTTGCCTTCCAGCCGGTGCGCTTGACGTTGGGGAAGGCGTAGAACGCGCCTTTGGGCGTGGCGCAGGAAACGCCGGGCAGCCGATTGAGCCCCTCGACCACGACCTTCCGCCGCTTGTCGAACTCGGCCACCATCTTCGCGCACCTCGTCCTGCGGCCCGTTGAGCGCGGCGAGCCCGGCATATTGCGCCGAGGCGTTGACGCAGGAATGCAGATTGACCGCGAGCTTGCGCGCATAGTCGTAGAGCTTGCCCGGCCAGATCGCATAGCCGAGGCGCCAGCCGGTCATCGCGTAGGTCTTCGACCAGCCGTTGAGCAGGATCAGCCGGTCGCGGATCGACGGATAGGAGAGCAGGCACACGTGGCGCTCGCCGTCGTAGACCATGTGGTCGTAGATCTCGTCCGACATGACAGCGACGTCGGGAAACTTCTCCAGGCCGGCGACGAGCTTGTCGACCTCGCTCTTCGGCGTCACGCCGCCGGTCGGATTGGCCGGCGAGTTGACGATCAGAAGCCGCGTCTGCGGCGTGATCAGCTTGAGCGTCTCCTCGGCCGAGAAGGCGAAGCTGTTCTCCTCGCGGATCGGCACCGGCACCGGTCGCGCGCCGGTGTACTCGATCATCGAGCGGTAGATCGGAAAGCCGGGATCGGGATAGAGAATGTCGGCGCCGGGCTCGCCGAACATCAGGATCGACATGAACATGGTCGGCTTGCCGCCGGGCAGGATCATCACCTCGTCCGGCGACACCTCGACCTTGAAGCGCTTGTGCGAGATCGGCCGCGACCGCCTCGCGCAGCGGCGGAATGCCGACCGCCGGCGTGTAGCCGTGGTGACCGTCGCGCAGCGCCTTGATCGCGGCCTCGACGATGAAGTCGGGCGTGCGGAAGTCAGGCTGGCCGATGCCGAGATTGATGATGTCGCGGCCCTGCGCCGCCAGCGCATTGGCGCGCGCCAGCACGGCAAAGGCGTTTTCCTCGCCGATGCGGTCGAACGCGGGAACGGTCTTGAACATGGGATCGCTTCTCTCGAATCAGGCGAACAGCGAGCAGTGAATGGCGAATAGGATCGCAGACCATCCGCCATTCCCCACTCCTATTCGCTACTCCCTATTACGCTACCTCGCCCGTCGTGTCACGCCCTGCGCACCATCGCCGGCGTGAGGTGCTTGATCGAGGGCGCGCCCGACCTGCTGCATCATGGCGTAGGTCTCGGTGCGCAGGAGCTCGAGCACCCGCTCGACGCCGGGCTGGCCGAAGGCGCCGAGGCCCCAGATATAGGGCCGGCCGACGCAGACGGCGTTGGCGCCGATGCACAGCGCCTTGACGATGTCGGAGCCGCGGCGGAAGCCGCTGTCGACGATGATCGGGATGCGCCCGTTCACCGCCTCGACGATTTCCGGCAGTGCGTCGATGGTCGAGCGGCCGGAGTCCTCGCTGCGGGCGCCGTGATTGGACACGATGATCGCGTCGATGCCGTTGTCGGCGGCGAGCACGGCGTCCTCCCAGGCGAGGATGCCCTTGAGCACGATCTTCATCTTGGTGGTGTCGCGCAGGCGCTTGAAGTAGTCCCAGGTCATGGCGGATGACTGGGTGTTGGTCAGCCCGGAGAGGTCGATGCCCTGATACATGGCGCGCGTCTTCATGCTGGCCTGCAGGCTGCGAGCGGTCGTGGCAGCCATTGCAGTCGCGGGTATCGGTGGGCCGCAGGCGGAACAGGGTCTCCTGGTTGCGGCCGCCGCTGCGGTCGATGGTCACCGCCACCGCGTAACAGCCCGCCTTCTCCGCGCGCTTCACCATGGTCTCCGCCACCTCCCATTTGTTGGTGGCGTAGAGCTGGTACCAGATCGGCTGCGCCGCGCGCGCTGCTGACGTCCTCGACCCCGAGGCTGGTCGCGGTCGACAGGATCTGCAGATGATTGCCAACCTTGGCGGCGCGCGGCGAGGCGACCTCGCCCTCGTCGTGGAACGACCGCTGGCCGCCGACCGGCGCCAGCACGATCGGGGCGTCGGATATTTCACGCCGAGAATTTCGACCGACATGTCGACCTTGCTGACGTCGACCAGCCGGCGCGGGCGCAGCTGGAATTTCAGGAAGCCCTCGCGATTGGCGCGCAGCGTGACCTCGTCGTCGATGCCGGAGCGCCATGTAGCCGAAATGCGCGGGCGGAACGTTGCTGCGGCAGACCGGCTCGAAATCGAAGACGTTGATCGCTTCCTTGGGCGACTTGATGAGCTCGGTCGGTGCGCATCGGCGCCCACATCAACGGGTCGGGAAGCTTGGTCCCGGGCGTCGGCCCTTCGCCGGCGAAGGCTTCGAGCCCGCCGGCGGCGAGCAGCGGACTTCCGGCCAGGAATTGCAGGAACTTGCGACGGCTGGCGGCTTGATCGGCGAATGACGGCATGCGAGCCCTCCCTCAGAGCAACGGGCCGACGCTCCAACTCTTTCGGCTGGAATGAGCGCGGCACCCGGTCCATCCTACACGGCGGACGGTTCGAGACAATCGGGTCCATTCGGGTCCAATCGGATCGACGTGTCCGCCTCGACATCGGAAAGAACCTCATGCCCACCATCGCCGAAAAGCGCGCCACGTTTCGCCAGCTGCATGCGGCCGGCTGCTTCGTCATTCCCAATCCGTGGGACATCGGCACCACGCGCTATCTGCAGCATCTGGGCTTCAAGGCGCTCGCCACCACGAGCGCGGGTTTCGCGTTCGCGCGCGGCCTGCCCGACGCGGCGGTGTCGCGCGACGACATGCTCGCGCATATCGCCGAGATCGTCGCCGCCACCGACCTGCCGGTGAACGCCGATTTCGAGGGCGGCTATGCGGACGCACCCGAGGGCGTGGCGGAGAGCGTGCGGCTGTGCGTCGAGACCGGGGTCGCGGGGCTCTCGATCGAGGATTCGACCGGCGACAAGGACAAGCCGCTCTACGACCTCGATCTTGCGGTGGCGCGCATGAAGGCGGCGCGCGCGGCGATCGACAAGGCTGGCGGCGATGTCCTGCTGACCGGCCGCGCGCGAATGCTTTCCTGGTCGGCCGCCCCGATCTCGACGAGACAGTCCGGCGGCTGAAGGCCTATTCCGCCGCCGGCGCCGACTGCCTCTACGCGCCCGGCATCCGCACGCCAGAGCAGATCGCGGCGGTGGTGAAGGCGGCCGCGCCCAAGCCGGTCAACGTGCTGATGCCGGGCGCACTCGGTCTCACGGTCGCCGACCTCGCAGCGCTCGGCGTGCGCCGCATCAGCGTCGGCGGCACGCTGGCGCGCGTCGCCTGGGGCGCGTTCATCCGCGCGGCGAAGACGATCGCGAGCGACGGCCGCTTCGATGCGTTCAAGGATGCCGTCCCGCATCGCCGAGATCAATGGCTTCTTCCGCGACGACATGAAGGCGCGATGACGGCGGCGATGACGAGCCGATCGCAGGCGCATCCGGTGACCGGTCAGCCGGTCGGCTTGCCTGTCGATACGACGCCGGCGCGGCGGCCGGGACCGGTGACGCTCGACGGCCGCTACGGACGCGTCGAGCGGCTCGATCGCAGCGCACGCGGCAGCGCTGTGGAAGTCGGTCGAGGGCCATGACCACATCTGGACCTACATGTCCGCCTATGGTCCGCTTGCGGACTTTTCGCCGCGTTCTCGCAATGGCTCGCCGGCCGAGTGGCGCTCGACGATCCTTATTCCTACGCGATCGTCGACCGCTCCGGACAAGCGGTCGGCATCGCGACGCTGATGGAAATCCGCCCGGCCATGGGCGTGATCGAGGTCGGGCCATATCCTCTATTCGCCCGCCTTGCAGCGCACGCCGCTCGGAACCGAGGCGCAGTATCTGCTCGCGCGCTATGCGTTCGAGACGCTCGGCTATCGCCGCTACGAGTGGAAGTGCGACGCGCTCAACGCACCATCGCGTCGGGCGGCGCTGCGCTATGGATTCGTGTTCGAGGGCGTGCTGCGCCAGCACATGATCGCGAAGGGCCGCAACCGCGACACCGCTTTTTCTCGATGCTCGATAGCGAATGGCCGGCGCGCAAGGCGGCGTTCGAGCGCTGGCTGGCGCCGGAGAATTTCGACGCGGATGGCAGGCAGAGGGCCGAGCTTGAGCGAGTTGAACGGCGCGCAGCCATTACCCGGCTAAGGAGCAAACGACGTGCATATCCTCATCACCGGCGCGGCCGGCATGATCGGGCGCAAGCTGACCGAGCGGCTCGTCAGGGACGGCGGGCTCAACGGCCGGCAGATCGACAAGCTGACGCTGCTCGACGTCGTGCCGCCGACCAACGCCGACGAGCTTTGCGGGCAAGACGGACCTGGTGGCGGCCGATCTTTCCACGCCGGGCAAGGCGGCGCGGGCCATCGAGGACCGGCCGGATACCATCTTCCATCTCGCCGGCGTCGTGTCCGGCGAAGCCGAGCTCGATTTCGACAAGGGCTATCGCGTCAATCTCGACGGCACCCGTGCGCTGCTCGAGGCGATCCGCGCAAGCGGCGACGGCTATCGGCCGCGGCTCGTCTACACCTCGTCCATCGCGGTGTTCGGCGCGCCGTTCCCGGAATCGATCCCCGACGACTTTCATCTCACGCCGCTGACCTCCTACGGCGCGCAGAAGGCGATCGGCGAAGCGCTGCTCGCCGACTACACCCGGCGCGGCTTCTGCGACGGCGTCGGCATCCGGCTGCCGAGCATCGTGGTGCGGCCGGGCAAGCCGAACAAGGCGGCGTCGGGGTTCTTCTCCGGCATCATCCGCGAGCCGCTGGCCGGCGTCGAAGCCGCGCTGCCGGTCTCCGAGACGGTCGTGCACACCCATGCGAGCCCGCGCGCCGCGATCGGCTTCCTCATGCACGCGGCGGGGCTTGCGCGCGACGCGCTCGGCGCGCGCATCAATCTCTCCATGCCCGGCGTGTGCTGCACCGTTGCCGAGCAGATCGCGTCGCTGCGGCGCATCGCCGGCGAGCGCGTTGCCGCGCGCATTCGCCGCGCGCACGACCCGCTGGTCGCGCGCATCGTCGACGGCTGGCCGCAGCGCATCGAGGCGCGCGCGCGCGCGCGAGCTCGGTTTCAAGGCCGAGAGCTCGTTCGACGAGATCGTGCGCATCCACATCGACGAAGACCGCGGCGGCACGTTCGTAGATTGACGGCGGGCTAGTCACCGCCGAGCAGCGGCTCTCGCGTCCGCTTCCTCCTGCGGGAGCGAGCGCGTCGTCGTCGAGGATTTCCACGCCGCTGCGCGACTACTTTGCGCCCATCACGTCGCGCACGGCGGAAATGATTTCGGGGGAAATGAAAACGCCTTGGCATACGGCCGCCGCCATATCCGCGCCGCGCATCGGATCGATGTGAAGGCTGCGCTTCTCGATCTCGGCACGAAACGCGTGGTCGGCCATGGTCGCGTCGAACGCGGCGCGCAGCTCCGTGACGCGCTCGGCCGGCACGCCGGGCGGCGCCAGCACGGGACGGTCCATGTTCTGCGCGACCATCATCAATTCGAGCTGCTGACGGGTCGTCTCGTCCCGCACGAACTCCATCACCGCGGGCGTGTCGGGGAGATCGGCCCGCCGCCGCTCCGGCGATGATGACCGGCACCAGAATCTTGCGCTCGGCGAACCAGCCGGGGTGCAGCGCCTTGAACGACGTGAGATGGGTGCCGCAGCGGCCGTCGAGCTCGCCGCGCTCGATGGCGAGGTCGATGTCGCTGCCGGCCTTGTAGCCCGCGATCACCTTGATCCTGGTCGCGAACAGCTTGTTGAGCATCGCCGGGTAGAGCTCCATCTCCGAGCCCGCGCCGATGCTCCCGACCGTGAGCTCCTTCGACCAGCATGTCGGCTCCAGGTCTTCACCGGCGAGGTGTGCCAAAGCGTGCACACGCCTTCGGCGCGATCGAGGGTGCCGAGCCAGTTGAACTTCAAGGTGTCGAAACGCGCGCCCTTGCTGCCCCACAGCGGCGCAAACGGCACGGTCGAGTTGATGATGCCGATGGTGGTGCCGTCCTGCGGCGCCGAGGCGTAGAGATAATTCGCCGCCAGCAGCCCGCCGGCACCCGGCATGCTCTGCACGATCACATGCGGGCGGCCGGCGATATGCCTGCCGATATGCTCCGACAGCAGCCGGGCATACTCGCCGAAGCCGCCGGCGACGCCGGTGCTGATCACGATGCGCAGCGTCTTGCCCTGATAGAAATCGGCGGCTGCTCTGGGCTTGGCCGATGCGACGCTTGGACCGCGACCAACAGCAGCAGCGTCGTCCCCGCGAAAGCGGGGACCCATCGCGCCATACGCTCCGGTCTCCGGAACATGGGTCGCCCGCTTTCGCGGGGACCGACAAACCCTGAAATCCAGGCACGCTCACCCCTGGAATTCGATCACGTCCAGGCCGCGCGCCTTGTCGGTGAAGTAGATGAGGCCGCGGTCATCCATGGCAACGTCGTTGGTCAGCGGCGCCTTCTGCCCATCGCCGGGCTTCGGGATGATGTAGCCCTTCTCCCTGGGATGGGATGGATCGTTGATGTCGATGATCCGCAGCCCGGCGCCGAACCAGGTGACGTAGACGAGACCGTCCTTGTCCACGCGCTCGCGCAGCTGGTGGGCGCCGAAACGGAATTTGCGCCCGTGATAGGGCGAGGCGTCGTCCGGCACCTCGTAAGTGTAAAGGAGCTGCGGCTTGGTCGGATCGGTGACGTCCCAGGTGCGAAACGCCGCGTGCGGCTTGTCGGCATCCGGCCCGCGCTGCGGGCGTTCCTCTTCCGTCGACACGGCGATGCTCTTGCCGTTGATCGGAAACGGCACCTTGAGGAAAGTGTGCGTCGGTTCCGGCCTCGGCGGATCGTATTGGTAATGACTCAAGCGTGCGGGGACTGGCCGATGTCGGAGACGTCGATGATGGCGACGCCCGAGGCCCAGCAGCCCGCATACATCTGGTCGCCGCAGCGCATGGCGTGATGCAGGCGGTGCTCGAGTCGCCTTCGGATGCGGCGGCTCGCCGCCCCGACGTTCTGCCCGTGCATCCACCAGCGCGAGACTTCGACCGGCCGCGAGGGATGGCGGATGTCGTAGATGACGAGGATGTTGCCGACAAAGCCCTCCATCTCGGTCGAGATATAGGCGTAGCTCTCATCGAGGTCGAAGCGGTGGACGCCCTTGCCGTAGGTCTGCACGAAGGTCACGAGCCGGGGATTGGTCGGATCCGCGACGTCGTAGATGCGAAAGCCTGGCATCCTTGAATTCGTTGCGGCGGCCGGAGCCGGGCTGGTGCTCGGAATTGGTGACCATCAGATCGCCGACCACGCGCACCTTGTGGGTGTGCGTCAGTTCGTTCGGCACCATCAGCCGGCTGACGATCTTCGGCTTGCGCGGGTCGGACACGTCGAGGATCGTCGTCCCCTCGGGTCCGTTCTGGTGACCGACATAGGCGTGATGCCCCTGGATCACGATCTGGCCGCCGCCGGGCAACTCCGTGCGGCTGAGATGACGAATGTTCGACGATGCCTGCGGCGACGCGCCGGCATCACTGGCATGGAGGACGTCGGCCACGACTTTGATCTCCGGGCTCTCGGCCGCTTCTGGCGACGGCCGCTCTGCAGCGAAAATCTGCGGAGAAAGCAGTATCCCGGCCGCGCGTCAGCGGCAACATCCTCCGCCGGACGGCCGGGCGGGGGCATGCACAATTGCGTCGGAGGTCAATGGACAGCGCCTCTCATTTCAGCCGACAATCACCGCTCACACTTAGAATCCCGCCGTTGACCCTCGGGCAGAGCGCCCGGAGGCGAAGAGCGGGAACAGGGAGAGGAGCGACATGACAACGAAAAGCAGGCTGTATCTCGGCGTGGCGGCGCTCGCCATTGCCGTCGTGTTGACGGGCTCGGTGGTCGAGGTCTCCGCCCAGCAAAGCGCACCCGCCGCGGTCGCCATCGACAACGACGACATCGGCGGCGTGGTCACCGGCGCGAACGGCCCCGAGGCCGGCGTGTGGGTGATCGCGGAAACCACCGATCTTCCGACCCGCTACGCCAAGATGGTGGTCACCGACGACCAGGGCCGCTACGTCGTGCCCGATCTTCCGAAAGCCAAATACAAGGTGTGGGTGCGCGGCTACGGCCTCGTCGATTCCGCCAAGGTCGACGGCGAGCCCGGCAAGCAGTTGAACCTGACCGCGGTGGCGGCGCCGAACGAAGCCGAGGCGGCAAAATACTATCCGGCGATCTACTGGTATTCGATGCTGAAGATCCCGGACGCCAGCCAGTTCGGCAAGAAGGACGGCGACATCCCCGACAAGGTCAAGCAGAGCGACTGGCTCAACCTGATGAAGAACAACGGCTGCGTCGGCTGCCATCAGCTCGGCCAGCTGTCCACGCGCACGTTCCCGCCGGGCCTGGGTGAGTTCTCGAGCCACGCCGAGGCATGGGTGCGGCGCACGCAGGCCGGGCAGTCGGGCGAGCTGATGGTGAACATCCTGGCCGGCCAGCTCGCCGGCGCGCCGATCAAGTATTTCGCCGACTGGACCGAACGCGTCGCCAAGGGCGAACTGCCGAAAACCAAGCCGACGCGGCCGCAAGGGGTCGAGCGCAACGTCGTGGTCACAACCTGGGACTGGGGCGACCCGAAGAAGTATCTGCACGACCTGATCGCGTCGGACCGGCGCGACCCGACGGTCAACGCCTACGGCCCGCTCTTCGGCCAGCCCGAATACTCGACCGACGTGCATCCCGATCCTCGATCCCAAGACCCACACCGTCACCAACTTCAAGGCGCCGGTGCGCGATGCCGATACGCCCGAAGGCCTTGGACCCGGCCATGCCGCGATGGCCAAGCCGCTCGGCCCTTCGCCGTACTGGGGCGAGGAGAAGCTCTACGACACCAAGGTCAACAACCACAACGCCATGTTCGACCAGAAGGGCCGCGTGTGGTTGGCGGCGGCGGTGCGCGGTCCGAAGAACCCGGACTTCTGCAAGAAGGGCTCCGACCATCCCTCGGCCAAGCTGTTCCCGCTGGAGCAGACCCACCGCGCGCTGGCGATCATCGAGCCCAAGACGACTGAAGTACACCTTCGTCGACACCTGCTTCCAGACCCATCATCTGCAGTTCGCCTACGACGCCAACAACACGCTGTGGACCAGTCAGCGGCGGCGGCGGCGGCGTGGTCGGCTGGGTCAACACCAAGATGTTCGACGAGACCGGCGACGCGGCGAAGTCGCAGGGCTGGACGGCGCTCATCCTCGACACCAACGGCAACGGCAAGCGCGACGAGTATGTCGAGCCCAACCAGCCGCTGGATCCGGCCAAGGACAAGCGCATCGCCCAGGTGTTCTACGCGGTGCATGCCGAACCCGGTCGACGGCTCGGTCTGGGGCACGCTGCGCGCCAGCCCCGGCTCGATCGTGCGGCTCGCTCCCGGCTCCAACCCGCCGGAAACCGCGCTGGCGGAAATCTACAACGTACCGATGCCGGGCTTCGGCCCGCGCGGCGGCGATATCGACAGCAAGGGCGTGGTGTGGGTGTCGCTCGCAAGCGGTCATATCGGCAGCTTCGACCGGAGCAAGTGCAAGGGTCCGCTCAACGGACCGAAGGCGACCGGCGATCATTGCCCGGAGGGCTGGGCGTTCTACCAGTATCCAGGGCCGGGCTTCGACGGCATCGGCGAGAACAGCGCCGAGTCGAGCTACTACAGCTGGGTCGACCAGCACGACACGCTCGGCCTCGGCAAGGATGTGCCGATGTCCACCGCCAACCTCATGGACGGCCTGGTCGCCCTCAAGGACGGCAAGATGGTCTCGCTGCGCGTGCCGTATCCGCTGGGCTTCTACGCCAAGGGCTTCGACGGCCGCATCGACGATGCCAATGCCGGCTGGAAAGGCCGCGGGCTGTGGACCAGCAGCGGCGACCGGACGCCGTGGCTGATCGAAGGCGGCAAGGGCATGAAGCCGATGGCCGTGCACTTCCAGCTTCGCCCGGATCCGCTCGCGAAGTGAGCGGACGACAATAGGCGTGAAACTACCCGCCCGGCGCTGCCCCGCAGCGCCGGGCGGATCTGTGAGCAACCGTTCTGTGGACGATTGACCGGGGGCCGGTCCATCCTGACGGCGGCACGCATGGGTGGCCCCGGTCGTGAAGGGCCAGTACCGCCCGTAGCCCGCGCGCGCTAGAACCTCGCTCAGGTCGCCGGTGCGGAGCGCACGCAAGCGCTTGCTCTCGTCTCCTAGCCAAGACCTCCGGAGCACCGTGTATGAAAGTTGTTGTCACGTGCGTGAGCTTGGCGCTTGCGCTGGTCTCGCCGGACGCTGCATCGATTGCCGCCGAAGAAAGCCCGGGGCAGCCTTCGCATCATCGTGCCGCTCTCTGCCGGCTCGGCTTTCGACATTCTGGCGCGTGCCATGGGCAACGCCTTCAAAGAGCGGACCCAGCAACCGGTGATCGTGGAAAACCGTCCGGGCGGCAACATGGGTATCGCCGCCAATGCCTGTAAGAGTGCGCCGCCCGACGGCAGCACCATCTGCCTGCTGACGCAGAACGCGATCACCCTCAATCCGCTGCTCTATGCCAGAAGCTGAGCTACAACCCTTACAACGACCTCGATCCGATCGCGGTGGTCGCCCTGCAACAGCAGGTGCTGGCGGTGGTCCCGTCGTTGGGGATCGCGAGCGTGGCCGACCTGGTGAAATATTCCAAGGCGAACCCGAACAGGCTCAACTACGCCTCGCTCGGACTCGGTTCCGATCTGCACCTGATCATGGAATGGCTCAAGGGCGCGACCGGAGCCGACCTGACTCACATTCCCTTCAACGGCTCCCCGCCTATTCTCACGGCGATGAGATCGGGCGAAGTGCACGTCACGTTGCTCACGTCCGGAACGCTCAAACCGCAGATCGATGCCGGCGAACTCAAGGCGCTGGCGACGCGCGGCGCCGACAAACGCAACCCATCGCTGCCCGATGTGCCGACCTTCGCGGAGGCGGGCCTTCCGCCGCTTCGGCGCCACGTCGTGGGCGGGACTTTTGCGCCCGAGGGACGCCGCCCGAGATCATCGCAAGGCTCAACCGGGAATTCACCGCGATCATCAACGACCCAGACTTTCGCGCCCGCTTCATGGTCAAGCCAGGGCTCGAACCGTCGGAGATCGGCCTCGCGGACATCAGGGCGTTCATGGCCCAGGACCGCGCCGGGTGGGAGCCCCTGGTCAAAACCTCCGGCGTGCAATTGCAATAGCGTGTTGCCCAACCTGCCGAAGCCAGACCACATCATCTTCAGGCGGATGCGGCCGCGACCATATGGGAGATAGAAGTTGGACCTCAATCTCGCCGGCCGAACGGCGCTCATCACCGGGGGCTCGAAGGGCATCGGACTGGCCATCGCCCATGCGCTGGCCGCCGAAGGAGTGCAACGTTCACCTGGCCGCCCGCACCGCCTCCGGAGCTCGACAAGGCCGCCGAGGACATCCGCACGCGTCACAAGGTCAAGGTATCGTGCCATCCCGCCGACCTGACTGACAGCGCGCAGGTGAAGACGGTCGCAGCCGCCTGCAGGCACGTCGACATCCTGGTCAACAGCGCGGGCGGCATCCCGCGCGGAACGCTCCTCGACATCGACGAGGAGCGGTGGCGGCGGGCCTGGGACCTCAAGGTGTTCGGTTGCATCAATCTCACGCGCGAGATCTACCGGCCCATGTGTGAGCGGGGCAGCGGCGTCATCATCAACATCGTCGGCCTGTCGGGGGACCGCCCGGACGCCAACTACATCGCCGGCAGCTCCGCGAACGCAGCCTTGATCATGTTCTCGCGCTCGCTTGGCGGCGACAGCATCCGCCACGGCGTGCGGGTGGTGGCGGTCAATCCGGGTCCGGTGGAAACCGAGAAACATATCCGCGATACCGAGCGGCTTGCGCAGGAAAAGTTCGGCGACAAATCGCGCTGGCGCGATGTCATGGCGGGTTGCCGATGAAGCGCGCGGCGCTGCCCGATGAGGTCTCGAGCATGGTCGCTTTCCTCGCCTCCGACCGTGCGTCCTATATCAGCGGGAGCGCGGTCACGATCGACGGCGGGCTGCTCTCCGGACTCCGCGATCGGGGTCAAGCGCGGCTGAGCGCGACGGATAGAGGTGGAATGGGCAAAATCATTCAGCTCGAGGCCGGCGATGGGCACGCGTTCGATGTCTATCGCGCTGATCCCGACGGCGAGGCAGCGGGGCGGCCTCGTGGTCATGCAGGAGGCGTTCGGCGTGAACGAGCATGTCCGCGCCGTCTGCGATGCCTATGCGGCGAGCGGCTACAGTCACCACGGCGCCGGCGATCTACGACCGTCAGCAACGCGGCGCCACCTTCGACTACGACGAGGTGTCGTGGGGGCGTGCGCGGGAATTACGCGCCCGCGTCGACTACGACCACATCATGCTCGACATCGATCCGCCATCGCCGCTTTGCGCACGCGTGGGCGTGTCGGCATCGTGGGCTTCTGCGTGGGTGGCTCGGCGGCCTGGCTGGCGGCGTGCCGGCTCGATGTCGATGCCGCGGCCTGCTACTACCCCTCCGATATCGGCAAGCAATATGCCGTAACGCCGCGCTGCCCGGGTGATCATGCGATTTCGCCGAGCGGGACCGGCTGGTTTCGGCCGCCGATCGCGACACCTCCGCGCCGCGCACCCCGATGTGCCGACCCATGTCTACCCGGCCGAGCATGGCTTCAACAACTGGCATCGGCCGGTAACCTTCGACCGAGAGCGCCGACCTCGCGCGCGAACGCACGCTGGCGTGGTTCGCGGCCTACCTCGGCAACGGCCTCGCGAGGTAAGCGCGCATGCGCTTTCCCGCCCCGCTCTTCCCGGCAACGCTGGTCAGGCGCTACAAGCGCTTCCTCGCCGACGTCGTGCTGGCCTCGGGCGAGACGGTGACGGTGCACTGCGCCAATCCGGGATCGATGATCGGGCTCAACGCGCCGGGCGCGCGGGTGTGGCTGTCGAAGTCGGACAATCCGAATCGCAAGCTCGCCCACAGCTGGGAGCTGATCGAGGTCGATTTCGGCGGCGGCGCCGAGCTCGTCGGCATCAACACGGTCCATCCCAATGCGCTCGCCGCCGAGGCGATCGCGGCCGGCGCGATCCCAGAGCTTGCCGGCTATGCGCACGATCCGCCGCGAGGTGAAATACGGCAAGAACTCGCGCGTCGATTTCCTGCTCGAAGCATCCGGCGCGGCCGCCCTGCTATCGTCGAGATCAAGAACGTGCACCTGATGCGCGCAGCCGGGACTGGCCGAATTTCCCGACGCGGTGACCAAGCGCGGGGCGAAGCATCTCGACGAGCTCAGCGACATGGTCGCGGCAGGCGCGCGCGCGGTGATGCTGTTCCTGATCCAGATCGGCTCGGCGCAGCGCTTCAAGCTCGCCCGCGACATCGATCCGGCCTATGGCAAGGCGTTCGACGCCGCGCGCGCGCGCCGGGGTCGAGATCATCGCCTATCGCTGCGGCATCACCTGCGACGGGATCGAGGTGATCGAGCCGGTCGCGATCGGAGAGTAAAAGCCGACGCTCGCCCGCGTGTCCTGAGTGGCGTGTCACTAGCGCGGATGCAGCGCCGAGCGGCCATCGGGGCGCTGCTCGCGATTCGGGCAGATGGCCTCGGCCGGCTAGACGCTGCGTCCCCGCCATCCTGCTTACATTGCGGTGCAGCAGCGGCGTCCCGGAGCCGCGAGGAGGCGGCGCCTGCCGCGATGCCTTGATGAGTTACGTCGACGCGGCACTGGCGCCGCAACGCAAGACCGGCCAGATCAAGCTCCACGGCCCTGCCGCCTTCGAAGGCATGCGCAAGGCCGGCCGGCTGGTGGCCGAATGCCTCGACATGCTCGCCGACGAGGTCCGGCCCGGGCGTGCCGACCGAAAAGATCGACCGGCTGGTGTTCGACTTCGCGCATGGCGCACAACGCGACGCCGGCGACGCTGATGTATCGCGGCTACCGCAAGGCCGACCTGCACCTCGGTCAATCACGTGGTCTGCCACGGCATTCCCGGCGAGAAGCCGCTCAAGGAGGGCGACATCGTCAATGTCGACGTCACCCTCATCCTCGACGGCTGGCACGGCGACTCGAGCCGGATGTATCGCGGTCGGCACGATCCCGCGCCGCGCCGAGCGGCTGATCGAGGTCACCTACGAGGCGATGATGCGCGGCATCGCGGTGATCCGGCCGGGCGCCACCACCGGCGACATCGGCGCCGCCATCCAGACCTATGTCGAGGCGCAGCACATGAGCGTGGTGCGCGACTTCTGCGGCCACGGCCTCGGCCGGCTGTTCCACGACGAGCCCAACATCGTGCATGTCGGCCGGCCGGGCGAAGGCATCGTGCTGCGTCCCGGCATGTTCTTCACGGTCGAGCCGATGATCAATCTCGGCCGCCCGCACGTGAAGGTGCTGTCCGACGGCTGGACCGCGGTGACGCGCGACCGCTCGCTGTCGGCGCAGTTCGAGCACACCGTCGGCGGTGACCGAGACCGGCGTCGAGATCTTCACGCTGTCGCCGCAGGGGCTCGACCGCCCGCCGCTGTCCGTCGGGCCGCGCGTATAAGGGGCGCGGCGCCCGCCGTCTACAGGAACTTCTCCAGCACCACGAAATGCAGGTCGTCGCGCAGCGGCACGCCGACCCGCTCGTCACCATAAGGAAAAGGCTCGCTTTTGCCGGTGCGGCGATAGCCGCGCCGTTTCGTACCATGCGATGAGACCGTGCCGGAGCGCGATCACGGTCATTTGCACGCGTGCCGCACCCTGCTCGCGGACATAGTCCTCCGCTTTGGACAGCAGCGCACGGCCCAGTCCTTCGGCCTGACGACGCGGGTCGACCGTCAGCATCGCCAGATGCCATGTCGCGCGTGTCGCCGGCGGGCTCGAGCGAAGACGCAGCCCGCGAGTTGCGCACCCTCGTGGTCGCGCATCAACAGCATGGTGCTGTTTCCCGCCGCAAGGAGCTACTGCAAGCGCGTGGCCGGATCTGTCCTCGGTCCGGCAAGCAACCCGACCTCGTTGGTCCAGCCGGCACCCTCGCCCCGGTACGCGGAATTGACCAACGCGACGATATCGCCGGATGTCGGCATCAGTGGCAGGCACTGTGATCATGTCAGCACCGCTGGATAAGGGCAGCATCGTGCGGATTGCAGCCTTTCCTCAAAGGTAGCTCCACCACCATTCGGTACGGCGCTGCTTGAGCCCGGCAAACCAACGGCAGGGCAGGTAAAGGGCGACGACGACCAATAGCGATACCGCGTAGATCGCCGGCAGGCTCAGGCCATAATTCGGGGGCTTGTCGGCCGGCGTTCCCCGAGGCAGCCATGATGCATCCCCCACACCAGCCATGCCAGCAGGACCGCGAGCGCGTGGATCGGGAAAAGATGCAGGACGTAATAGAAGAGCGGAACCCGGCCGTACGTGATGATGACCTGCGCAAATCGCCCGTGCGCGCACCCTCGAATGCCGCGAGCAGCAGCAGGCCCGGGCCGAGCGTCATCGCCAGATAGAGGAGCGACGGCGGATACTACTTCGCAGTTGATGAAGGACAGCAGCGTGGCGAGCCAGCCGTCGTAGGCCGTCAGGGCGTGGGATCGCCATAGAGGTCTGTGGCTCGCAGCACGATGAAGCCAGCGCTTGTCAGCGCCCCGAGCCATACGAGCTGGCGCCGGCGCGTGGCGCCGTCGAGGCCTGAACACCGGTCCAAGCGCATAGCCCGCCGCCATCACACCGATCCAGGGAACGAGCGGATAACTGAAGATAAGCTTGGCGGCAGGCCCAAGCTGCAACAGTCCTGGGCCGGTGCAACAGATTCCAGATCACCCGGCGGCGCCGAGATTTTCGGACGGATGCCATCGAACAGGTTGCTGCCCGCCGATCATGGCAAGCCCGATGGCGGCAATCGCCCACCGTGGCAGGTAGACCAAGCCGCTCAGCACCGCCATCGAGACGCCGAGCGCCCCGGATGTACCTGGGCGAAGAACAAGTGCAGGTTGAGAACTGAAGAACCAGCCCAGACGCACCACGGTGAACTCGATGACGATGAGCCAGAGACCACCGCGTGAGCAAGAACCGGCTCACATCGGCGACCGTGCGCCCCGATGTCCCGTAGGAGATACGCGGAGACGCCGGCGAGCAGGATGAACAGCGGGGCGCAACTGGTGCGTCACCCGCGCGTCCGGGAACAGCGCCGGATCGGTGACGTCGCGGGCGTTCAGATCCGCCGACGCCGCGAAAAAGTCGCGCGTGTGGTCGAGAGCCATCAGGATCATGATCGCGCCGCGCAGCAGAGTCGATCGAAACGATGCGCGGGCGGACCGCGACGACCAAACGTGGCACCGGCTGGTCCACGGCGGCGCGGCGCGGGATCGGTGAACCCTTCAAGAGTTCAAATGGCGGACCCATGAGCTGGCTTTCTAGAGGGATGCGCAGACTTGTTTGCCGCGCTCGGACGGCCCGTGTTCCTGCACGCCCCTGCCGCGGCACTGATGGTCGCACTTGGCGCCTTTCTCGGAAAGGCGCGCGCCTCTTGGCAAGATCGACATGGCGTCTCCGCTTCAAGGGCTAAGAAAACCGTGGAGTCCCGTTACCCGCACCATGTCCAAATCAGATGAACGCGTTACCGCTGTAACAAGACCTGCGTGGACACATCCGCTGCCGATGAATGGCTATGCTCGAGTCACTGCACACGTCAGTGACTGGACTCGGCGTGGTCGACGCCGCTGGGCGTGCCGCGCACGCAGATCCACCTTGACGGCTTCATGGGGGCCGGATCGCGCCCGGCCGCGGTATTGGCCAAATAGGCCTGTCCGTGCATCAGGCAGGTGACCGGGCTGGCGAATGTTTCGGGGACCTGGAGCACGTCCAGAGCGTTGTCGCGCGTACAGCCGCGGAGGTCTGGACTGGTGGCAAGCGAGCAAACCAAGATCAGGGCTGTCAGCATCAGCGGCTCCCATCATCGAGATGGGCGCAGCCTCCGCGTCTGAACCCATCAACTCGCATCGAGCACACAGCGCCCGATGTCGACTGGGACCTAGTGCTCGAACTGGAAATAACTATGCATTAATCCCGCATTCCCGGATGACGGACTGATTTCCCCAACGCTCGCATCGATTCAGATATAGGCGTCAGCACCTTATCCTGGATCGTGCGAGGCGGTGATGGCGCACCCGACGGGTGAATCAAAAGATGGGGCTCTCAAGCTCGATTTCGACCGCCGCCTGATGGTGCAATTTCGCGGCTGCGTGGTCACGTCCGATGCGGGATTGTTGGCGTACCGCGAACTCGACGACGCGCTTGGGCTGAGCGCGGTGGCAGGCGAGACACTCGCCGACGCGCGCACGGGCAAGAACGGCCACCATGCATTGGTCGGTTTGCTGCGTCAGTCGGTGTTTGGTCGCCTCGCTGGATATGAGGACGTGAACGACGCCGAGCGCCTGCGTCACGATCCAGCCATGCGATGGATCGTCGGCGGCAGGGCGGCTCAGGGCCGTGCAGCTTCACCAAGCCAGATGGGGCGCTTCGAGACGCAATGGCTCGCGGCACCTGCAAACCTCTCTGCTCTTTCCGACTTGTCCGGCCAGTGGATCGATATCGTCCATGGTCGTCGTCCACCGAAGGGCATCGTGCTTGATATGGATTCGAGCGTGAGCCCAACGCACGGCGAGCAGGAGGATAGCGTGTGGAACGGCCATTACGCCTGCACCTGCTATCATCCACTGTTCGTGTTCAACCAATTCGGCGATTTGGAACGCTGCACGCTACGCCCCGGCAATGTGCATAGCGCCGACGGCTGGGTGAGTGTGCTCAAGCCGGTTATCGTGCGGTATCAGGGCAAAGTCCTGCGCATCTACTTCCGAGCCGATGCAGCCTTCGCCATGCCGGGGGTGTACGAGTGCCTGGAAGCTGAACGGATCAAATACGCGATCCGCCTGCCCGCCAATCAGGTCCTGCAGAACAGGATCGGCTATCTGCTCAAGCGCCCGGTCGGTCGGCCGCCGAACGAGGTCCGGCGGTACTACGCCAATTTCACCTACCAGGCGGCAAGCTGGACCAAGCCGCGCCGGGTGATTGCCAAGGTCGAGTGGCACCCGGGCGAGCTTTATCCGCGCGTCGGCTTCATCGTGACGAACATGAGCCGACCGGCCGAGCGGGTGGTCGCCTTCTACAACAAGCGCGGCACGTGCGAGCAATGGATCAAGGAAGGCAAAGGTGCGATCAAGTGGACGCGGCTGTCGTGCAGAACGTTCGCGGCCAACGCCGTGCGGCTCCAGCTTCATGCGCTCGCCTACAATCTTGGCAACTTTCTCCGCACGCTTGCAACACCGGAGCCGATCAAGGACTGGTCGCTGACGAGCTTGAAGGAGAAGCTGATCAAGATCGGCGCGAAGGTGGTGAGCCACGGACGTTATGTCGTCTTCCAAATGGCGGAGGTCGCCATCCCACGACAAATGTTCCAGGAGATTCTGCGGCTGATCGCGGAACTACGGCCGCAGCCACCGCCCGCGCCAGCATGAAGCGTTCGATTGTCACGCGTTCAAGAGCCAATCAACAGGAGGAATGCGTCCAGATGCCAGTGAAAATAGCCAGATCAACCCCTCGACCATCGTTCGGGCTTCCCGAGCCGCTGGTAGGCATCCACACCTCGCGTCAGTCTTGCTGCAAGGCCGCAAAAGCGCGAATATTCACGCCAGTTCGGGAGTCATCCGGGGAATCCCGGTTAATTGCTGTCATTTGGCCGGCCGTGCTCAATCCTCGACCCATGGCGTTTGCAACCGCCACGGACACGAGCGCGGAAACGACTCCGACCCGAAGATCGGTATGAGTCGGCCGGTTGCAAAATCGGCGGGAGCGGTCATCCTTGGCGCGACGCCCGCGATCCCGAACGCGGCACGAAGCGGCGATTGCGCCCATGTCTGGCGACGGCAAGACCTCAACGCTTCCCGAACCCGAGGATGAAGCGCCGCACTATCATGGCCACCGCGAGCGACTGCGCCAGCGTTTCCGCGACGCGGGCAGCGAGGCGGTGACCGACTACGAATTGCTCGAGCTCGTGCTGTTCCGCGCCCTGCCGCGGCGCGATTTGAAGCCGCTCGCCAAGCAGCTGCTCGCCACATTCGGCTCCTTCGCCGAGGCCCTCGCGGCGCCGCGCGAACGGCTCGCCGAAATCAAAGGCCTGGGCGAAGGCCGCCATCACCGATCTCAAGATCGTCCACGCCGCCGCCAACCGCCTGGCGCGCGGCCAGGTGAAGAAGCGTCCGGTGCTGTCGTCATGGTCGCACGTGCTCGACTATTGCCGCACCGCCATGGCGTTCGACGAACAAGGAGCAGTTCCGCATGCTGTTCCTCGACAAGCGCAACGCAGCTGATCGCCGACGAGGTGCAGCAGACCGGCACCGTCGACCACACGCCGGTCTATCCGCGCGAGGTGGTCAAGCGCGCGCTCGAACTCTCGGCCACCGCCATCGTCCTGGTGCACAACCATCCCTCCGGCGATCCGACGCCGTCGCGCGCCGACATCCAGATGACGCAGGCGATCGTCGAGGTCGCGCAAGCCGCTCGGCATCGCGGTGCACGACCACATCATCGTCGGCAAGGACGGGCACGCGAGCCTCAAGGCGCTGAAGCATGATTTGAAATCATCGCCGCGTTGGATCGTTCAGCTCGGCAGCCTCAACCCAACGAACGCACGAGAATTGGAGAGCGACAACGCGCCGAGCTATGCTGCAGCCATCACCCACCGGATCTGCCGTGCACGCGACTTCGCGCGCGCACGAATACAGTTTGCACCCTTTCAGACTTTCGAGACCGCGAGCCACAGCGATGTCCGCCACCATCGTCGCCAGCCCCGCAAATCTCGTTCGAGCAAGTTCATCGCGGTCGACATCCGCGTCGGCACGATCGTCAAGGCCGAGCCGTTTCCGGAGGCGCGCAAGCCCGCGCTCAGACTGTTCATCGATTTCGGCCCCGCCATTGGCGTGAAGAAATCGTCGGCGCAGCTGACGAAGTATTATGCTCCCGAAACGCTGGTCGGCCGTCAGGTGGCGGCGCCGTCGTCAACTTTCCGCCGCGGCAGATCGGTCCCGTTGATGTCGGAAGTCCTCACGCTGGGCTTTCCTGACGCGGAGGGCGCAGTCGTGCTGATCGGACCCGAGCGGCAAGTGCCGGATGGCGGACGGATGTTCTGAGCGGCCGACGAAGGCGAGGCACTGCGTCTCCGCGGTGGACCTGCGCCCTCACCACCGCCATCAGCGCGCTGCCGCTATGCCCAGAATAGTTGATACTGTCAGCGCAGATTGAGACGCGTGCCGTCATCAGGTCAGGAAAGCGCGCTGGCTCAAACCCGCATCAGACGGGCAAGCCGACCGGTCGTGGGAGGTCAAAATGAAACGCCGTTGCTTTGACGTCGGCCCTCATCGCCAGTGTGCTGCTGCCCACTGCGTCATGGCCTGCGGCGGCTTGGACGCAGAACTACCCGGTGAAGCCCATCAAGCTGATCGTGCCGTTCCCGGCCGGCGGTCCCGCCGATCTGTTCGCGCGCTCGTTGGGCAAGCGGCCTTGGCGCCGAGCTCGGCCAGCAGATCATCATCGAGAACCGCGCCGGCACCGGCGGCCTGGCGGGGGTCGACGCGCTCGCCAAGAGTGCGCCCGACGGCTACACGATCGGCATCAACGGCGCGGCGGCGCTGTCCGCCATTCCGTTCATGGTGAGCAAGATGCCGTTCGACTGGCAGAAGGATCTTGCCCTGCTGACGCTGGTGGCGCGCGTGCCGGAAGTCGTGGTCATTCACCCCTCGCTCGCCGCGAACACGCTGCAGGATCTCGTGGCCTATGCGCGCGCCAACCCGCGCAAGATCAATTACGGCTCGGCCGGCACCGGAAGCATCACCCATCTGGCGGTCGAGCTGCTGAAGACCGAGGCCAAGATCGACCTCGTGCACGTTCCCTATCGCGGCGCGGCCCCGGCAGTGAATGACCTGCTCGGCGGCCACGTCCAGATGGTGGTGCTCGATACGCCGGTTCTGCTGCCGCACATCCGACGCCGGCGCGGTGAAGGCGCTGGCGGTGACATCGGCGACGCGCAGCGCCGCCCTCCCCGACGTGCCGACCACCGGCGAGGCCGGTTTCAAGACCGTGCTGTCCGACAACTGGTATGGCCTGTCGGCCCTGGCCGGCGTGCCGCCCGACGTCCTCGACAAGCTGCACAAAGCCGCGGTCGCCACGTTGCGCTCGGCCGAGCTGAAAAAGCAGTTCGACAGCCAGGACGCCGTTCCGTCACCGATGACGCCGGGCGAATTCGCATCGTTCGTGAAAGCCGAGCAGGCCAAGTGGGGACCGGTCGTGGTCGCGACCGGCGCCAAGCTGGAGTGAAGCGCTCCAACCCGCCTTCCGGACGTCGCCATTGCATGAATTTTTCGACCCGCATCACCGAGCTGCTCGGCATCCGCTATCCCATCCTGCAGGCGGGCATGAGCTGGGCGTCGTCCAACGCGGAGCTCGCGCTCGCCGTCTCGCAGGCCGGCGCGCTCGGCGTGATCGCCGCCGGCCCGATGTATCCTGATGCGCTGCGGGCCGCGATCCGCGCCGTGAAGGAGCAGACCGACAGGCCGTTTGCGGTCAACGTGCCGCTCTACAATCCGCGCGCCGCGACCTTCCTCGACGTCGTGCTCGAGGAGAGCGTGCCGATCATCGTTGCGTCCGCAGGGCGGCCCGAGGCAGCACATCGCGCGGTTCAAGCAACGTGGCGTGACCTGGCTGCACGTCACCGCTTCCCCCGAGCATGCCAGCAAGGCGGAAGCCGCCGGCGTCGACGCTGTCATCGCGGTCGGCACGGAAGCCGGCGGGCATCCGCCGCCGGATGAAGTCGGCAGCCTTGTCGTGGTGCGCGCGGTGGTCAAGGCGGTGAGCATTCCGGTCATCGGAGGCGGTGGCGTCGCCGACGGCGCCGGGATCGCCGCCATGTTCTGCCTCGGCGCCGACGGCGTGCAGCTCGGTACGCGCTTCCTGATGACGCCGGAATCGAACCTGCACAACGGCCTACAAAGAGCGCGCGCTCGCGCGCCGGCATCGCCGACACCACCGCTGATCGGCCGCGGCAAGCTGCCGATCCGCGTGCTCAAGAACGATTTCACCCGGGAATTCGAGGCCGCTGAACGGTCCGGGGCGTCGGCCGAAGATCTCGCAACGCTGAGCGCCGGCCGAACCTTGAAAATGGCGGCGTTCGATGGCGACATCGATCGGGGCAAGGTGGAAGTCGGCCAAAGCGTCGGCCTGATCGATGAACTCCTGCCGGCAGCCGAGCTCGTGCAGCGGCTGATCGCGGAATTCGAGACCGCGGTCGAACGCCTGTCCCGATTCCGGCGTTGAGACGAGAGCATGAGACCCGCAATCACAGACATTCGAGCTCAGGGTAACAAAATGTCCGACCTGCTGATCGAAGATCGCGGAGGCGTGCGCATCCTCACCATGAACCGGCCCGACAAGCGCAACGCGCTCAATCACGCGCTCACGCAGGCCCTGCTCGCGGCCCTGCACGCCACGGAAGCCGACGAAGGCGTGCGCAGCATCGTGCTCACGGGCGCCGGATCCGCCTTCTGTGCCGGCGCCGACCTGACCGAGTTCAAGGATTTGACACCCGACAAGGCCCACCTGGTCGAGAGTCGCGCCGAGCTGCACGATGAACCTGCATGGCGTCTTTTCGCGCCTGTCCAAGCCGGTCGTCACCGCCATCAACGGCGCGGCCATGGGCGGGCGGCGCCGGCCTCGCGCTCGCCGGCGACGTCGCGCTGATGGCCGTCGACCGCCAGGCTCGGCTATCCCGAGGTGAAGCACGGCATCGTCGCCGCGATCGTGATGGCCAATCTGGTGCGCAATGTCGGGCGCAAGGCCGCCTTCGAGCTGGTGGCGGCGGGCGAGCCGGTCGATGCCGCGCGCGCCTGCGCGCTCGGGCTGGTCAATCGCGTGACCGCGCCTGATCAACTGATGACCGGACGCCTGCGCGCTCGCCGAGAAGTTCGCCGCGGTCCATCGTCCCGCCATGGCCGCGACCAAGCAGTTGTTCTACCGCGTGGTCGACCTGCCGTTCGAGCAGGCCCTGGAGGAAGGCCGCGACATCAACCAGCGCATGCGCGCGTTCCGGAAATCCTGAGGCCACGGCGATGAAACCGCTTCAGCACGTCACCATCCTCGACCTCTCGCGGGTGCTCGCCTGCCCGTTCGCGAGCATGATCCTGGCCGAGCTCGGCGCGCGCGTGATCAAGATCGAGGAGCCCAGCCGCGGCGACGAGACCCGCAGCTTCGAGCCGTTCGTGCGAGCGTGGCGGCGCCACCGAGAGCGCGCTATTACTTCGCCTGCAATCGCAGCAAGCAGTCGGTCACGGTCAATCTGCGGCGCCCGAAGGGCAGGACCATCATCCGCGATCTCGCGCGGGAAGCCGACGTGTTCCTGGAGAACTTTCCGGTCGGCACGCTCAGCGCTACGGGCTCGATTACGGCGCCATCCGTGCCGTCAACGCGCGCATCGTCTACGTCTCCTGCACCGGCTTCGGGCAGAGCGGACCGTTTGCCCATCGCAAGGGCTACGACACCATCTTTCAGGCCATGGGCGGCATCATGAGCCTCGACCGGCGAGCGCGGCGGTCCGCCGGTGAAGCCCGGCCTGCCGGTCGCCGATCTGACCTCGGGACTGTGGGTCGGCGATCGCGATCCTCGCCGGCCTGCAGGGACGCGCGCGCCGGCGCGAACCGGCTGCCATATCGACTTTTCCATGCTCGACGGGCAGATCGCGCTGCTCACGCTGGCCGCGGCGCGCTTTTTCGCGCTCGGCGAGGTCCCGCCGCGGCTCGGCACCGAGCATCCCGGCCGCGTTCCCTCGGCAAGCTTCCTCTGCGCCGATGGCGGCTATCTGCACATCACCGCGAGCGACCAGCACTGGCTTCCCTCTGCCGCACACTCGGGCTGGAGGCATGGGGAGCGAGACTGAGCTGCTGAGCAACAGCGGCCGGCTGCGCCGACGCGACGACGTGATGGCGCGGCTCGACTGCCGCCATCGCCGGGCGCGCCCGCGACGAGCTCGGCGCCGCGCTCGATGCAGCCGGCGTGCCGCAGGGCCCGATCCGCGCGGTCGATGAAATCCTCACGGGCCAGCACACCGCCGCGCGCGAGCTGGTGGAGAGATTCACCCATCCGCAGATCGGGGAATTCCCGCGTTGCGCGTGCCGCTGAAATTCGACGGATGGGACGATCCGACGGTGCAGCGCCCGCCGCTGCCTCGGCGAGCACACCGAAATCGTGCTCGCCGAGCGCCTCGGGCTGTCGCGCGAGCGCATCGCGGAGCTCAAAGAGGCAAAGGCGATATGACCCTCACCACCGTGCTATACGGCCTCGCCGATGGGGTCGCCACCATTACGCTCAACCGCCCGGAGAGCCGCAACGCGCTCAACCGCGCCATGTGCGAGGATATCGTCGCGGCGACCTCCGCCGCGGCCGCAGACGGCGATGTCCGTCTGGTGCTGATGCGCGGCACTGGGCCGGTGTTCTGCGCCGGCGCGGACCTCAAGGAGCGCAAGGACATGACCGTCGATGACGTGCGCAACCGGCGGCTCCGGGGATACGCCGCCTACAACGCGATCGAGGCGCTGCCGATGCCGACCATCGCCGTGGTGCACGGGCCGCGATCGGCTCGGGAAGCGAAATCGCCGCCGCCTGCGACTTCATCATCGCGACGCCGGAGGCGACGTTCTCCACGCCGGAGGCGCTGTGGGGCACGGTCGGCGCAACGCAGCGGCTCGCGCGCGTGCTCGGCAAGCGGCTGGCCAAAGACCTGATGTTCACCGGCCGCAAGCTGACCGCCGACGAGGCCAGGACCGCTGGACTGGTGACCCGCATCGTCGAAGCCGGCAAGCTCGACGCGGCGCTTGCGGACATCGCCGCCACCATCGGCAAGGCCTCGGCAACAGGGCTGCGCCAGGCCAAGCGCTGCATCGATCAGGGCAGCGAACTCGATCCGCGCGGGGCGCTCGCCGTCGAACTGCTCGCGATCGAGGAAAATCTCGCGCAGGACGCGCAAGGCGATACGTGGCGCACCCGCATGGCCGGCTTCAAAGGCGCGACATCGCAAGGCTCGACATGAGCTGGACGCCGACGCCGCTCTACGCATTCGTGGCCGAGCGCGCCGATACGCGAGGCGACGCGCAGGCGCTGGTGACCACGACCGCGCGCCTGAACTACCGCGACCAGCACGCGGCGCGTGCGCCGCGCCGCCAAGGCCATGTACGCACTCGGGGTGCGGCGCGGCGATTTCATCGGCATTCTGATGGGCAACAGCGAGACCTGGGTGACGCTGTTCTATGCTGCGGCAACGATCGGCGCCGTGACCGTGCCGATCAACACCCGCTTCAAGTCGGCGGAACTCGCCTTCTGCCTCGCGCAGGCCGACGTGAAGGTGCTGTTCACCGCCGACCGCTTCTTGAACATCGATTTCCTGTCGTTCCTGCGCGCCGCCGAGCCGGCCATCGACCACGCGCTTCCCGGCGAGCGCACTGCCGCTGTTGCATGGCGTGGTCGTGGTCGGAAGCGAGATACCGCAGGCGGGGCTCCGCTTCGATGCCTTCCTCGCGCTCGGCGAAGATGTCACGGATGACGCGCTCGATAGGCTCGCCGCGCAGTGCAGCCGAGCGACCTCCTGCTGATCCAATTCACCTCGGGCACGACCGCCTATCCCAAGGCGGTCATGCTCACGCACGACAACATGCTGCGCAACGCCTGGGCGGTGGGCCAGCGAATGGGGATCCGGCCGGACGACCGCTACTTCAACTGCCGGCCGTTCTTCCACGTCGCCGGCACGACGCTCTCGCTGCTGGTCGCGCTGGTCGCCGGCGCTTGCCTCGTCACGCTGCCGACGTTCGAGGCCGAAGCGGCGCTTGCGCATGATGGCGCAGGAACGCTGCACGCTGACCTCCGGAAACGACACCCTGTTCCAGCTCATGATGGGTCACCCGAGCTTCGACCCGGCGCTGCTGTGTCTGCGCGGCGGCTGGGCAGCGGCGGGTCCGGAGACGATCCGCAACATCATCGAGAAGATGGGCGCGCGCGACGATCTGCGTTGCCTATGGATTGTCGGAAGCCTCGCCCAACGTCGTGCTCAACGATCATCGCGATCCGCCCGACCTGCGCATCGCCGGGCTGGCGAAGCCGCATGACGGGATCGAGGTGCGCATCACGCAGCGCGATACCGGTGCGGCGCTGCCGGCCGGCGAAACGGGAGAGATCGAGGTGCGCGGCTGGAACGTCATGCGCGGCTACTACAAGAACCCGGAGGAAACGGCCAAGGCGCTCACGCCCGAGGGCTGGTTGCGCACCGGCGACATCGGTGTCCTCACCGCCGACGGCCGGCTGCGCATGGTCGGGCGCGTCAAGGATACGTTCCGGGTGGGCGGCGAGAACGTGCGCCCCGGCCGAGGTCGAGGAGGTGCTGCTCGCGCATCCCGCCGTCGCGACCGCGCAGGTCGTCGGCGTTCCCGACCCACGGCTCGGCGAGGTAGGTGCCGCGTTCGTCACGCTCAAGGCCAATATGCCGGTGACCGAGAGCGAGCTGACCGCGTTCGTGCGCCAGCGCTGCGCCAATTTCCGGGTGCCGCGCTATGTCGCGATCGTCGCGAGCTTCGACGCCATCGGCATGACCGCGAGCGGCAAGGTGCAGAAGAACGCGCTGCGCCAGCATGCGATCCGGGAATTCAAGCTCGACGCAGCGCGCGCCGACGTGGGAACGGCACGATGAGCGACGTCGTCCTGTGTGAATGCTTCGCCCGCGACGGTCTCCAGCACGAAACCGCGTTCGTGCCGACGCAGACCAAGCGCGCGCTGATCGAGCGCTTCGCCGAGCTCGGCTTTGCGCGGGTCGAGGCCACGTCCTATTCAAATCCCAAGGTGGTGCCGCAATTCGCCGATGCCAGCGAGCTGCTCGCTGTCGCTCGAGCGGCGCGAGGGCGTCCACTACAAGGCGACCTGCGCCAATGTCCGCGCGGTCGAGCGCGCGCTCGCCGATCTCGACGCCGGACGAGGCGTGACCGAGATCAGCCTGCTGGTGTCGGCGAGCGAAGCGCACTCCATGAAGAACCTCAAGCAATCGCGTGCCGACCAGTGGGAGAACGTGCGCAGGATGGCAGCGGCGGCGCAGGGCCGTTTCCGCCTGATCGGCACGATCTCGGTCGCGTTCGGCTGCCCGTTCGAAGGTCCGGTCGACGCCAACGTCGTGGTGGCCGACGCCATTCGGTTCGGCGAGATCGGGGTCGACCACGTCGCGCTCGGCGACACCACCGGCATGGCCACACCTGCCGCCATGAAAGATCTGGTCGGCCGGCTGCGGCGCGAAGCGCCGGCGCTCACGCTGATCGCGCATCTCCACGACACGCGCGGAACCGGCCTGGTCAACGCGCTGGCGGCCTATGAAGCGGGCGTGCGTCACTTCGATTGCTCGTTCGGCGGCGTCGGCGGCCATCCGGCGCAGGTGCAGTACGGCGGCGGCTACACCGGCAACGTCTGCACCGAGGATCTGGTCAATCTGTTCGAGTCGCTCGGCATTCGCACCGGCATCGATCTCGCCGCGTTGCTCGAGACCTCACGTTTCTGCGAGCAGACGCTCGGCCGCGAGCTGCATGGGCGGGTCACGCGCAGCGGCCTCAATCCACTGCTCCAGCAAGCGAGCTACGGACAGTAGAGACCGGAAGATTTGGACGCTTCCACTCGGGCCAGTCGTCGTACCGAAACAAAAATCGCTTCAGATAGAATGCGATTCACTCCAAATGTCTCATGGACCGCATGATCTTGTTCGAAGAGCCTCCAGCCCTTCGGGCTCACGCTCCAGGCAAGCCACTATCCACGGATCGCAAGATGGATGAGCCTTCGAGATCCGCTGCTCACCGACCTCTATCAGCTCAATATGATGCAGGCCTACTCTGGATCATGGCGATACCGGGACTGCGGTATTCGAGTTCTTCATGCGCAAGCTGCCGGCTCGCCGCGGATTCCTGATGGCGGCCGGGCTGGAGCAGGCGCTCGACTTTCTGGAGAACCTGCGCTTCTCGCCGGCGGACATCGAGTGGCTGGCGCAGACCGGACGCTTCGGCAAGGCATTGCTCGACGAGCTTGCGCGGCTTCGCTTCACCGGCGACGTACACGCCATGCCGGAGGGAACGGTTTTCTTCGCCGACGAGCCAATCCTGCGCGTGACCGCGCCGCTTCCCCAGGCGCAACTGGCGGAGACTCGCCTGATCAACATTCTGCATTTTCAATCGCTGATCGCCTCCAAAGCGGCGCGCATGCTGCTGGCGGCGCCGGGCAAGGCGCTGGTCGATTTCGGGTTGCGCCGCGCGCACGGCGGCGGAAGCCGGCCTGCTGGGCTGCGCGAGCGAGCTACATCGCCGGCTTTGCCGGGACCGCCACCGTGCTTGCCGGCCAGCGCTACGGCATCCCGATCTTCGGCACCATGGCGCACTCGTTCATCCAGGCCTATGACGACGAGGCCGTCGCGTTCGAGAATTTCGCACGCTCGCGGCCTGACGACCTGACGCTCCTCATCGACACCTACGATACGCTGGCCGCCGCCCGCAAGGTGGTGGCGCTGGCGCCGCGGCTGAAGGCGGACGGCATCACCATCCGCGCCGTGCGCATCGACAGCGGCGATCTGATCGCGTCCTCCAAGGGTGTGCGCCGCATTTTCGATGACGCGGGACTGACTGCCGTCAACATTTTTGCGAGCGGTGGGCTCGATGAGGACAGCATCGCCGAACTGCTCCGGGCCGGTGCGCCGATCGACGGCTTCAGGTCGGCGCGAGCCTCACGGCGTCGTCCGACGTGCCGGTGCTCGACTGCGCCTACAAGCTCCAGGAATATGCCGGACTGGCGCGGCGCAAACAGTCCGTCGGCAAGGTGACGTGGCCGGGACGCAAGCAGGTCTGGCGTCGCTACGGGGCGGACGGTCGCATGGCGGGCGATCTCATCTCGCTCGAGGCGACAAGGAGGCCGGCGAACCGCTGATCCAATTGGTCATGCAGGGCGGCCGCCGGATCGCCCCATCGCCGTCGCTCGGCGACATCCGGGCGCGCGCGGCGCGCGATCTCGAACGGCTGCCGGAGCCGCTGCGCCGGCTGGAGCCGGGCGCGTCCTACCCGGTCGAGGTGGCGCAATCGCTGGTGCGGCTCGGCACCGAGGTCGACAGCCGTCTGGCCCGTCAGGACGAGGCGCCGTCATGAGCGGGCATCTCGCCATCGGCGATCGCGATGCGTTGCTGGTGGTCGATGTCCAGAACGACTTCTGTCCCGGCGGGGCGCTGGCGGTTCCGCGTGGCAACGAGGTGGTGCCGCTGATCAATCGTCTGGCCGAATGCTTCGCGCATGTGGTGCTCACGCAGGACTGGCATCCGGCGGGGCACCAATCCTTCGCGTCCTCGCATCCCGGGCGTAAGCCATACGAGACAATCGACGTCGCCTATGGGCCAGCAGATCCTATGGCCGGACCACTGCGTGCAGGGAACGCCGGGCGCCGAATTGTGCCCGGAGTTGCAAATTCCCCATGCGGAACTTGTGCTGCGCAAGGGCTTTCACCGCGAGATCGATTCTACTCGGCGTTCTACGAGAACGACCGCAGAACGCGGACCGGCCTCGCCGGATACCTTCGGCAGCGCGGCTTGCGGCGGATCTTCGTCGCCGGGCTCGCCTTCGACTTCTGCGTCCGCTACTCGGCCGAGGACGCGCATCGGGAAGGCCTCGACGTCGTGGTGATCGAGGATGCGTGTCGCAGCATCGACGTGGACGGCTCGATGGCGGCAACGCGCGCAGGCCCTGGCGGCGCTGGGCGTCCGCTGCATATCGCGCGCCGCCGTCGCCCTGACCGTCTGCAACTCGTTACCTCTCCCCGGCGCTGACGCGACACGGTCTCGGGACGCTCCCCTTCCCTGGCGCATAGGGGAGAGCGATACTTCTTCCTGAAAACAATACGACATGGGGAGGACGAAATGACCACACGCAGGGACTTCATCGGCGGCATGACCGGCGCCATGGCTGGCGTAGCCTTCGTCGGCTGCGAACTGATGCATACGACGCACGCACATGCGCAGCCAGCGCCTCAGGCGCCGCGAGGTGGTGGTGAACGGCCGCCGCGTGAAGACCGTAGATGTGCACGCGCATTGCGCCTTCCCGGACGCCATGGCCTTGATGGGCCTCAAGGTGAATCCCGAAACCCTGGTCATGGGCACCGAGCGCATCAAGGCCATGGACGAGCAGGGCATCGACGTCGAGGCGCTGAGCATCAACCCGTATTGGTACAAGGCCGACCGCGACCTCGCCGCGCCAGGTCGATCAAGCTGCAGAACGAGAAGCTCGCCGAGCTGTGCGCGGCGCAGCCTGACCGCTTCGTCGCCTTTGCGCCGGTCGCGCTGCAGCACCCGGACCTCGCCGCCGAGCAGCTCGACGACGCGGTGAAGAAGCTCGGGCTGCGCGGCGCGGCGATCGGCGGCAGCGTCGAACGGCGAGGAGCTCGCCGATCCCGAAGTTCCATCCGTTCTGGGCCAAGGCGGAGGAGCTCGGCTGCCTGATTTTCATCCACCCGCAGGGCAACGCCGGAGCTTCGAGAAGCGGCTGCAAGGGCAATGGCGGACTGATCAACGTCATCGGCAATCCGCTCGAAACCACGATCGCGCTGTCGCACCTGATCTTCGAGGGAACGCTCGACCGGTTTCCCGGCTCAAGATCTGCGCGGCCCACGGCGGCGGCTACCTGCCCTCCTACGCCGCCCGGTCGGATGCCGGCTGCGCCACGTTTCCGGATCGCTGCTCCGCCGTGCAGATCAAGAAGAAGCCGACCGAATATCTGCGGCAGCTCTATTTCGACTCGATCGTCTTCACGCCGGAGGCGTTGCGGCACCTGGTCGGCGGAGGTCGGCGCCGAGCCAGATCGTCATGGGGACGGACTATCCGTTTCCCTGGACCAAGCACGTCGGTCGATCACATCCTCAACACCCCGGGCCTGAGCGATGCCGACCGCGCGGCGATGCTTGGCGACACCGCTGCGAAGCTGCTGGGGATCAAGTCCTAAACCGCGAGGCCTCGCCATGCGACCGTCACGCCGTCGTTTGCTGTCGCTGGCGGGCGTCGCGCCGCTCCTGCCGGCATTGGCGCGGATGGCAGCAGCCCAAGCCTATCCGGCCCAACCCTGTGCGCCTCCTCGTCGGCTTTCCGCCGGCGGCCCGAACGACATTCTCCGGGCGGCTGATCGCACAGTGGTTGTCGGGCCGGCTCGGCCAGCCGTTCGTCGTCGAGAACCGGCCGGGCGGCTCCGGCAATATCGCCACCGAGGCGGTCGTGCGCGCGCCGGCCGACGGTTACACGCTTCTGCTGGTCGGTCCGGCCAACGCGATCAGCGCCTCGCTCTATCGCCAAGCTCAGCTTCAACTTCCTGCGCGACATCGCGCCGGTCGCGGGCATCACCCGCGAGCCCTGGTCATGGTGGTCCACCCGTCGGTGCCGGCGACGACGCGTCCGCGAGTTCATCGCCTACGCCAAGGCCAATCCGGGCAAGATCAAGATGGCGTCGACCGGCAACGGCAGCTCGCCGCATGTGTGCCGGCGAGCTGTTCAAGATGATGACCGGCGCTCGACCTGCCGGTCGTGCACTACGCCGGCGGCGGCGCCCGCGCTCAAGGCCATGATCGACGGGCAGGCGCAGGTCATGTTCGAACCGATGTCCGCGGCGATCGAGCCGATCAGACGCGGCAAGCTGCGACCGCTGGCCGTGACCACGACGACGCGCGCCGGCGGCGCTGCCCGACGTCCCGACCATCGCCGATGCCGTGCCGGGCTACGAGGCGAGCGCGGTGACCGGCATCGGCGTGCCCAGCGAGACACGCCGGCCGACGATCATCGACACGCTCAACAAGGCGATCAACGCGGCCTTCGCCGATCCCGTGATGAAGGCGCGGCTCGCCGACACCGGCGGCGCCATGCTCGCGGGCTCGCCCGCCGAGTTCGGCACAGCTCCTCGCCGACGAAACCGAGAAGTGGGCCAAGGTGGTCAGGTATTCCGGCGCCAAGCCGGATTAGGATGGTTCAAGAACGCGCGATCGGATCGCGCGTTGAGCCTCCGGCGAAGTGAAACGCGTCGCGTCCGCACATCACCGGCCTGCGACGCGCGGCGGCGGCGGCACCTGGACGTCCGAGGGCGCCGACTGCCAGAGTTTTCCGCTTGCTCCCCTTCGATAGCCGTAGTCGAACAATCGCTGCATGTAGGCCGGGGTCGAAGCCGATCGATGTGGATTTCGGATAGTCGGCATCGATCGAGGCCAGGTTGAACTCCCAGTTCCGGCGCTTGGCAAACTGATAGGACGCAAGCAGCGCATTGCGTGTGTTGGCGCGGACGGAGGTTTCAAACGACCGCGTCACGATCGAGCAGCGTCGAGGCCGTCACGACCTCGAAGTCCGGCGCAAGCTTGCCGTTCATCACGATGTAGACTTTCGGCCGCGCGTCGTGCGCGAACAGCGGCGTGCCGGACAGCAGCACCGCCTCGGGCACGATCAGCACGTTCGTCGTGACGCCGCCGTCGACATGCATTTCCGCAAAACGTCGTCCTTGCGCTTCGACATCGATGAGGACGGGCGAGAAACACGCCCGGGATGCTCGCCGAGGCGGTCAAGACATACTGCGGAACAGATCGAGCGCCCCTGGCTCGCCGCTCGAGGCGATCTTGCCCATGTCCCAGATCGCGGTGCGCTGCGCGTCGAGGTTTGTCGTCACGACATAGAGGCGGCGGCCCGTCCGATACTCGCGCGCGATCGCGTCAAGCAATTCCGGCGTCGACATGTCGCGCGATCAGGTCCCGCAGGGGCGCGGTCTTGAAGAGGCCCGGCGCCGAACAGTCCCGCCAATCCGTCCGATTGCAGCAAGTTTGCCATCTCGCCGCTGGCGAAGACGCTCTTCAGCGTCTCGTCGTAGGCCGGCCCCAGGAATGCGAACGGGCGCAATCAGCGCGCCGGCGCTGGCTCCGGTCACGATCGTGAATTGCGGCCGCGTCCCGCGCGCGGACCATCCCGACCAGTAGGCCGGCGCCGAACGCGCCGTCGGCGCCGCCGCCGGACAGCGCCAGGGCGGTCGGCTGCTTCAGCGCCACGCCAGATCACGACCGGCTGCTCGGTCGCGATCGCGGGGTCGTCGGCCCACACCCGGGCGTCCGGAATCCCAGGAATGACCGCCGCGGACTGATCCTGCTGGGGTGTAAGGCGTGCGCGGCGACAGTTGCGCAGGCTGCGAGGGCCACGGCGCAAGCGGCAACCGCGAACGGACGGATCACGCGTCTCATTATGCCCCCGACATTGGCCCAATAATCTGACGCGGCCGATGTCGATCCCCTCCGTTCTCGCGTGGAAACCCAGCCCTTCGCCGACACTAGGCACCCTGGCTTGGTTTTGACTCAAGCCAGCGGCCTAGGGCTCAACGACGATGGTAACTAGGGGGTAAAATGGGCAATGGAGTGGTGGCGATGCCGTAATATGTTACCTCAACCGGGACGCAAGAGCAGCCTCGGTGTCCCGGTTACAAGTCGTGCGGGCAGGACGGGCCGTCCGTCGGCGCCTTCACGACGCGGCTTTCCGCCGACCGCGTCCGCGACGGCGCGCACCAGTGCGACCGGATCGGTGAATGCCGCGATGCCGGCCGCGCCGAGCTTCGCCACTGCCGCTTCCGCGCTCATCTTGCGCGCGGCGGCATGCCCGGCGGCGATGCCGACGAACAGCGGCTTCGGCAACGGCTCGGCCGCGACCCAGGCCAGCAGCGCGTCCATCCGGTCGGCGAGCGAGCGCGAGGCCAGCACGGTCTGGAACACGATCGCCCGCACCTTCGGGCGCTGCGCGATCATGCGCGCGATGCGCAGCCGCTCGGCCATGGTTTCGTCGGGTGCGCCGCGGAGATTGTCCATAAAGCATGCGGCGGTGAGCCCGTGGTCGGCCAGCAGGTCCATCATCATCATGCCGAGACCGGCGCCGGCGGTCACCAGGGCGACATCGCCGTCGATCTCGACGAGTTGAAAGCCGAGCTCGCGCGCGGATCGTTCGAGCGGGGTCATCGCGCGCTCCGCCAGGGCTTGGCTCACCGGAAACTCTTCCGGATCGTGGCGGAATGCCGCGCTGTCGTCGCGAACGATCTTGGCATCGCAGGCGACGAACCGTCCGTCCGGCGTGAGCACGAGCGGATTGATCTCGAGCAGCTCCAGATCCTCGCGCCGCGCGATCTCCGGCAGGCGCGCGGCATAGCGGGCGAGCCGCGCGGCGACGTCGGGCGTGAACAGCTCGGCCAGCGCGGGATAGAGCGCGTCCGCGGTCACGACGTCCGCATCATCGAGCGCAATCCTCGCCAGCGCGTCGGTGCGCTCGACGTCCTCGCCGCCCTCCGCCGCCACCAGGAGCTCGAGCCCCTGACGCGTGCCGTCGATGCGTACCGCCACGTAGATTTCGCGCGCAATCGTCACCGCCTCCTCGAGCAAGAGCGGCGCGGCCGGATCATCCGAACGCGGCCGTGATGCGCTGGCGCGCCGGCGCGAACTCTGCGACATCGGCGAGCCGGCGCACCAGCCCGCGTTTGCCGCGGCCGCCTTCCAGCACCTGCGCCTTGAGCACGTGTCCAGGCCATTGCGCGGCTTCGGCGGGCATGGCGGCGTCCGCGCCCAGCAGAGACGCCGCGCGGGACAGCGAGCCCGTGTCGGCGCAACAAGGCTTTCCCGTCGATCTCGGCCAAGCGCATAATGCAGCACATCCCCACCGCGCCGCCCCGGCGCTTCTCCTCGGACATTAGCATGCCCCACCCCGACTTCGAGCGCCTGCCGTTTCTCGACGCCGAGCCGTGGCGGGTCGCCGTGATCAATCCGACCGGCCGCTACGCCCGCAACCAGGTCGCGGGGCTGATCGCCGCTGGCACGCCGCTTGTCGGCGGCGTGGCGCTTGGCGCGTGCCGGCGAAGACATGGACGGACTGCGGCTGTACGACCGCGTCGCCGATCTGCCCGAACGGCCGAACGTGGCGGTGCTTTACACGCCGGCCGAAGGCGTGCGCGACGCCATCGCGGCCTGCGCTGCCGTACGCATCCGCACCATTGTTGCGGTCGCCGAATATGTGCCGGTGCACGACGCGCTCGCCGCGGCCGCAGCCGCGCGCGCGGCCGGCTGCTGGCTGATCGGCCCCAATACGCTCGGAATGTTCGTGCCGGGGCGCGGGCTGCTCGGCTCGATCGCGCCGAGCTTCTGCACGCAGGGGCGGCTCGCTGTGATCACGCGCAGCGGCACGCTCACGCTCGCCATGGCGCGGCAACTGACCCTGGCCGGCATCGGCCAGAGCATGGTCGCACACATCGGCGGCGACACCGTGGTGGGGCGCAACCCGCACGAATATCTCGGCGCGCTGGCGCACGACCCGGCCACGGACGCGGTGCTCTATTGCGGCGAGATCGGCGGCGACAAGGAATATGCCTTTGCCGAGACCATGCGCGGCTTTCCCAAACCGGTGGTGGCCATGGTGGTTGGGCGCCATGCACCGGCCGAGAAGCGCATGGGCCATGCCGGCGCGCTCGTCGGCAGCGCGCGCGAGGGTGCGAGTGCCAAGCTTCGCGGCGCTCGCCGCGGCGGGATGCCGGGTGGCCGCCGGGCCGGAGCAGGCGGTCGCGATGCTGACCGAGCTTGATTCGCCGGCAGGTAACGACCGATGCCCGGCGTCGCGTACAATGACCGCCGCGACGCTACCTGCTCCCGATCACGGCGTACGCCCTGAATCTCGATCTTGGCGTCGGGATTGGCCAAGGCCGGTGATGGTGATGAGCGCGCTGCCGGGGAAATTGTCGCCGAATATCTCCCGGCGGATCTGGGTCAGCCGGTCGCCGTAGCGCACGTCGGTGATGAACACGGTCATCTGCACCATGTCGCCGAGCTTGCCGCCCGCTTTTTCGAGGGTGGCATTGAGCAGCTTGAAGATCTGCCGCGCTTGCCCCTCGAAGTCGCCGGCCAGCGACTTGCCGGAATCGTCGACCGTCGCGGTCTGTCCGGCGAGCCACACGGTCTTGCCGCCCTCGGTGATCACCGCCTGGGAATAGCCGCGCTGCTGCGGGCGTTCCGCCTTGATGAAATCCTTGGCGTGCAGCGGGACCGATAGGCCCAGCAGCAGGATCGCCGCGACCACGCCGATCGCAGTGCGCGAGAGTAGCGTCGCAATCATCTTCGTCTCCTGTCTGATCTGGACGCCGACGTCGTGATCGGCACCCGCTATTTGCCGATGCGATCCGGTCCCTGCGCCAGCATGTTGATGCGATAGAGACCTTCGCGCGCCGTGATGTAAAGCACGCGCTTGTCGGGGCCGGCGAACCCCGCATTGGCCGGCTGACGCGGCACCTTGATCGTGCCGAGATGCTTGCCGGCCGCGTCGAACACCTGAACGCCGGCAACGGTTGTGACATAGAGCCGATCCTCGCGATCGAGCGCCATGCCGTCGGCGCCGCTCTCCTTGCCTTCGGGGATATCGAGCAGTTGCGCGAACGTGCGCTTGTTCTTGACGCCGCCGTCCGGCAGCACGTCGTAGGCGTATACGGTCGGTCCCAGCGTGTCGTTGACGATGAGAGTCTTGCCGTCGCGGGTCAGCATGACGCCGTTGGGCCGTGCGATCTGATCGTCGAGGACGACCGGCTCCTTGGCGCCGACGGGCAGATAATAAACGTAGGCGGTGCGTCCGGGCACGACCGGGCGGGGGCCGGGATCGGTGATGTAAATCCCGCCCTTCGCGTCCACGAGCACGTCGTTGGGCGACAGAAACGGCTTGCCTGCGATCCCCTCGGTGACCGTCGTCACCGTGCCGTCGCGGCTGCGTTTACTGATCCGCTTCCCCTCTCCTTCCGCCGCGATCAGGTCGCCGTCGCGCGTCAGCGCGAGCCCGTTCGCGCCGTTGGTCTGCTCGCGCACCAGGCTGATCTTTCCGCCGGGATCGAGGTAGTGGATGCGGTTCGGACGGATGTCGGAAAAATAAAGCCCGCCATCCGGTGTGCCAACCGGCCCCTCGGTGAAGACGAAACCCTCCTGTACCAGCTCCGGTACGACCCCGGCGCCACGACGCCGGCGATCCCACCCGGTGACTGCGCATGCACGGCGCCGGCGAGCAGCGCGACGGCCGCCGCCGCGCCCAAGGTAATGACAATGGATCTCGCTGTTCGATGGCTGACCAGGGTCCTTCCTGCTGGCATGTCACCCTCCCGATGTTTGTTATCAGCTTCGCTATTCGATCTTGAGCCCGATGTCAGGAATGAGCTGTTTCCAACGCGGCACCTCGGTTTCCATCCCGCGCGCGCAGTGCCTCGGCCGGCAGCAGGACCATCGTCATTCCGAGCGTCGCGGCCTTCTCTTTCAGCGCCGCGTCAGCGCGCGCCTTCGGCAGCTCCGATTGCAGCCGCGCCTGCACGCCGGCCGGCAGGCCACGCGGACCGAACAGGCCATACCAGTTGGTCGCGACATAACCTGGCACCAGCGCGCCGATGGCCGGAGAGTCCGGCAGCTCGGGAATCGGTTGCGGCGAGCCAACTCCAAGCACGCGGATGCGGTGAGTCGCGTGCATGGCTCACGGTCTCCACCGTGCTCGCGAACAGCATATCGATGTCGCCGGCATAGAGCGCGGTCAATGCCGGGGCCACGCCGCGGAACGGCACGTGCAGGAGATCGATCCCCGCCAGCTTCTTCAGCAGCTCGCCGGCGAGGTGATTGCCGGTGCCGACGCCGCCCGATCCGAACGTATACTTGCCGGGGTCGGCCTTCGCACGGGTGATCAGGTCGGCGAGATCGCGGAAGGGGCTGGCGGCGCGCACCGCCAGACTGATCGGCACCTCCGTCACCAGGCTGATCGAGGTGAGATCGCGCAGCGGATCGAACGCGAGCTTGGGATAGATCGTCGGGACCATCGTCACCGACGACGTCGTCAGCAGCAAGGTGCCGCCGTCGGGCGCAGCCTGCACGACGGCCTGCAGGCCGATGGAACCGCCGGCGCCGGGCCGATTCTCCAGGATGAATACGCCTTTGGTCTGCGCCGCCAGCCGATCGATCAAGAGGCGCGCCGGAACATCGACAGGTCCTCCGGCGGCGTAGGGCACAACGACGCGCACCGTGCCCGACGGCCATTCCTGTGCCGCGGCCGGCATGGCGACGGCAGCGAAGGCGACGATCGCAAAGGCGTGGGGGCGAGATCGCAGCATGCGCATTCGGCAACTCCTTCGCCCGGATCCGTTCGATGATCCCCGTTCCGCGTCAAAATGGAAATAGCAAATTGTCTCGAACTGGCAAACAATCGACATTTCGCTCCGCCCGCCAGTCCGTCCCGGAGATCCGACAAATGACGCGCGCACGCCGCATGCCCCTCGTGGCGCTGGTCGCCGCCGCGCTATGCGCTATCTCTGTCTTGACCGGCAGCGCGCACGCGGCGTTTCCAGACCGGCCGATCCGCCTCATCGTCTCGTTTCCGCCTGGCGGCGCGAGCGACGGTGTCGCGCGCATCGTCGCCGAGGGGCTCAGCAACCGTCTCGGGGTCCCGGTCGTGGTCGAGAACCAGAGGCGGCGCGGCCGGCACCATCGCCGGCGCCATGGTGGCGCGCGCGGCGCCGGACGGATACACCATGCTCGTCTCCGCCACCGCCGTGTTCGCGATGGTGCCGAACCTGCGCAAGCTCGATTTCGATCCGCTGCATGATCTGCTTCCGGTCGCGCGCATCGGCGAGTCGCTGCGCGCCCTCGCCGTCTCGCCCAAGCTGCCGGTCAAGACGCTGGCCGACTTCATCGCCTACGCCAAGCAGAACCCGGGCAAGCTGAACTATGGATCATCGGGTCAGGGCTCGACCGTTCACATCCTGACCGAGATCGTTTCGCCACGCCGCCGGCATCGACATCGTCCATATTCCCTATCGCGGCGCCGGGCCGTCGCTCGGCGGCCTGCTTGCGGGCGACATCGAGATCCTGATCGACACCGTCGTGGTCCCGCACGTCCAGGCCGGACGCCTGATCGGGCTTGCCGCCGCCGGCGACGCGCGCCTCCCCGAGCTTCCGGATTTGCCGACGCTTGCGGAATTGGGCCTCTCGAGCGTGCGCACATCGGGCTGGACCGCACTGTTCGCTCCCGCACGATTGCCGCCGGATATTCTCGATATCTACGCCAGCAACGTCGAGGGCCTGTTCAAGGACGAGGCGTTCGTGAAACGCATCGTGGCGACGGGGTCGCGGCCCGCTTTTCTCGCCCCGGCGCCGTTCGCGGAGCTCGTGCGTCAGGACCACGCCTATTTCGGCAACGTGATCCGCGAGCTCAAGATCAGGGCACAGGATTGAGACGTGAGTGTCGTGATTGCCGGGCTTGAACCGGCAATCCATCCTCTTAAACCTAAATCACTTGCCCTTGAACACGGGCTTGCGCTTCTCCACGAAGGCGCGCTGCGCCTCGCGCGCATCCTCGGTATGCGAGAGCTCGACGGTCACGCTTTGCTCGAAACGGTAGGCGTCGCGCACCGGCAGTTCCTCGATGGTGTTCAGCGCGCGCTTGATGTGGCGGATGGCGAGCGGACTTTTCGCGGCGATCTCGCGCGCGATGTCGAGCGCGGCCGCCATGAGCTCTGTCGCGCGGCGGGCAGGCCTCGATCACGCCCAGCCGGTAGAGCTCCGCAGCGCGGCACGCGCCGCCCGGTCAGATACATGGCGCGCGTGCGCGAGCGGCCCACATGCTCCATCAGAAAACGCGCCCCGCCTGCGAGCCCGACATTGATCTCCGGCATCGAGAAATAGGCGTTGTCGGACGCGATCATGATGTCGCAGGCGAGCATGAGCACGAAGCCGGCGCCGATCGCCGGCCCGTTCACGGCGGCGATCACCGGCTTGGTGCAGTCCGTCACCGCGTAGAAGAACTCGCGCACCAGCCGATTGTGGCGGACATAGTCGCCGGGCTCGTGCACCAGGTCGACCCGCTCCTTGAGGTCGGCGCCGGCGGAGAACATGTTGCCGGTCGCCGTGAGGATGGCGACGCGGATATCGTCGCGATCGCTGATCGCATCGAACACCATGATCAGCTCCTCGCGCGTGCGCCGGTTCTGCGCGTTCACGGGCGGGCGATCGAAGGTGACGGTGGCGATGCCGTCGGCGACATCGAGACGGAATTGGGTAAGGTCCATGACTTGTCTCGCGCCGCCCCTATCGCACCGGTACCCGGTGCATGGTGAAGATATTGTCGACCGAGGTGTAATCCATGTAGCCGAGGCGGGCGATCGGCCGGATGCGCGCCATGTCGATATTGCCGTCGATGATCACCGCATCGTCGATATGAACGTTGACCACTTCGCCGATGACGAGCGAGTTGATCGACTTCTTGCCATTCGCCTGCACCAGGTCGACGGTCTTGTTGTAGATGCATTCGAGCGCGATCGGCGAGCGCTCGACCCGCGGCGGCTTCACCACCCGCGAGGGCACCATCTTGAGGTTGGCGAGCTCGGCCTCGCTGACGTCCTCGGGATGATCGCTGCCGGTGATGTTCATCTCGCCGCGCAGCTCCCAGGTCGCGAGATTGAACACGAACTCGCCCGAAATCTCGGCGTTACGCTGTGAGTGCTTGCGGGTGTTGCTGGAGAACAGCACGAACGGCGGCTTGGTCGAGACGATGTTGAAAAAGCTGTAGGGCGCCAGATTCACCACGCCGGCCGGGCCGATGGTGGTGATCCAGCCGATCGGCCGCGGAACCACGAGACAGGTGCCGGGGTCGTGCGCGAGGCCATGCGGCTCACTGCGCGGGTCGTAATCCATGCGATGTCATCCCCTGTTGAACCGCTCCACCTTACCCTCCCCGCCCGGCGGGTGGGGAATCGCAGGTTTCATTCGCCCTGGATATTCGCGCTCTTGATCAGGTCGGTGAGGCGCTTGGCGTCCTCCTGCACATAGGTGGCGAACTCCTTCGGCGGCAGCAGGAAGACCTCGGTGCCCTGGGCGGCGAATTTCGCCTTGATCTCGGGCGACGCCAGCACCTTGCCCAGCACCGACGCGAGCCGCTCCACGATCGCGCGGGGCGTGCCGGCGGGGGCGGTGATGCCGTACCAGGTCGCTACATCGAAGCCCTTGAGGCCGAGTTCGTCGAGCGTCGGAACGTCGGGCAGTTGCTCGGCGCGCTTCATCGTGGTCGCCGCCATCGCCCGCAATTTGCCTGACGCGATGTGTGGCAACAGGACCGGCGCGTTGAGGAAGGCGAGGTCGATCTGGCCGGAGAGGAGGTCGGTGGTCGCCGGCGCCGCGCCCTTGTACGGGATGTGGTTGAGCTTCGTTCCGGTCATATGCTGGAACATCTCGGCAGCGAGATGAGGCTGGCTGCCGTTCCCGACCGAGCCGTAGTTGAGCGTGCCGGGCTTTGCTTCGCCAGCGCGATCAGCGCCGCGACGTCGTTCACCGGCAGCGTCAGAGCGCACCACCAGGACGTTGGGGACGCTGGCGATCATGGCGACGAATGCGAAGTCGCGGATGCCGTCATAGTTGATCTTGGGCGTGAGCGCCGGCGTGACGATGTGGGCGGACGCGGTCGAGAGCAGCAATGTGTAACCATCCGCCGGGGCGCGCGCGACATGCTGGGCCGCGATCGCGGTGGCCGCGCCGGGCTTGTTCAGGATGACGACCTGCTGCCCCAGGCTGTCCCCCATCGCCGAGGCGAGCGGACGGAGCCAACACGTCGGCGGGTCCGCCGGCCGCGTACGGGTTGACCAGCATGATCGGGCTCGATGGATAGGACTGCGCATGCGACAGCGTGGCGGTCGCCAGGACGCCTATCACAAGGGCCATCGCGCATGGTCCAATACCTTTCATCGTTCCTCTCCGGATTCCCGCCGTGCTCGACATCGCTGGTTCGGAATGGTAGCCCGAAGGTCCTTCAAGCGCCATCTGCGGGCCGCTGCCCACGGGATCTTCCATGAAGCTGCACTGGTCCCCGCGTTCGCCGTTCGTGCGCAAGGTGATGATCGTCGCGCACGAGCTCGGCCTCACCGACCGCATCGACTGCGTGCGCACGGTGGTGGCAACCACCCGGCCGCACGTTCCGCTGATGGAAGAGAACCCGCTCTCAAAATCCCTACGCTCGTGCTCGACGACGGCACCGTGCTCTACGATCTCGCCGGTCATCTGCGAATATCTCGATTCGCTGCACTCGGGGCGCAAGCTCGTGCCGAGAGATGGCAAGGAGCGCATGACGGCGCTGCGGCGGCAGGCGCTCGGTGACGGGTTTCTCGATTTCCTGCTGCTGTTGCGCAACGAGCGCGAGCGCACGCATCCCTCGCCGGTCCATGTCGCGACCTTTGGCACCAAGAAACTGGCCGTGCTCAAGGCGCTCGACAAGGAGGCCGGCGATCTCGCCACGTCGCCCTTCACCGTCGGGCATATCGCGATCGGTTGCGCGCTGTCCTATCTCGATTTCAGGTTTGGCGATGAGGACTGGCGCGGCCGGTCACCCCGGTATCGCGCGCTGGCATGAGGAATACTGCCAACGCCCCTCGGTGCGCGCCACGGAGCCGGTCGATGACAGCTGAACATCCGCAAGGCCGGTGCTGACATGGCCGGACCGCTCTCGCATATCCGCGTGCTCGATCTCAGCCGCATCATGGCGGGGCCGTGGGCCGGACAGATCCTGGCCGACCTCGGCGCCGACGTGGTGAAGGTCGAGCGTCCCGGCGCCGGCGACGACACCCGCGGCTGGGGTCCGCCGTTCCTCAAGGACAAGTGCCGGACGCGATACCAGCGACGCCGGCTATTACCTCTCGGTCAACCGCGGCAAACGCTCGATCGCCGTCGATCTTGCCGACAGCCGAAGGCCAGGCGCATCGTGCGAGCGCTCGCCGCGCGGGCCGACATCGTGCTGGAGAATTTCAAGGCCGGCGCGCTGGCGAAATACGGCCTCGGCTACGAGGATCTGGGCGCGATCAACCCTGGCCTGATCTATTGCTCGATCACCGGCTTCGGGCAGACCGGTCCGCGCCGCGACGCAGGCCGCCTACGACTTTATGATCCAGGCGCATGAGCGGCCTCATGAGCGTCACCGGCGAGGCGGACGGCAAGCCCGGGCGGCGGCCGCAGAAGGTCGGCGTGCCCGATCGTCGACATCATGACCGGGATGTACGCCGCGATCGCCGTTCTGGCCGCGCTGGCGCGGCGGCAGATGAGCCGGCCAGGGCGAGCATATCGACATCGGCATGCTCGACGTCGGCGCGTCGTTTCTCGCCAACCAGGCCATGAACTACCTGATCTCCGGCAGCGCGCCGCAGCGCAGCGGCAACGCCCATCCGAACATCCAGCCGCAGGACGTGTTCGCCACCCGCGACGGCCACCTCGTGCTCGCGGTCGGCAACGACGACCAGTTTGCCAGGTTCTGCGACGTGCTCGAGCGGCCCGACATCGCCGAGGACGAACGGTTTCGGACCAATGCCGGCCGCGTCCGCAACAATGCGATCCTGACGCCGCTGATCGCCGAGCTCGCTGGCGCACCGCGACGCGATCACTGGGTGCGCGAGTGCGCACGCGTCGGTGTGCCCTGCGGGCCGATCAACACCGTGCCGGAGGTTTTCGCCGACGAGCAGATCAAGCATCGCGGAATGCTGATCGAGATCGCGCATCCGGTGGCGGGCGCCGTCCCGCAGGTGGCATCGCCGATGCGCTTCAAGCACGCTCCGCTCTCGCACGAGCGCGCGCCGCCGCTGCTCGGCGAGCACACCGAGGAGATTCTGCGCGAGCTGGGCTGGCCGGATGCGAAGGCGCCCGCCGCACCCGCCGCGGACGGGAAATGATCTGAATCCCGGATGTCAGTTCCGCAAGGACGCTGGCAATTCGCAATATCGGCGACCACCGTGGGCAGGCCGTCTGAAGGAGGAATCCACTGTCACGCATTCCGCTCTTTCCCACCGGCGACATGACGCCGGAGCAGCGCCGCGTCCACGATGCCGTGGTGTCGGGCCCGCGCGGCGAGCTGCGCGGGCCGCTGCGCGCGGTGCTGCATCGACCCGAGCTCGCGGACAAATGGCAGCAGCTTGGTGAGCTGTTGCGCTTTCGCACCTCGCTGCCGCCGCAGTTGAAGGAGCTGGCGATCCTGGTCACGGGACGGCATTGTCACGCCCAGCTCGAATGGCACATCCACGAGCAGATGGCGCTCAAGGCCGGCTTGCCGCAGGCGGTGATCGACGACGTTCACGCCGGGCGCCGCCCGACCGCGCTCGATGACGATGGACTTGCCGTCTTCGATTACGCCGAAGAGCTCAATCGCCGGAAAACCGTGGGCGAGGAAACCTACCGGCGTGTGCTCGACCGCTGGCAGGCGGTCGGCGCGGTCGAGCTGACCGCGCTGGTCGGCTATTACACCATGGTCGCGATGACGCTGAACTGCCACGACATCCCGCTGCCGGACGGCGTGCCGCCACCGCTGCCGCCGGCTCCGGAGTAACCCGCCGTCGAGATCACCGGAGACAGAGGATCATGCGGATTTGTTCGATTCCCTCGATTGCATTGGCGCTGACGATCATGACGCAAGCCGCATCCGCTGACGAGAAACGCACCCGCGAGCTCGTGCGCACCGCCGACGGCCAGATCGACGTGATCACCGAAGGAGCCGGACCGCTCGTTATCCTCCTGCCGTCGCGCGGGCGCGATTCCGAGGACTATGACGAGGTTGCACAAGGCATCGCCGAAGCCGGCTTTCGCGTGCTGCGCCCGCAGCCGCGCGGGATCGGCCAGTCGGTCGCGCCGATGCGCGACATCACGCTGCACGACTTCGCGCGCGATATCGCCGCGGTGATCCGGCACTATGGCGGACCGGCAGTGATCGTCGGGCATGCCTACGGGAACTGGGTGGCGCGGATGACCGCGGTCGATCATCCGCAGCTCGTGCGCGGCGTGGTCATCGCCGCGGCGGCGGCGAAGAACTATCCACCCGAGCTCAGCGTCGCCGTCACCAAGAGCGGAGACATGTCGCTCCCGAAGGAGGAGCGGCTCAAATATCTGCGCGGCACGTTCTTTGCGCCGGGCAGCGACCCCACCATCTGGCTCGACGGCTGGCACGCGGAGGCGAGCGAGGCTCAGCGCATCGCCGCGCTCGCCACCAAGCAGGCGGAATGGTGGTCGGCCGGCACCGTGCCGCTGCTCGACCTGCAGGCCGACAACGACCCGTTTCATCCGATCGAGCGCATGAACGAGCTCAAGGACGAGCTCGGCAACCGCGTCACGCGTCGCGGTGATCCGCAACGCCAGCCACGCCTTGCTGCCGGAGCAACCCGCAGCCGTGGTCGAGGCCATCGTCGCCTGGGTGCGCGGGCTGTAGCGGAGGCCTGCAGCCCTACTGCCGCATCAGCACGAGCGGATCGGTGCTGGCGGGAATGCGCTCCCAGGTCGTGGGATCGCTCTCGGAGAAGCGCCAGGTGCCGCCGCTGCCACTCAGCAGCAACCCGTCGGGGTCAAGCCGCCAGGTCGAGAGACCGAGCCCGGCGACCGAGGCATCGCATCCGGGCTTCACCGTGATCTTGTAGCTTTCCCCACCGGCGGAGGCGTTCGACAGCGTGAGCTTGCACAGCGGCTTCTCGAATTCCCTGAGCAAGGTCCATTCGCCGAACACCTGCTCGGGGCTCACCGTGACGGCCTTGATGGCGGCCTGGGTGCGCATGAAAAAGAGCCCCTCGCCCTTCCGCTCGGCTTCGTACATGTGCGACTCGACTTCGGTGAAGTCGAGCACGATCGCTCCCTTGGAGTTGAACAGCCGCACCGCATCGTTCGGGCCCCATGGCCCAGACCGTCACGTCCTTGAGCGACGGGAAGGCGGTGCCGCAGGCCTCGATCGAGCTCGAGCTTGAAGCCGCCGGTGCACGGCATCAAGCTGGAAGTTGAGCGGGCAGGTCTTGTCGCGGGCAGCGTTGGAGATTTCCCAGGCGCCGACCATGCCCTTGGCCGCATCGCTGGGCTCCGGGGCCTGGGCGTGCGCGCGCCGCAGCGCTTAAGCGCGAAGCGCGATCACCGCGAGATCGGATGCGAGCCAGCATGATAAATCCAAATCCGGTGGCGTCGGCGCGGACGCTAACACGATGATGGCGCCTCGTCATGTCCGGCTGCGACGGGGAAGGCAGCGTTGCGGAAGGTGCATGCACGGCATTTATCCGATCTTTACGGGCGCTTCTTCGGCGGCCACGGCGTCTCCGCCACCGGCGTCAGCGGCGGCTTGCCCGCCGCCCAGGCGAGCAGATTGTCCACCACCAGCTGGTCCATCTTCTCGCGCGTCGTCGACCGACGCCGAGCCGAGATGGGGAACAGCACGACGTGATCCATGGCGATCAGCTCGGCCGGCACTTCGGGCTCGCGCGCATAGACGTCGAGACCGGCGGACAGGATGGTCTTGTCCTGCAGCGCCTTGATCAGCGCCGCCTCGTCGACCACCGAGCCGCGCGCCATGTTGATGAGGATGCCGTCGGGGCCGAGCGCCGCCAGCACCTCGGCGTTGATCAGGTTCTTGGTCTCCGCGCCGCCCGGCGTGATCACCAGCGAGCACGTCGACGTCGCGCGCCATGTCGATGAGCTTCGGATAGTGCCGGTACGACACGCCCGCGGCCGGCCGGCGCGAATGATAGACCACCGGCACCTGCATGGCCTCGAGCCGGCGCGCGATCGCCTGACCGATGCGGCCCAGGCCCACCATCCCGACGGTGCGGTTGCGCAGCGTCGCCTTGCTGAGCGGGTAGCCTTTCTGCGCCCACTTGCCGGCGCGCACATAGCGCTCGGCCTGCGGAAATTCGCGCACGGTGCACAGCAGCAGGCCGAGCGCGGTGTCGGCGACCTCCTCGGTCAGCACATCCGGCGTGTTGGTGACGGTGATGCCGTGCGCGCCGGCCCAGCCGGCGTCGACGTGGTCGTAGCCGACGCCGAAGGACGAGACGATCTCGAGCCGCGGAAAGCGCGTCATGAAGGCGCCGTTGACCCGCTGCTCGGTGCCGGAGACGGCGATGGCGCGCACGCGCGGCGCGGTCTCGGCGAAGAACTTCTCCCGATCCTTGGCGTCGGAGAACTTGATCAGGTTGAACGGGACCGGCGAGCCCGTTGACGATCACCGCCTTGGGCGGCCGATCAGCAGGACATCGGTCTTTTCAGCAGCCATCGTTGTCTTTCCTTAAACCAGCATCGTGACGGGTTGTTCGACGCAGCCCTCGAAACGCCGCCAGCAGCTCGGCCCCGAGCGCGCCGTCGACCACCCGATGATCGCAGGAGAGCGTGACCGACATGACGCTCGCGAACGCGACGCCGCCGGCCTCGGTCTCGATCGCCTGCCGCCGCGCGGCGCCACCGCCAGGATCGTCGACTGCGGTGGATTGATGATGGCGGAAAATTCGCGCACGCCGTACATGCCGAGATTGGAGATCGCCGATGCGCCGCCCTGGTATTCCTCGGGCTTGAGCTTCTTCGCGCGCGCGCGCGCGAGAGCTCCTTCATCTCACTGCGAGATCGCCGACAGCGTTTTCGTATCCGCGCTGCGCATGATCGGCGTGATCAGCCCGCCCTCGAGCGCGACCGCGACGCCGATATCGGAATGCCTGAAGCGCAGGATGCGGTCTTCCGCCCATACCGCGTTGGCGGCGGGCACGCGCTGCAGCGCCGCAGCCCAGGCCTTGATGACGAAGTCGTTGACCGACAGCTTGAAGGCGGGATTGCCGTCCGCGTCCTTGGGCGCGGCCGCATTCGCCTGCTCGCGCAGCGTGATGACGGCGCCGATCTCGACATCGGCGGTCAGGTAGAAATGCGGGATGGTCTGCGTCGCCTGCACCAGCCGCGTGGCGATGGTCCGGCGCATGCCGTCGAGCGGCACCTCCTCGAACGGCACGTCGCGATACAGCGCCTTGATCTGATCGGCGGACGGGCCGGCCAACGTCGCCGCTGGCGCGGCGCGCTTGCCTGAAGCCAGCGCGGTCTCGACGTCGCGCGCGCGAATGCGGCCGTTCGGGCCCGACGGCGAGATGCCGGCGAGATCGATGCCGCCCTGCGCGGCGAGCCGCCGCGCCAACAGGCGTGACGCGCGTGCCGCCGGCGAGGCGTGCGGGACCATAGTTGCGTTCCGGCGTGCGCACCTCGAAGAACGGGTCGAGCTTGATCGGCGCGGACGCTGCCGCAGGCGAGGCTCGCGACAGATGCGAGCGATGCGGCGGACGACGGCGCGGCCACCGGCGGCGGACTCTGTTGGACGGGCGCAGCCTGGCGGCAGGCGGCGCGCTCGTGACAGGCGCGCGTCTCTGCCGGCGAGGCGCGCTGCCGCGCCCGGCCTTGTCCGCGATCACGGCGACGACGGCACCGACCGGAGCGACCTCGCCCGCCGCCACGCGAGATCTCGGCGAGCACGCCGGCGGAGGTCGAGGGCACCTCCATCGACACCTTGTCGGTCTCGATCTCGAACAGGTTGTCGCCCGGCGCGATCGCGTCGCCCGCCGACTTGAACCATTGCGTGATCTTGCCTTCCGCCACGGTCTCGCCGAGCTGCGGCATCAGCACGTCCATCTACTCGTTCCCCGTTTCATGTCGGCACGCGCTCACTTGAAACGCTCCCACACCACTTCCTGCTTGGTACCCACCGGGCGCAGGATCAGGCGATCGCCCGCGAATTCGTAGCTGCGCACATAGTCGGTGAGTTCGCCCGGGCTGCACGCTCGCCTGGCGATGATGCGTGATGGTGCCCGCGCGCTCGTCGATCGTATAGGTGCCGAAATAGGCGACGTAGTCGGCGAGCGACGCCTTGGCCTCGTCGGCCGTGGGCTGCGGGCCGGCCATGCGCACGTGCCGGTCGGGCGCGATCTGCGCTGCCATGGCGCCGCTCGGATCGTAGTAGATGATGCCCTTCGGGATTCGGCTGCCGCGGCCCGGCCTGGGCTTGCCGTCGATCGAAGTGCCGACGTAGCGCCACGCGCCGAAGAAGCGCTTGGCGATGTCGCCCTGCGGCGGCGACTGGGCACCGGCAGGCACCGCGCCGAGACTCGTCACGAGCAGCACCGCCGGCAGCACGATCGCCATGATCCCGCGCATCGCACGCTCCTGCAATCGTTGCGTTCGATCACCATGTCACCGAGATGTACTGCGTCTCCAGAAATTCCATCAGGCCTTCGTGCGCACCCTCGCGGCCGATGCCCGATTGCTTCATGCCGCCGAACGGCGCGGCCGGATCGGACACCAGCCCGCGATTGAGCCCGATCATGCCGAAGTCGAGCTGCTCGGAGACGCGCATGCCGCGGCTCAGGTCCTTGGTATAGAGGTAGGCGACGAGGCCATACTCGGTGTCGTTGGCGCGCTTGATCACCTCGCCCTCGGAGTTGAAGGTCTGGATCGCCGCCACCGGTCCGAAGATCTCCTCGCGCAGCATCATGGCGCTGTCAGGCACGGCGTCGAGCACCGTCGGCGGATAGAAGTGCCCGGGGCCATCGGGCGACTTGCCGCCGGTGAGAACCTTGGCGCCCTTGCCGACCGCGTCCTCGACCAGCTCGATCACCTTCTTCTTGGCATCGGCATTGACCAGCGGTCCGACCGTCACGCCGTCGTCGAGCCCGTTGCCCACCTTCAGCGCCGCCATCTTGGCGGCGAGCTTCTTGGCGAACTCGTCATGCACCTTCTCGTGCACGTAGAACCGGTTGGCCGAGGTGCAGGCCTCGCCCATGTTGCGCATCTTGGCGATCATGGCGCCGTCGATGGCGGCATCGATGTCGGCATCCTCGAACACGAGGAAGGGCGCGTTGCCGCCGAGCTCCATCGCCGGCTTCACCACGTTGTCGGCCGCTTCATGCAGCAGCTTGCGGCCGACCTCGGTGGAGCCGGTGAAGGAGACGACGCGCACGCGCGGATCGTGCAGCATCGCGCTCACGACCTTGCCCGACGAGCGCGAGGGAATGACGTTGACCACGCCCGCCGGCACGCCCGCCTCCTCCAGGATCGGCATCAGCGCCAGCATGGTGAGCGGCGTGTCGGACGCGGGCTTGAGCACGACCGGACAGCCGGCTGCGAGCGCGGGGCCGATCTTGCGCGTCGCCATGGCGGCGGGAAATTCCACGGCGTCACCAGCACGGCGATGCCGGCGGGCTTGTGCTGCACCACCATGCGCGCGCCCGAGGCCGGCGCGCGCGACACTTCGCCGATATTGCGCACCGCCTCCTCGGCGTACCAGCGGAAGAACTCGGCGGCGTAGGCGACTTCGCCGCGCGAGATCCGAGAGCGCCTTGCCGTTCTCGATGGTGATCAGCTTCGCGAGCCGCTCGGCGTCGCGCATGATCAGCTCGAACGACTTGCGCAGGATCTCGGCGCGCTCGCGCGGCTTCTTCGCGGCCCAGCCCGCGAAGGCGTCGCTGGCGGCGTCGACCGCGGCCTTGGCATCCTCCACGGTCGCGCTCGCCACCGACGCGATCTTGTTGTCGGTCGCGGGATCGAGCACGTCGAAGCGGCCGCCGTCGGAGGCCTTGCGCCATTTGCCGCCGATCCACAGGTCGGTCGGCACGTTGGCGAGGAGATTGTCGTATCTCGAACTCATGGTGACCTCATAACTTCCGGCCCGTTATGCGCGGGTATTGCAGAGATCGTCTTGAATGCGCCTCGCTGGGCACGAGCCAAGTCCCCGTGTCCCGGGCGACCGGGAGCGAGGCCGCTCGGCCGAGCGGATGGCCCTGGGTCCCGGCTCTCGCGCGCAAGCGCGCGCTCGGCCGGGACACGCATGTGGTACCCTCACTGACATCTTGCCCTGCGCACGCTATTACCCCTGCATCGAGCGGTGGACGCGCTCGACGATGCGGTCGACGGTCGGCAGCGCGATGTCCTCCAGGATATCGGCGGCCGGCAGCGGAATGTGCGGCGTCGTGATCCGCACCGGCGGCCCGTCGAGATCGTAGAACGCCTCGTCCGCCACGATCGAGACGATCTCGGCGCCCCAGCCGCACAGCCGCGGGTTTTCCTCGACCGTGAACAGGCGATGCGTGCGGCCGACCGAGCCGAGGATGGTCTGGGTGTCGAGCGGCACCAGCGACCGCACATCCACCACTTCGCAGTCGATGCCGTGTTCCGCCTTGAGCTTCTCGGCGGCTGCGAGCGCGCGCGGCACCATCAGTGCCAGCGCCAGGATGGTCGCGTCCTTGCCCGGACGGACGATCTTGGCGATTCCGAGCTGATCGACGATCTCGCCGTCCGGCACCTCGCCCTTGGTCGCATAGAGCGATTTGTGCTCGAAGAAGATGACGGGGTCGGGGTCGCGCACCGCGGCCGCCATCAGCCCGATGACATCGCGCGGCGTCGACGGCGCCACCACCTTGAGGCCGGGGATCATCATCGCCCAGTTCTCGACGCTCTGGCTGTGCTGCGCGCCGAAGCGCGAGCCCGCGCCGTTGCCCGTGCGCACCACCAGCGGGCATTTGACCTGGCCGTTCGACATGTAGCGGCTCTTGGGAAATTCGTTGGCGATGTAGTCGAAGCAGACCGCGAGGAAATCCGAGAACATGATCTCGGCGATCGGCTTGAGGCCGGTCATCGCCGCGCCCATGGCGGCGCCCAGGATCGCCTGCTCGGAGATCGGGCAATCGCGCACGCGCCTGGGGCCGAACTGCTCGTACAGCCCGACCGTGGCCTTGAACACGCCGCCGGGCTTGGCCACGTCCTCGCCGAAGAAGATCACGTCGCGCGTCGCGCGCCATCTCCTGGGCGATGCCGCGCGCGACCGCATCGCGATAGGTCAGTTCCGCCATGCAAAGCCTCCGTCGGCATAGACGTCGGTGGTGAGCAGATCGAGCGGCGGCGGCGGCGCGGCCTTGCACGTCTCGGTCGCCTCGTTGACGCGGCGCATCACGTCGGCGTCGATCCCCGCGATCACGTCGTCGGCGATGCCGAACTGCTTCAGGCGCGCGCGATAGAGCTTGATCGGATCGCGCTCCTTCCATTTCTCGAGCTCGCCGTCGGGGCGGTACTTCGCCGGGTCGGCGCGCGAGTGCCCGCTGTGGCGATAGGTCATGCATTCGATCAGCGACGGCCCGCCGCCGGCGCGCGCCTTGTCGTAGGCGGAGATCGCGGCGCGGTAGACCGCGTCGGCGTCGTTGCCGTCGACGATGATGCGCTCGCAGGCCATAGGCCGATGCCCGATCGGCCGCGGGATGCTCGACCGCGGTCACGTCGCCGATCGGCGTATATTCCATGTAGAGGTTGTTCTCGCACACGAAGATCACCGGCAGCTTCCACACCGCCGCGAAGTTCAGCGCCTCGTGGAAGGCGCCGATATTGGTGGTGCCGTCGCCGAAGAAGCAGACCGTCACGTCGCTGTCGCCCTTGTACTGCGCGCGCAGCGCCGCGCCGCAGGCGATCGGCAGATGCGCGCCGATGATGGCGTAGGAACCCATGACCCCGTGCTCCACCGAGGTGAGATGCATGGAGCCGCCCTTGCCGCGCATCAGGCCGTTGTCGCGCTGCATCAGCTCGCCCAGCACCTTCTCGATCGGCACGCCGCGCGCCAGCGTATGGGCGTGGCCGCGATAGGTGCAGAACGAGAGGTCGCCCGGCTTCATCGCGGCGGCGAAGCCCGCCGCGACCGCCTCCTGGCCGAGCGAGAGATGGCTGGTGCCCTTCACCAGGTTCTGCAGGAACAGGTCGAAGGCGCGCTGCTCGCTCTCGCGGATCTCGACCTGCAGGCGGTACAGCGTGAGCCGCTTCTCCTCGCCGATATCGTCGTTGATGCCGGGACGGGAGCCGTTGGACGCACGCGCTGGTTCTTTCGCCATTAAACTCCACCTCGACATCGGCCGTTGAAAGGACAGCCGGGACCGGCCGCAGCGGAAAGTAGCCTTCCCCGGCAAGCCGACGCAACGCGTATTCGCGGACCGGCCTCGGTAATTCGAAGCCGATGATCGGAAAGGACATTCCCGCCCGGACCGCAGGCCTTCACTGCGGGCTGATCCGGGAGTCCGTCCGACCTTGCGCTCGCGGTTGAGGATATAGAGACCGGACGCGACCACGATGGCGGCGCCCGTGAGCGTCCAGCGGTTGGGCAGGTCGCCGAACACGAGGTAGCCCAGCACGATCACCAGCACGATCTCGGTATAGATGAAGGGCGACAGCACCGCGGCCGGCGCCAGGCGGTGGGCGGCGATCAGGAAATAATGGCCGGCGCTGCCCATGGCGCCCGACGCCACCATCAGCGCGATCACGATGGGCTCGCTCGGCGTCGTCCACACGAACGGAACCACCGGGAGCAGCACCAGGGCGCCGACGATGTTCGAATAGAACAAGCGTGGTGCCGTTGGAATCGGTGCGGGCGAGAATGCGGGTGATGATGGAATAGAGCGCGTAGAACACCGCGGCAGAGAGCGAGAGCAGCGCCGCCGGATGGAAACTGCCCGCACCCGGGCGCGTCACCACCAGCACGCCGACGAAGCCGACGGCGATCGCCGCCCAGCGGCGCCAGCGCACCCACTCGCCCAGCATCGGCCCCGACAGCGCGGCGACGAAGAACGGCGTCGAGAACACCAGCGCGATCGCCTCGTCGAGCTGGAGGAAGCGCAGCGCGGCAAAATTGCACACGCGTCGATCCGAGCAGCAGCATCGAGCGTCCGACCTGCAGCACCGGCCGCGTGGTCCGCATCAGCCCGGGCGTCGTCCATGGATTCGACACGATGAACGGGAACAGGAAAGCGCCGGTGTAGCGCGCCCACACGATCTGCAGCGTGTTCATGTAGAGGTTGAGATATTTCGCCGTGGTGTCGAGCATGGCAAAGCACGCCACCGCCGCGCACATCAGCGCGATGCCGGTGAGGCGCGAAGCGCGCTGCTGCGATGCGTCGTCGTGCATGGTGGAGGATCGGTGCGATCGGGATTATGATGCAGGATGATCGCGAGCGGACCATTGGCATTTCCGAGGAGAAGACACAATGCGGGCTTTCGGCCGGACCATTTCGATTACGGCAGTGCTGGTGTCGCTGGCCGGCATGGCTGCCGCCGCCGACATCCGCCTGCTCAGCGTGGGCGCGGTGCAGAACGCGGTCAGGCCGCTGGCGGCGGATTTCAGCAAGGACACCGGTCACAAGATCGTGTTCACCGTCGGCTCTCCCGCGGTCGTGGCGCAGAAGATCAAGGACGGCGAGATCTTCGACGCGGTGATCGTCTCGGAACCGGCGATGGACCGGCTCGACAAGGAGGGGATCGTCAATCCGGAAAGCCGGGTGCGGCTGGCCAATACCGGCATCGGCGTCGCGGTGCGCGCGGGCGCGCCGGCGCCGAACCTCGCCACCCCCGACGCGTTCAAGCAGGCACTGCTGGCGGCGAAGTCGGTGGTGTACGGCGATCCGACGCTGCCCAACCAGAGCGGCGAAAAGGCGGAACAGATCCTGGCCAAGGCGGGAATTCTCGACGCGCTGAAGCCGAAGCTGCGGATCGTTCCCGGGCAAGCGGAGAGCCAGGACCTGATCGCCAAGGGCGAGGTGGAGATGGGCCTCTATAATCTCAGCGAGATCCCGGAAGGCAAGGGACTGAAAATCGCCGGGCCGGTGCCGGCTCCGCTGCAGCTCGCGACCACCTACGAGGGCGCGTTGATGTCGGACGGCTCGGTACCGCAGGCGGCGCGCGAGTTCATCCGCTTCCTGTCCGAGCCCGAAGCGCGCGCCAAGTGGCTCGCCGCCAGGCTCGAGCCGCTGGCCGACCACTAGTCGCGCCGCGTGCTCGAACCATAGGTCGGCACGGCGTTTTCGCGCCTCTGCCGTGAGGCGCGCATGAACGTTGCCACCCCCGAGCCCGTTCCGGCGGCCCGTGCGCTGGCGCAACGCAACGTGATTGCAATCGATCGAACGGCGCACTAGATGCCGCTCACAGCGGAGGTGAACCATGAGACATGCCTGCGTCGCAGCGGCGGTGATCGCCACAATCGCATTGATCGCCATGATCGCCTCCTGCCTTCGCGCAGTCGCAGCGCGAAGGCCTACCAGCGCGCGCCGCAGGCGGCCTCGCCGGGCGTGTATGCCGGCCCGAGGCGGGGCAACACCGATCCCGATCCCAACGTCCAGTTCGAGATCATGCGGCAGCAGAACTGGCGCAAGGGCGGCTGACGGCTTCAGCGAACAACCCCGCGGGTACGCAGGGTGGGCAAAGGCGCACCCATCCGGCCCGCCGCCCTGGATGCTCGCACCTGCGCGTGCTGACGCGCGGCCGACGAATCCGCAACAGGAACCGGGCACGGCGCTGCACCGGTCGCCCGGCGAGAGCCCCCATGGGGCCCGCGCCTTTGCCCGCCGCGCCGCCGCGTCGCGGTCACTCCTGCATCGCCTCCTCGCGTTTCGCCCGCAAGCCCGGGAGCGCGATGACGAGCAAGCAGCAGCGGCCGCGGCGACCAGGAAGGCCGCGGAGATCGGCCGCGTGAGGAACACGCGACGGATCGCCGAACGAGATCATCATGGCGCGGCGCAGGTTCTCCTCCATCATCGGCCCGAGGATGAAGCCGAGCACCATCGGCGCCGGCTCGCAGTCGAGCTTGAGCAGCACGTAGCCGACCGCCGACAGCGCGGCGATCTCGTAGATGTCGAAGATCTTGTTGTCGACGGTGTAGACGCCGATGCAGCAGAACACGAAGATCGCGGGAAACAGCAGCCGGTAGGGCACCGCGCAGAAGCTTCACCCATAGCCCGACCAGCGGCAGGTTGAGCACGAGCAGCATCAGGTTGCCGATCCACATGCTGCGCGATCAGGCCCCAGAACAGATCCGGGCCGCTCGGTCATCACCTGCGGGCCGGGCGCGATGCCCTGGATCATCAGCGCGCCGATCATCAGCGCCATGGTCGGGTTCGACGGGATGCCGAGCGTGAGCATCGGGATGAACGAGGTCTGCGCGCCGGCATTGTTGGCCGATTCCGGCGCCGCCACGCCGCGGATGTCGCCCTGGCCGAACATGCGCGGCGGCTCGCGCGACCTTCTTCTCGACCATGTAGGCGGCGAACGACGCGAGCAGCGCGCCGCCGCCGGGCAGGATGCCGAGGATCGCGCCGAGCGCGGTGCCGCGCGCGATCGACCGGATGCAGGTGCGCAGGTCCTCGCCGTGCGGCAGCACGCTGCCGATGCGCGAGGTGAACACCTCCTGCTTCTCCTTGTGCTCGAGATTGAAGATCACGTCGGTGATGCCGAAGAACGCCATGGCGAGCGCGACGAAGCCGATGCCCGTCGGCGAGCTCGGGCCAGCCGAAGGCGAAGCGGATGACGCCGGAATTGACGTCGGTGCCGATCAGGCCCGAGCAGGATGCCGAAGCACACCATGGCGATCGCCTTGAGCAGCGAGCCGCGCGCCAGCACCACCGCCGCGATCAGCCCGAACACCATCAGCGAGAAATATTCCGCCGGGCCGAACTTGAGCGCGAGCTCGGCCAGCGGCGGGGCGAAATAGGCGACCACCAGCGTCGCGATGCAGCCGGCGACGAACGAGCCGATCGCGGCGATGCCGAGCGCGCGGTCCGGCGCGGCCGCTGCCGCGCCATCTGGTGGCCGTCGAGCGTGGTGACGACGGAGGACGATCTCGCCCGGAATGTTGACCAGGATCGCGGTGGTCGAGCCGCCGTACTGCGCGCCGTAATAGATGCCGGCGAGCATGATCAGCGCCGGCGCCGGGCCGAGCGTCGAAGGTGAACGGCAGCAGCATGGCGACGGTCGCCACCGGCCCGATGCCGGGCAGCACGCCGACCAGCGTGCCGAGGAAGCAGCCGATGAAGCAGTAGAGAAGATTCTGCCAGCTCAGCGCGACGCCGAGCCCGAACGCGAGATTGTTCGAGCGTCTCCATTCCGGCCTCACGAATCCGGCCAGAGCGGCAGCGGCAGCCCGAGCAGCCAGACGAAGACCGCCGACCGAGAACGCGATCATGACCGCGGCGAGCGCGAGGTTCTCCCAGCGGGCGCACCGTCGCGCGACGCATAGGCGCCGACCAGCACCAGCACGGCGACCGCGGCGATGAGGCCGAGCCATTGCAGCGCGATCCCGAACAGCACGATCGCGAGCAGCGAGACGCCGATCGGGCGGGCGTAGAAGCGCGGCACCGCGCGCGCCGTCGAACACGAACGAGCGCAGCGCGATGACGGCGCCGAGCCCGGCCAGCAACGCGCCGACCAGGGTCGGGAACATGGCCGGCCCCATGCGGTGCAGGTCGCCGAGCCGATACTGCTGCGCCAGCAGAATGAAAGCCGCCGCCGATCGCGATGAAGATCAGCCCCGCCCAGAAGTCCTTCGGCGACCGGATGCGCATCAGGTCAGCGTGACCCCGGGCGTCGATCCGCCTCGATCATGGAGTGGGCGCGCAAGCGTCCATCCAGCGGATGCGGGCGGCCTCGTAGCTCGGGACGCATCAGTTCGCGACGCTCCCCGTCATGAGGACGACCGGCGCTGCTTGACGGCGCTGCGCAGCGAATCAATCCGGCCGGATGTTCGCCTTCTGGACGATGACCTGAAGCGCTCGAATTCATGCGTCACCCGCGCGTCCAGGTCCGCCGCGCTCGACGGAATGGTTTCGACACCGCCGGCGGCGAAGCGTTCCTTGACGTCGGGCAGAGCAAGGATCTTCACCACCTCGGCGTTGAGCTTATCGATGATGCGGCTGGGGCGTGCCCTTCGGTGCGAACAGCGCCGTCCAGTTGGACGCATCCACCTCCTTCACGCCCGCCTGCTGCAGGGTCGGCCAGTCCGGACTGAATTGCGACCGCTTCGCCATAGTCACCGCCAGCGCGCGGACGCGGCCGGACTTGACGTGCGGGGCCAACGGACGAGCTTGCCAGCACGCCAAACGGGATGTCGCCTCCGGCGAGCGCGGCGGCAGCCGGCGCGCCGCCCTTGTAGGGGATGTGCTGGAACTTGGTGTCGGTGTTGAGCGCCATCCACTCAAGCGACGATCTGGTTGACGCTGCCGTTGCCCGGCGTGCCGACCGAGAGTCGCCCGGGCTGCGCCTTGGCGGCTGCGATGACATCGGCAACGGTCTTGTAGGGCGCGGCGTCGTGCACGGCGAGCACCATCGGCGCGTCGCTCACCATCGCGATCGGCGCAAAATCACGCTGCACGTTATACGGCATCTCCTTGAACATCGCCGGATTGATCGCGACGTCCCCGACCGTCGCCATGGTGGCAGCGTATAACCGTCGGGCGCGGCCTTGGCTCCCGCCGTCATGGCGATGAAGCCATTGCCGCCGGTTTGTTCTCCACCACCACCTGCTGGCCCCACGCTTCCGTGAGCTTGGCGCCGACGATGCGCGCGGCGATGTCGGTGATGCCGCCCGGAGCATAAGGCACCAGGATGTGGATCGGCTTCGTCGGGTAGGTCTGCGCGCCCGCGGGCGCCACGCGAGAACAACAAGCGTTGTGACGATACTGACGATCAAGCCATGCAGGCCTCCCATACCGATGCGCATGCTCTCAACGGCGGTCATTGCCGGCATGAGCCGAATCCATCCTCCGCGAAACGTCTTGCGAAATAAGATGGACCCGGGGTCGAACCCGGGCTGACGCAGGCTGCGCTCACACCGCTAGCCTGCATGACAGAGCGCGCCCCATGGCAAGGCGCGGCGCCGCAGCCCGGCGCTCGCTCGGACCTCCCGGGCCAGCGCGCTCTCGTGCCAGCGCCGCAGCAGCAGGTGCGAGACGAGCGACAGCGCGAAGAAGATGACGATGCCGGCGACCGAGCAGCAGCAGCAGCGCCGCGAACATGCGCGGGATGTTGAGCCGGTAGCCGGACCTCGGCGATGCGGTAGGCGAGCCCCGAGCCGGCGCCGGCCGAGCCGGCGGCGATCTCGGCGACCACCGCGCCGATCAGCGACAGCCCGCCCGCGATCTTCAGGCCGCCGAGCATGTAGGGCAGCGCCGCCGGCAGCTTGAGCTCGCACAGCACCTGCCAGCGCGAGGCGCCGTAGAGGCGGAAGAGATCGGCGAGGTTGTGGTCGACCGAGTTGAGGCCGAGCGTGGTGTTGGCGAGCACCGGGAAGAACGCGACGATCCAGGCGCAGGCGAGCACCGCCGCCGGCTGCGGCAGGTAGATCAGCAGCAGCGGCGCGATCGCCACGATCGGCGTCACCTGCAGGATCACCGCGTAGGGATAGAGCGAATATTCGATCAGGCGCGACTGGTTGAACAGCACCGCGAGCCCGATGCCGCCGACCGCCGCGAGCAGCAAAGCCTTCGAGCGTGGTCGTGAGCGTGACCGATGAGCGACTCCGACAGCACGGCCCAGTCGGCGACCAAGCGTCGCGAACACGAGCCGCGGGCCCGGCAGCACGTAAGGCGGAATGTCGCTAGCCGCGCACCACCGCGCCCCACAGCACCACGCCGAGCGCGAGCACGACGATCGGCAGCAGCATGCGCAGCGCACGCTGCGCGAGCCGCCTCGTGCTGGCCGCTTCGGTCGTCCGGCGCCTCGGTCGCCGCGCGGCGCTCATCGGCGCGTCTCCGGCCGCATCGCGGCGGCCAGCGCTTCCGAGACCAGCCGGCAGTAGCCGGCATAGTCGGCCGAGGTGCGGAAGCGCTCGTCGCGCGGATAACGGCGCGTCGATCGCGAGCTCGGTGAACACGCGGCCGGGCCGCGGCGTCATCACCACGATGCGCTGCGAGAGGTAGACCGACTCGAACACCGAATGGGTGACGAACACCACGGTCTTGCGCAGCGACTGCCACAGCGCCAGCAGGTCGTTGTTGAGGCTGAAGCGCGTGATCTCGTCGAGCGCCGCGAACGGCTCGTCCATCAGCAGCAGCTGCGGCTCGGTGACCAGCGCGCGCGCGATCGAGGCGCGCATCTTCATGCCGCCCGAAAGCTCGCGCGGATAGGCTCTGCGCGAAGCCGGCGAGCCCGACGCGCGCGAGCGCCGCGTCGACGCGCGCCGGCGCATCGGCCGTGAGCCCTGCGAGCCTGAGCGGCAGGCGCACATTGGCTGCCACCGTCGCCCACGGCATCAGGGTCGGCTCCTGGAACACGAAGCCGATGCGTGCGCACCGCGGTCCGCGCATCGGCGGCCCGCCGTCGGCCACGCCACTCGGCCGCGCGACGGCTCGCTCAGGCCGGCGATGATGCGCAGCGCCGTCGACTTGCCGCAGCCCGAGGGGCCGAGCAGCGACACGAACTCGCCCGGCGCGCACGTCGAGATCGAGGCGCTCGAGCGCGACCACGCCGTTGGCGAAGGTCTTGCCGACGCCGTCGAGCGCAACGACGGGGGTGCCGGACAGTGTCGGGGAAGCGGTGGGATGAACTGGCACGTTCCGATATGGGTTTGGTCGGCGGACGGAGGGCTACTCTACAGGCCCGACCGGCGGCTTGTCCGTCGCTGGATGTGCGCTCCCACCCAAATCCGGGCCGCACCAGAATCAAAAGGTATGCTAGTGTCCCGATTCCGGAAGTTCGGATCATTGTGCGGCACCCTCGTTTGCGAACTTCGGAATCGAAGGACGCTAGCAACTTATTGATCTAGTGTGGCTTTGGTTCAGAAGTCCGCATTTCGGACTCGCGGCAAGAATGATGCGGACTTCTGAACCGCCACACTAATGTTCGTTTGATTTCGACGCTGGCGTCGTGGTGTGCCACGGGGGTGATCTTGCGCCGATTGCTTTCATTTGGACTTGTCGCGCTCGCCCTCGCGGCGGCGACCGCGAGCGCGTCCGCCCAGTCCTTCGTCGGACGCGAGGCCGGCGGCACCATGCGCGCCGCGAGCGCCCTGGCCGAGCGCATCCGCGCCTACCATCGCGGCCCCGGAAGGTGGATGGGCTACACGCCGGTCCCGCCGGGCTATTGCGGCACCATGCGCGAGGGCGAGGCGGTGCTGAAGGAGCTGTCGCGGCTCGCCAGCCGTGCGATCCTCTACCGCCTGCCCGGCCTCGCCTTGGAGCTGCAGGCGGTGGGCAATCGGCTCGGCGACGCGCTCGACGAGGAGGAGGTGGTCAACCTCGCCGCCGACATCCCCTACACCGTGTTCCCCTGCCCGGTGGAGAACACGCCCTACCCCGCGCGCGCCACCGCGCTGCTGCTGATCGAGCCGCGGATGCCCGGCTGCCGCGCCAAGGCGGATGCGCTGCGGACGTCGTTCGCCGCGCGCCGCACGCTCCTGCAGCAATGTCTGCGTTGGAGTGCGACGCACGCGCCCCAGCTTGCGGACGACCAATCCTGAGATTTCGGCATGAAGTGCGTGGGTATCGGCGGGCAGCAGGCTCATCGGGGCGAACCTGATGCCGCGTCTCCCGTGCCCCTCTCAGCCGGGACCCATGGACTCCATGATCTGCCAGATGAGCCAGACCGCCAGGCAGAGCAGACCGACAGACACTCCGAAGCAGCCGAACACCCCAAACGACGCGCGCTGCCAATCGTTGAGCACGTCAGTGGCCTCTCGGTGCGCTCCCGGATGTCATGCGACCCACCAGGTGGCAATCCCGATGAGCACGAGAATGACGATGCATGCGACGATGAGAGCGATCATCCACTCGCGTGCCAAGCCGACCGTCAGCTTCTTCACGTCGGTATCTCCTCGCATTGTGCTCGCAGCATTGTAGCTCAAATCCAGCACGGTGTTGGAGCCGGAGATCATCCACCGCGTCGGGGAGCGCCACGAAAGCCCTCAGCGAGTAGGCAGCGGTCAGCGTTTACGCCCGTCTTTGACGGGAGCGTGCCCTAGCCTGGAGAGTTTGGCCTCCAGGTCGTCGCCGAGCGCCTCGTTGTACCGGAGGACCAGCACCGGCAGCGTTTCCCTGGCCTGCACCCACAGCTCGTCGCTGTGTCCGCTCGAAGCCTTCACCTCGTGATAGAGCTTGCGGATGTCCCGCCGATAGCCGGCCTCGCGCAACTCGAGACGCTTGCGCCGGAGGTCGTCGGACTTGAAATGCTTGCGCAGGAATGCATAGCACTTGAGCTCGGTGAGCAGGATGATGATCGACCGCTCGGCGCGTGCCGGCTGGAACTCGATCAGGTCGTTGACCGCTTTGCGCGCGCTCTCGTAACCGAGGTAGAGCAGGTAGATGACGTTGACCATCGCCCGCATGCCAGGGATCGGCCTCGCCCGTTGCCGCCGCGGCCGCAACACCGGGCGCCGCCGGTTGGGCCGGCATCTCCGCCAGCTTGCGCAGCGAGTCGCGCATCGCCTTCATGTAGGTGTAGAACTCGGTGATGTTGTTGACGACCGAGGCCTCGAGCAGCTGCAGGTCGCGGGAGTTGTTGTCGAAGACCGGGAAATACTCCTCCTGCGAGACGAACTTGTCGGATGCGGCCGACGTTCGCACCGGGCCGGGACCGGCGTCGTAGCTGTCGACGTAGCCGCTTGCCGATATCGAAGATCGTGCCGACGCGGCACAGCGTGCTGATCTCGCAGGCGAACAGGTCGACGATGCCCAGCCGCGACGACGCGGTCTGATAGGCCCATCCGACGATGACGCCGTAGACCGGGAGCGCCGGCCCCACATAGGTGATGAAGAACGAAAGGAATGCCCCGGCCGCCGTGAACAGCCTTTCGATAATCCCGGCGGCGGCCGACAGCGAAAAGTAAGTGTGCACCGCGCTTCCGAGTCCGAGGCAGAACACCACGAAAAGATGCAGCGCGAGCACAAAAGCGCCGACGCAAAGATCAGCTTGAGATCCCTGACGTGCTTGGAGCGAAAGAAACGGAACAGCGTCGATGCCGATTCCTTCGCCGTGAGCTCCTCCGTCGGCACCCGACCCATGGCCCGGGCCAGGGCGAAACGACAGCCCCGAAAACAGTCCGGAAATCACCCCGCTAGTCATGGGACGCGCCCCGCTGCTTCATGGAAGCCGCTGCGAGCAGAACGCATTGTTCAGCGGTGAACGCGAACGGATCCCGGCCGCGGCCGGCGTCCGCGTGCGCCGGACGGCGAGGACTGGCTGACCCTGCGACACTGGCTTTCATGGATACCCCCCAAAGCAAGCGCCTCTGCGAGTTCTGCTAGGCTCGCAGATATACCGTCAGCCTGGTGTTAGGTAGATCACATTTGCGGAACGGGTCCGATGGCCGCTGCGCGTTGCCTCTGATGAGGAGTGCAATGTCCGCAGTCGACATTATTGCCGCGCGCTCCTGGCGCCGTGAGGGGCAAGAATGATGACATCATCTAGTGCGGCGGATTTGGAAGTTCCTATCATTATGGCCGCGAGCTCGTTTAGGAACTTCAAATCCAAATGCCGCACTAGAATCATAAAGTTGCTAGTGTCCCTTTGATTCCGAAGTTCGCATCGGAGGGGGCCGCGAGGTGTGCGAACTTCAGGATCGGGACACTAGTCAGTGTCGGCTCCATGAGCCTTGTTTGCATCACTGCTTCGTCCAGGGGCGCGGGAATGCGCGTTCGCCCTCCGCCAATTCTGCCGAAACTGTGCTTTCGCTTCCTCCAGCGTCGCACGACTTTCGCGCTTGTCGCAATGCCCAGCATCGGATCGACGTACACGGTGATCGACCAAGACCATCGGACATCGGGTGCGGTGTCGATGCGCTCGATTTTATATATCCGGCCGACTGCTTCGCCCATCATCATAGATTATGAAGTCGACGTGCTCCTTGGACGCGTGGAGAAGCCAATCCGGTCGGGCGCAGAACAAGTGCCATCAGCCGTGAGCCTTCTTCGGCGGGAGCTTGTGGACCGGCTCGGGCCACAGCTCCTCAATGAACTGCGCACATCGGGTCGGAGATGGATTCTGATGCGCTTGCAGTCGAGAACGCCCTTATGGATGCGTTTCGATCTCGTCCGGACTGAATAATCCTGCCATCGAAGACGCGCGGCTCATAGCGGGTTTCTTCTTGGTCATTGCGACCGATCCTGGGTTTCGGCAATCGACCTTCGTGCCTCGAACAAGGAAGCCTGTCCGCATCGACGGGAGGGTCATTGCGTCAAAAACGACCGGTAGTCGCGCTTGAGGCGCTCAACAACCCAAAGGAGCTGGTCATGAGTGAATTGATCCAATCAGAGTCCACCCCGCAAATCCGCCCGTTGCAAGAAGACGAAGTCAACGCCGTCTCAGGTGGCTTCCTCCCGCTGGCAATTTTGGCCTTTGCGATCGGCTTTGATGCTGGCTTTATCATCGTGTTCCAGCAGGGAGCAGCGCGAAGTGGACGTCTATGCGATCAGGCACGGGGAGACCGCGTGGAGTCTCAGTGGACAGCACACCGGCACGACCGACATCCCGTTGACCGACAACGGGCGCCGGCTGGCCGAGCGGCTCGCCCCGGTGCTCGCAAAGAAAGCGTTCGCGCTCGTGCTCGTCAGTCCGCGACAGCGGGCGCGGGAGACCTGCGAACTGGCCCGCCTTGGCGCTCGCGCCGTGATCGACCCCGACCTGGCCGAGTGGAATTACGGCGAGTACGAGGGCCTGACCTCTCGGCAAATCCGTGAGCGGGCGCCCGGCTGGCTGCTGTTCCGGGATGGATGCCCGGGAGGAGAGACGCCGGAGGAGGTCGGCCGCGCGCGCCGACCGCGTGATCGCGCGCGTGCGCGATGTCGACGGCAACGTTGCTCTGTTTGCGCACGGACACATTCTGCGTGTGCTCGGGGCGCGCTGGATCGCCCTGCCGGCGAGCGCGGCACAGCATTTCCTGCTCGACACCGGCACGTTGTGCGTGCTCGGTCACTATCAGGAGATACCGGCCATCAAGATCTGGAACGGCCCCCTTCTCTAAGGAGGCCGTCGCGAAAGTTATCTAGTGCAGCGCTTACACCAGTCCGGGCAACGGATCAGGCAGCCTCCGCGACAATGATGGGCTGATAGAATCCGGTATTGCTGGACGGTAGAACGCAAACCTCTTGGAGGCCTGCTTGATTTGCCAACCGCGCAGTCCTCGAAGATGAGGTGATAATAATCGGCCATGCTGTCATAAAACTGTTCGTTCATTTGAGTGCTTAAGGGCCATTCGGAATGAAGTTGAGTGGCTGGAGTCGGCGTGATTCAGGGGTTACTGACGGCAGCCCTGGAGTTGCCACATGTTGACCCAGCTACCCGAAACAGCATATCCGCAAGACCAGCCGATACCAAAGCGACCTGACAGATGATTGGCCGCGAAGGGCTATCGGCACGCGGAGCTCAAGTTGTCGCGCGGCACCGTGTCATGCACTTGAGCTATTGCATCATCTGCCCGATCTTCTCGGCCACCTCCGGCGGCAACCGCAGCGTCTCGCGGACGACTTCATCGATCTCCTCCCCGGCGGCGCCATCGACCATCAGGTTTCGTTTCTCGCAGGCGGCGAGGAAATCCGGATCCCTGAGCATCGCTTGAAACGCGGATCGCAGCGCCGCGCAGCCGCTCCGGCGGCACGCCCGGCGTCGTGAGAATGGAGCGACCGATTTCGCCGGTGCTGGCCGCTGCGTGCAGCACCTGCCGCCCCTCGTCGGACTGCGCGAGCTCCGGAAGAGTCGGCGTATTGGGCAGAAGGCGATGCCGCTTCAGCGACGCCTGGTAAAGAATTGTCGCTTCGCCGCGATGCACCCAGCCGGGGTGGCTCACCAGCATGCCGGGGAGGCCGTAGGCGCCGACAATATCGACCTCGCCTCTTTCCATCGCGAGCAGGATATCGATCGTGCCGCTATAGCCGCGGACAAGCTTGAACTTGGCTCCGGCGTAGGTCTTGAGCGCGGTCGGAAAAAGCACCGTCGTGGAGCCGCCGCCGGACGCGCCGACATTGTATTGCTTCGCGCGCACGTCTTCGAAGGATTCGATGCCGGTCTTCGGCAGCGCCACGCCGGTATCGATGTTGGTCACCACGCGGCCGATATACGGCATCTTCGCCACGTCGAGCTTGGCATTGGCGTTGGTCATGCTGTCGAGCGCCAGCGTCTGGGCGAGACTGCCGAACACCGTGCCGTCCTTGGGCGCGACATCGTACATGATATTTTGCCGCCGACGAAGCTCCCCGCCCCGGGCATGTTCTGCGCGACGATCGTCGGATTGCCGGGCAGATGCCGCGGCAGAAACTCGGCGACCAGCCGGCCGTAGATGTCGTAGCCGCCGCCGGGACCGTAGCCGATCAGCATGCGCAAGGTCTTGCCGCGATAGAAATCCGCGACCGGTTGAGCGCGAGTGGGCACAGCCGACAGCAGGATCGCGGCCGCGATCCCGACCGCAACGCCGCCTCTTGTTGCTTTGCCCATCGCTTGTCCTCCTCGGGTCGCTGACGGTGTATCCCGCCTATTGAGCAAGTCGCCGCTCATGCGCTAAGCGCTTCCAGCGATGCGGACCGGTTCGCGCAGAGCGCGTCAAACCGGATCGGCCTGCACGATTCTCCGCATCGTTTCGACAAGCGGTGACCGGCGCATCGCGCGCCGGTCACTGCCGCATCATCCGACGTCAGGCGCGCGATGGTGCGCCGTCATTCGCGTCATCCGGCGGATGCGCGAAGCTTCTGGCATTCAGCCTGGAACACGTTGTTGAGGCACCACTCGGCGAGCTCGATGCCGGTGGGGAACCAGAGATTTCCGGCCTTCTTCATGTGCTGGATGATGCCGCGCAGCGCCAGCGTGCGCCCGGGCCGGCCGATGATATAGGGATGCATCGTGAACGGGATGTATTTCGGGCGCTCCGCGCTGCTCTCCGAATAGAGCTCGTCGAAATAGGCCTTCCAGGTCTCGAGCCCGTGATACGGATTGCCGTATTCGCCATGGCGGTGGCCGAACAGCGTGCCGTCGCCGAACGGCTGCCGCGGCAGCTCGACCAGCAGCTTGCCGTCCTTCTCCCAGAGGAACGGCAGCTCCTCGTGGAAGCAGTTGGTGTTGAACACGAAGCCGTTGTCGATCAGGAGCTCGATGGTGTTCGTGCTCTGGGTGCACGAGCGCCAGCCATAGCAGCGCCGCCCCGTGCGCTTCTGGATCATGGCGATGGCCTTCTTCATCACCTGATCTTCCTGGTCGGGCGGCAGGTAGCGGGCGATCTCGTGATTGTAGCCGTGACCTTCCACGACATGGCCGTGGTCGAGGATGGCCTGCACCGCCTCCGGGAAGCGCTCCGCGATCGCGCCGCAGGTCAGGAAGGTCGCCTTGATGTTCTCTTCCTTCAAGATCCGCAGCAGCCGGTAGATGTCGCCGAAGTGCTGTCATACCGGCGAGATTATTGAAGTCGACGCCATTGATCTTATTTTGACTACCTGCCGCATCAGCTGGCCGGATTTCATGTAGTTATAGGCGTCCTCCGAAGACATCTTGAAGCGACTCGACGACATTGATCTCCCGTTTTGGTCAGGTGGGCGGGGCTCTTGAGTGCGGGAACAGTTCGCCGTTGACGAAGGCAAAGTTCCTCGCCCGTGATGCCCTCCGGGTCCGCCGCCCAGGCGTAACGCTGGAGCTTTTCGGGAGGTGACGGTAGGCACCGTCCGGGAGTTCAGTTCCTGGTCCTGATCGTCACGATGATCTTGAGGGGGAAGAACATCCAACAGAGCTGGCTGACTACGCTGGAGCTCACCATCGACGCAGTATCCTGGCGTCGATGAGAGTGCCCAGCATCAGCTCTGTTAATGTTCTTCCTCAACGATCGGACCAGAACTGGAAGCGGTCTTTTCCCCTGCTGCCCTCCCATCGATGCCAGGCGGCGGACTGGAGAGGCACCTTCTTGCCTTCGTCGAGCGCTCAGGAAGCCTGCCCCTTAGGCGCAGAGGACAAAACTCGTGTGGCCTGAGGACTCTGGCCCGCGAGAATCCCGGCCGGCTGATGCGGCAGGCGAATCAGCAAGATCAGTGAAGCGTCGACCTCTGTCAGCCGAGGCGACAACACTTCGGCGATCTGTGCCTGCGGAATTCTGAAGGAGGAAAAACCTTCTGACTGCACGGGAACTTCAAATCTACGACCACGGCACCATGTATGGAGTGCGGCTGTCGAGATCTTACCTGCCACCCGTGGGAGAAGATGATCCAGAAGCGCGAGGTGGCTGTAACTGGCGCTCGTGCGCCCAAGCAGAGACGCCGTCGGGCTCTGTCGACGGCGATTCGGCACCAACAACTCCGCGGCCGTTCTGGAGAAGCGAAGCTGTGGTCAGTGCCCAGCGTCGTTCATTTGTGGCGCGATCATCTGGGATCGAGGACACCGGACTCTTGGGCGATCTATTCGGAGAGCATGGGCGTAGTATCCGTTCACGCGATCATCCTGTAAATCGGTCGACGCGCTGGCTGCGCGATCATCCGGCATGAGGAAGAGGCCGATCGGTTTCGGCTCGCCAGTGTATTCAAGCTGGCTCTCAAACTCGCGCACGCCGGATAATCTGCGAGATGTTTGCACCGTACGTATGGAAGAATGCGGCAGTGACACCGGCTTTTGATGAAAACCACGTCGCCTTCTCAGAAAACGATGCAATCGATGCAGGGCCGGATGGTTTGACGCGCTTTCTGCGGCGAACCGATCACCTTTCACTTTCGGAAAGCCGCAGCGCAGTAGAACGACTCTTCGTCGACGCTCGTCGGTTCCGAGAACAAGCGATGGATCGTTAATAACAGGATCTGGCCGCCGCGCAACACCTAAGCAGACACTTGCGCATAAACTACGTCCGGCGGCCCCGACGCCACCAGTCTTTGAACTCGCCATCTGCCGAAACGATCGTGATCGCCGTGGGCGAAACAGAGCGCGATCACCTCATGTGCGATGTCGCGCAGATGGCACGGCGACTGGCCTCGCCCGCGGCATCATGTTTCAGCATGATAGCAAACTCGGCTAATGACACGAAAACCATATATCGACTGCGCGTGGTCACGCAACATGCGGTAATGGCTGCCGAACCATCCGAAAATCCTTCAGACGTCGCGCGCAATGCAATGTTGACGGCTTGGCTCTCCAGGCAGTAGCTCCGACCGCGCCGGGCGGATCAAGGCTGTCCGCCTGTGGCCACGATCGATAATCTGTCAGCCTCCCAGCGATGTGGGTCTGTCGCGGCAGCACCTGTAGTCTTTACCGAGGCGTCATGAAGCCTTCGCTCTGCTCTTCAGAACTCATATTGTCAGCGGCGGCGGAGTGCCAGCGGCAGCGCCAGCGAGGAAATCATTTCTTCCGCCAGGCGGCCTTGGCAGCGCTGCGATCCGTTTCAAGCGTGATCGAGGAGTCGATCGCGCTTCAAACCACGGTGATCGATGGTGCCGGAAGATCAGATGATTAAATCCGCGGAATTTGCCGCCGGGTGGCTGGCGGGATGGCGCAAGCTCGATATCGACGCAGCAGTAACTGGCTTCGCGTGCCGGCGCCTAGCGGCCGGTCATCTGTCGGGTCGCTTTGTCCTGGTCTTGCCGGAGTATGTTGTTTCGAGTGGCTGGGTCGGCATGTGGCTCAGGCTGCCGTCAGTAACCCGCATAGATAACCATTCGGCTCGTCCAGATGGCCTAGTACTCAGATGAGACAGACAGTTTTATGACAGCATGACCCGTACCTCATCTTGAGGACCATGATGAAGCAGGCCTCAAATTTGCGTCTGCTGCGACAATGGCTACCAGGTCCAGCCCCATCATTCTCATAGGCCCGGTTTGGTGTAAGCGCTGCACTGATGCTTGACTGTGTCATGTGACCGAGCACCTTACGTGCCGATATCGAGTAAATATGCGCTTTCGCCGGCACATCCAGCGCTTTTAGTACACGCAGTTATTAATCGTTGCAGTAAGACTCGCTTCGACCATACCGGGCATCCGATCGGGACAACAGCCAGCCTGCAACGATCAGACTCGACTCATGGTCCCGCTCGGTAGATCGGAGTCGATCGCGGCACAGGTAACCGGTCTCCATACGGCAGTTGACGCGCGAGCAGCTTTCTTTGGGGCGACGCCGATCTCGGCAGTGTCGTCGACCTTGATAGCGATCCGCTGGTTGCCAGTCTCCAAATACCGATCGCGTTTCCAGCGCGCGCAGGTACGATGATAAAAATAAAAACCGATGGCGGAAACTCACCTGAGAACACGGCATTTCGTTTTCTTATAACGGTATTTGCGGATCAATTCGCTCACCAGGTTGGCGGGCGGCTCAGCGCGACTGCGATTTTTATAATATGACCCCTCCGTGTTATCGCGGACTGGCTCACGTTCGAGACGCGAGAATATCGTGCGAACCGGTCGATCAATCGTTTGGGGAAAAACCATACGCCATTTCGTCGGTGTCCATTTGGTTTAGTCCATGGGGCGTTCACCCCACAGAAACGCATCAGTCATCTCGGCCCGATCTGCGCATTCTGTGGTAATGACGAACCGATCCCCGCCCGAGAAACTCACGCCGAGCTGTGCACCTTCTCAGCCCCGACCAGCCCAGCTTCTCCCGTCCCAAGTCGACTTTAAATCTCTACGATGATGGCAGAAGCAATCGACCGGTCATGCCAGCGGGCTGTCCCGCCTGGACGAGGCTGTGTTGAACCTTAGGCATGGGACCGACATGGCTAGTGTCCCGTTCGAGTTCGCCTGCCTCATGGCCTCCGATGCGAACTTCAGGATCAAGGGACAGCTAGCAGCTTTATAATTCTAGTGCGGCATTTGGGTTCCCGAGGGAGTTCCTAGGCGGGCTCGCGTGACTTCAAAATCCATTTTCGTGTGTCGGTATTCCCTCACGGCGCCGGGGCGCGGCTATGTCGACTGCGAACGTTGCCTCCGCAACGAGACGCGCAAACCATCGTTTCCATATCCGATCTACCTGTCAGCCAGTCCTCGCCGATCCGGCGCACCGTTTTGGCGCCGTTCTGCTCGCGACCAGCTCCGTAAACCGCGAGAATCCGCGTTCTAGCGGGGTGTTCCGGATTTCGGGCTGTCGACCACGGCGAAATGGGATGTACCGGCGGCTTATCGACATCGACTGGCTCGCTCAAGCTGCAGATCTCCACAGCTTGATCTTTTTGATCGGCGCACAACATTTCAAACCAGCGAATTCTACTCAGTTTCGGAAGCGCGACACCTCGCCGCCGCCGGGATTATCAGAAACGATGAACGACCTCAGATTAACCATCTTTCATGGGCCGGCGCTGCATCATTTCCATCGGGCGTCGTCGCGGCTGGGTATCGACCTGTTTCTGCAGATCACGCTGCCGATCGTCTTCGATATCGGCAAGGGGCAGTCAGCATGCAGTTATTTCGATGGCTGGCTGGCTGTGATTTGGCCTTTCGGGCGGTCGTCAATATCTGAAATTCCCTCCGCCGAGGCGACCGCGCGGCTCGCTTGCTGTGCGCAGACAACCGCCAGCCCTGTTGCGCCGCGGCGGCAACAGTAACCCGATCCTGGGCGATGGTCAAATCTATGCTACCTGCAGATACGAAACGCGCGCAAAACGTCAGACGATCGAAGTTCCAGCCGGCGCGCGAAGCCGTCGATCTGCTCGCCGAGCCTGAGCCAGATCACGCAAGCAACTGAATACCTCCGGCGCAAGCGCGCAGGCCATCGGGATCTCCTCGCACGGGTGAAGGCTGGACACAACGACAGACTACGAACCGGAAGGCGCTGCCGGTGCTGTCGTTGAATTACCAACAGGCGCTCGGCGACGACCTGGGCTTCCGAACGTTTAGCTCAAATCAAGGAGGCATGCGCTGACCTCTATAGCTGTGATATTGGCGCGTCTCCGATAACACTGAACAGGCACGAGTACAATCTTGCAGTACGAGTTCACGACGTGAGCGTGACGATCGGCTGACACGCGATGGAGTCTCATCGTGCATTCAATCGGGATTGCCAGTAGGTCGCATGGCATCAGGCCTCACAGAGGCTGGTATGCTACGGTGCTGTGGGCCCCAGGTGTTTCATTAGTTCGGGTGTCCTCGTCTCTTCTACCTGACGTCTCTCTGGTGAGTCCCATTGGCGGCTGGAGACACGGCATCAGGATTGTGAGCCGCGCCATTACGCACGCATGCCAGGTCAGGTTGTCCGCTGAGGCACGTGTACACCCAACAGACGTGCTGCACAGGCATTGCGGCGCTGACGACGACGTCCTCCACTGTGGCCGGCATCCTCGATCAGCGAGGAGCAGCTACGCGCGGGGTAGGCATGTTGCTCGCGAACAATACGGTGGGATGTCGGCGGCGAGTCACCTCACTCCTCGTCGAGGAAGCGCGTCAGCTAATACGATTGCCCACCGCCTCGCAGCTCCAAGGCAGGCGGGCAGGCGTGCCGGGGATCACGGCCACAACCGCATCCCTTCATTTCCGCCTCGCGCCGCGTGAGTGTGCGGCGGGAGTAACACGTGTAATCCACCTGCCGGGAGCACGAAATCTGGTAAACGCGATCTCGGCCAGCATCGCGGCGCGCATCGCGAAGGGCTGAACTGAACGCGCTCGCGGTCGCCGCCGCGGCAGCAGGTGGCTCGGCGAATCACCCCGGCTTACCGACCAACGTCAGAAGTCGCACGGGTATTGAATAATGGCGATTCAGAGATCCGCATCATTCTTGCGCAGTCAACTGAACCAAGCCGCACTGGATCAATGAAATTGCTAGTGTCATTCGATTCGGGATTCGCAGGCGAGGAGATATACCTGTTTCGAACTTCAGGAGATCGGACACTAGCATGCGCACGATTCTCAGTGCAGCAGTTGGGTGAGTTGCGATGTTGACGCAGGCCGGTTCAGAGGCTTTAATATCCGATCCGCCGACCAGGCCCCTGTCGGGCCCGTGCTGCCCAGCGCACTGACGCCTCAAACCCGTCGTTGCGCTCGACGGCGTCGGCAGTTTGCTAGCCGGCGGCGTGGTCGCAGCTCAGCACCTCGATCGCCGTGCGCGCAGATAAATATTTCGGAGCTGCCTTTAGCGCATCATCGCGCCGTCGCGGCCGGGCGATTGATGAATGTAATGCGCGGGCCGCCAGGTGCGCACCGCATCGTGATTTCAGGAGTGACCTGGTGAGTGGGCGATGTCGCGGATGCTCGCTGCCGCTCAGCTCGCCAGGCTCACTTCGGCAGCTGCGTCAGCCACCAGCTTCGCTGAAATATCCGCCCTCAGATGATGCGCCTCCGCGCGCGCGATCACCGAGCCCGCTACTGCTGTGAGCCGTTCTTACGCTCGACAGATCACGCCTAACCTTGGCACGCTGTGGCATCGACCGTGGTGTGCATTCAGTGCGGCTTGAGATCATGTGATACGACTGTCGAACCCAGAAAACTCCATGACGCCGTTTCACACGCGATGGCACTCGGCCGGCTATGCCGGCCCTCGGCGACGAAAGGCTCGGTGCGCTCCCTCCCGCTTGCGGGGGAGGGGATGGGGGAGAGTGCACGCGCTCGATCAGGGCCCCAGTATCTCGGCGAACAATCCTCCCCGCAAGCGGGAAGACGATAATCGCGCTGGCGATAACCCGCCGCCACTATCAAACAGTGCGAGTCATGACCGAAGCCAGACCGCAGACGGCCTAACGCGCCATTGCGCCGTGCCTTTGCCGGCTAAGTCGTGCTCGAACCGGCGGCATGAGGTAACGTGAACGCGGTGACGGCGCTCACTTGCGCACCAGTTGGGCAGCGGATCGACCGCCTTTGTCATCATCGCGCTCACTGCGGGGCTTTGCGCTCGCTGCGATCGGCATCAGCCAGTCGCGATCAATTATTCGCTCTATCCCCTGCGCCGTGATCCTGCGAATTGACACCGATCATATCTGCTGCAGCGGCGGTAACTCGCCTGCGCCTGGATCAAATAAGCATTCGCTTTCCCGTGCTTGTGGCACGCTCGGCCTCCAGCTCAGTCGACCTGGCCTCGCCTAATAGCTCACGCTCTACAGCCACGCGGCGGCAGCGTGCCAATGAGCTCAAGCTGCCGGCAGCTACTGGGCGGAGGCTAGATCATGGGTAGCTGTCACGATCATGGCAGACCACATAGCCTCATATCAATCAGACCGGCACTACCACATCAACATCCCACCATGTGGCTGCTGTAAACTGCCGGATCATCTTCATGCTGTCAGCTGTCTCACCTGCTATTGGCAGCGCAGGAGGCGCCGAAGATACGGCAGCTCCGCGCCTTACATCGCCGCTCTATCATACAGGCTAGCTGTATATTTCAACCGACCTTATCACCCCGGAGTCCATTTCGCAGTTGTCGCGAAATCGTCGGCTCAAGTATAACGAGCACGCGCATCAGTATCTTACTGCATGGCAGATCGTAATCACAACGCTTTGTTATTCTGCGTGGTCCGGCAGTAATCAGTGCCTTTCCCGGGCAGCATCACCACGTATGCCGCGCCTCGCCAAGTAGTGGTGGAAAAGGCTACAAACCGGGCGGCGATGGCTTCATCATAGGCGAGACAGACCGCCCGGCTGGAGTTCTGCGCCGCCATGGCGACGGTCGGGAACGTCGCGATCCGGCGATGGTGAGATGCCGTGCAGCGCCGATCTGTGAGCGCCGATAATACTCGCCGTGCACAGCGCGCCGCGCCAGTTTATGTCGCGGCCGCAGACTCTCGATCGTTGCGCCGAAGGTGGCGTCAACCAGATCGTCCTTGTGGCGTAACGCCGACATAATTCTTGCATCCCCTACAGGCGGGGCGCCGCTGCCGCCGCCTGCCGGAGGCGTATCCGTTTACGGGTTGCCTAATCGTCAGTGCTGCGGCGTCAGGCATCGACGTCGCCACCGCTGGCGTCGAAGGCGATCTCGATCGACCACCCGCGGCGGGGCATGAAAGAGATCGTCAACAGGTTGCTATTGCTTTTGAGACGCCCTGACCATCATCGATAAAGCTCAACGCCAGCGCTAACTCTGCCCGACGTCGAGAACGTCCCGGAAATAAAATCGAGCGCGGCGATTCGACGCGCCGATACATTTGCATGATCAAACCTTCAGGTCGTCGTCCAGAGGCAGACATCCGGCTTATTATTCCGATGCAGCGCCGTCAATAAGCCAGAATCGTCCTCATGACAGAATCTTGATGTGATCCCAGACCCCGTATCTTGCGCTATGATGGTTGCCAGTTTTTGCTGACATCCGTCGCCGAAGGGCTTCTGGGCGAGGCTGATCTTCATGATCGGCGGCGGCTTTCTCCTGGCCTTGGCGACTGCCGCAGAGCCAGCCGCTGTCGGCGTTACTGGCCGAACTCGGCGTCGCGCTCGACTATTCGCGCGGGCGTGCCGCAGCTCCAGCCTCGACTGGTCGATCGTTCGGGTTTCGACTTCATCGCCGTCGCCATTAACTCAGTCGGCGCCTATCGTCAGCGACGATCGCCGATGAATTCGCGCTCGCCGCGGTCATGATCGCCTTCTCGATCGAGTCTCGTGCGCGAGCCCCTGCCGCTCTGGCCGGATTCCTGGAGCCGGAGACGCTGAACAATCTCGCGTTCGAGAACAAACTCGCGGCAGATCTTCTGGCTTAACAGCTCGTCGGCGCTCTCGGCTGCGCGTGGCGACCATCGCTGCTGCCGTTTGCTCGACCTCAGTAGCTACCGATCGCTGCTCAGCCGGCATCCTATTACGGCGCGTCAGAAATAACACGGCGATCTGGTCAATGGCGAACCTCCGTCGTCACCGCATGATAACCACCAGATGGCACCAACGCGTGCTGGAGGCACCAGCGCTCGGCTATCGCCGCGATCAGCTCGTTATCTCGGCTCCATCGCACGACAACTGATGTTACTGCGCTCAAACTGGCTCATTTCGCTGATGTGTCAGCGGGCTTTGTGGCCCACGGCACTCGCGCCAGGGTCGCCAGTATTCGGCTCCTGCTCGGGCTGATCGAGACCGATCAGGCTGATCGGGCATCCTCAGCTGGCCATCCCTTTCGGCATCTGTATGTTTAATCTCGAGCATAGGGAGATTTTTGATCAGCGCATCGGCAGCGTGTTTCAGCTATCGCAAGGTCAGCTATCCCCTGCCCGGCGGCAGCATGCGTCGTTCACCGAGCGCGGCCGCCACGCATCTCGACAGACATCCGCGTGGCGGCGCGGGATCGGCCAACGATGCCGGCGTAAATCTAATCTTCGGCGTCGAACCCGACATGGCGTGTTCCAGGGATGATCAGGGCTGCGCAGTGCAGTGCGGCTCAGTGGAATGCGGCATGTGGATCGGCAACTGTGAAATCTGCGCTGATCGTATGGAAATAAAGTTATCGCTTCTTCCGCGTCTTCGTATTCTGCTGCATCGGCAATCACATCGACAACAAGGTTTTCGTACATCTGGATATCGCGCCAAAGCATGGCTCCCATCGACTGCCGGCACTCCGATGGTATACTGAATAAATCCGGGCCGACTGGAGAGAGCGACGCATTCGATCTCGTTAGGCGATAAATCGGTGATCCGGCCTTCCTGGTCATCTCCCAGCTGCAGAAGCGAAACACTGGCAGAAGGCGATACGTATTTGGCACGTGCCTTTGCTCATGAAATAAAAGCGCAGAATTTGTCGCCGAGCGACTCAGTGGCGCATAATGCGTCGTCGGCCGCGCGTCAGCCTCGCAGGTGCCGGAGGCATCGATGAACCTTGCCCTGCGTACCCGAGTTCAGCTGAGCCGTCGGCCGCACCACTACGCCAGTTCTGCTGCCGCATGATCGAACTGGGCGTGGGATCGAGATCATTGCCGCCTCGAACTCGGCGCCGCGAAACTACTGCGGCGCTCTGGTAAGACCTTTGCTGTTTCTGCCAGTCGATGCGTTGTCACCTGCGACTCTCTGTTCACCTCACGCTGCTGATACAAGCGCCTGTGCCGTTCGGTCGATTACTGTCGCGTTGCCGTTAACGCCAGCCGGGCGGTGGCGGCGTTCATGCGCCCTTGCTGACACCTGGCGGCTACCGTCGCCATTTCAGCGCCCCGGCGTCGGCTCGAGCTGGCGGCGAACCGCTGGCACGCGCTGCGGACTGGAAGGCTTGAGCTGCTGCCTGCGATGCAGGCATCGACATCCGCCCTCGTAGGTGGTCGCGGCTGGCGGAGTCGGCACCGGCTGGCTGTCCTTCTTCCGGGATCGCCCATGGGGCCAGCTCCCACCTCGCCCTTGGCGACCTCCGCTCGCCGAACGATCCGCGGCTTCAGCGGGGGCCGCCTTGCCGCTGTTCACGCAGCTCTCTGGGCATCCGCCAGGCTTGCGTCGAAATTGGCCCGCGCGCACCGCAACGCCGGCCTCTCAGTAGCCAGCCGCACCGCCAGATTGACTCCTCCTTGTCGAGGCCGATCCATCGCCGGTTTCACATCACCGCGTCAGCGTCTCGCCGTCATGATCTTCTGCGCCACGACGGTAACGATAATTGACCGGTATGTTTTAATCCGCCAGCGGTACCGCGCCCGCTGAGCGCGGAGGCAATGTCGGCGGCGCAACCATCACCTTCCGCGCGACGCACGCTCAATCAGAAACCGGATGATGGGGCCGCAGTATAGACGTACCTTCAGGTGCAAATAGGTCTGCTGGTCTCTCTTTCCATCTTCGTTATTGATCATGGATCCCGCAATACGTGGCTGCGCTCTCTGGAAACCGGCGCAACTCAACGTCACGCTGTTCTTGCGCGTACGACGGCATTAACTGCGCCCGTGCCTCTACACATGGTGCGCTGCACATCAGGCGCTCATGTTCCCGTTCATCGTGTCAGATCCTGGACACCAGACTAACAGCGTCGATGCGCTCTTTGCCGGCATTTGCCTCTTAACTCGACAGACGATCGCGCTGGTGACGACGCCGTTGCTCACTCGCCGCGCTGTGAAGTACAGGCGGGTGAAGCCATCGGCTTCGTCGCGTGTGTGTTGCGCTTGGAGTGCTGGAGGCGGCAGCTGCTCGCTTCTCTGCCGCGGTGTTCGCGCTCTATTCCATCATCGCATTCACCACCGTCAACGGCGCCGCGTTCTGTCGCCTGAACGCTCGATGGATCCGTTCGTGGACGACCAGTGAGCTGTCGTGTCGCGCGATGTGGCGTCGGGCGCCATGGGCATTGCTCACTGATCGCGTGCGCCGCCGCGCCTGGCGCCGGCCGCATGCAATCGCCCTTCATCTGTAAACGGATCGTACTGACGCGTCTCGGCAGCTGGACTCACCAGGCACCTCGTCTCACTCGGCCGCGGTAGGTCGAACAGTTACCGGATCGAACCCGCGGTGTGATCCCGGCGTGGCGTCGATCATCCGGCTTCGAGTCGCGAATGCGTTGTCACTGCGGCGGTCAACGTCTTTGGAGTGGGTTTGATGGCGAAGGGCCAGCGCGTGCGTCCGGCATCAGCGACGATATCGGCGAGCGGCTCACTGTACCGCCTGCAGATCGCGAGGCAGGCAGCGCGCCGCTCGTTCTAGAACCTGTGAAGAACCAACCATCTTTCGCTCGGCCGGAATACGACCATATTCTGGGCGACTGTTGCACCTATGCGGCCATGCTATGCATGGCGCGCATGGCCTGGGCAGGCTGATGGCATGCAGAAATTCCTCTCACCTCCGTGGGCACGAGTCGCCATCATCAGCATCCGCCTACGGCACTGGCTGCGCGCAGCAAAGACGTGACAGTCTGCTGAGCAACACCACCAATATCAGCGCCTTCCACGAGGCCTTTAAAATGTCTGAAACTGCCATTGATCTTCGTGATATGCGAAAATCATGAGTCTCATGATCAACTGTTCACTTCGAGGCATCCGCGGCCGATCGGGCGGCGACTATGTGAGCGTATCGTCGACAACGACCATCCGCTACAGGCGCGGCGGGCTGCTGATCCATGCATGACCTGCGCTTTGCCGGCGCTCGACCGGCGAATGCCGCCCCGACGGCAGTCGAGAAAATGGGAAAGAGGCGCGATCCGATCAACAAACATCGATGCGCCTGAATATTCGGCATCGCGCCGACGACATCGGCTATAAATATGCGATGCCACACGTCAACAGACGACCAGTTTGACAAGATACGCCGCCTCGCTGATCCTGCTCTGGCACGAAGTACATGGCCGAACGACTATCGCTGATCGCGCGCGGCATCATGAAGTGGCGCGCGTGTTCGGCGAGGACGATGGAAATCAGGCCGCGGTCAGAACAACACCGCAGTTCGGCTAGGCACTTCTGGAGCGCCGCCATAGGCGGCAAGCCGTCGCCGAGATCTGATTCTCGTTCCTCGCGGTCTAAGCACTTCTTCATCGCCAACGAAGTGACCGCGTGGCCAATACCCGCTGGTATAATCACGTGGCGCACGGGCTCGCCTTCAGGGCTGTACGACGAGGCGAGCGGGCGATCCCCGGCCTCGGTGATGGCGGCGGTGGGGCTAACTCTTCGGGCAAGTAAACTCTGTAGCCACCAGGCAGTGCCAGACGACGATAATCGATGGCGATCGCCAGATCCGTCGAGGCAAATCTGGCATGGCGTGTGTTGCCTTTGCGCTCGCAACTGCCGGGTTTGCTCAAATCAGAACGCAGCCATCGACTGCAGATCTCGCGTCGTAATGCGTACCCTAAACCGATGTAACG
>ERZ1370068.3564-contig-2674_pt1 | contig 98126 bp, 112 predicted proteins | sample MGYA00561227_ERZ1370068 | MGnify/ENA primary metagenome ERZ1370068 (study PRJEB38410, sample SAMEA6850437) | metagenome | study: Metagenomic assessment of the ecological functions of the soil: analysis of the soil microbiota associated with the...
ATTGTACTTCGTTCAGTTACGTATTGCTGATACGGATCGAGGGGGCGTGCCGAACTTCGCGCGCACGCCGTCGAGCGCTCGCATAGGACCGCGTAGTCGAGAGCGGCCCGGCCGTCTTCCATGCGGTCCACCAGCGGCACGGTGAGTCATGCTCGGCGCAGGTCGTTGCCGACCAGGCTGCCGACGATGCCCGCGCGGCCAACGTTCACGCGCAGCTGCGCGAGCGCGGCGGGCAAGCCGTTCTGGTTCTCGGGCATGACCGGGCCGCCTTGCAGGCCCTTCTTCGGTGACCTCGGTCAGCGCACGACCGGCGTCACAACGACTTCATCCAGGCACGCTCGGTGCCGGGCAGCAGCAAGAGGGCGTCGTTGATCTTCGCAGAGCGTCGCCAGGTAAGGCGGGTCGTAGATGTCGCCCTGCGTGTTCTCCACCACCACCCGCGAGTTGCTGATGCCGACCAGGTCAGCTTCCGGTTGTCGAGGCAGTTGCGGATGTATGGATACGCGACTGTGGAATCATCTTCTCGAAGCTCGCATTCACCTGCAGCTTCGTCGCTTCGAAGCCGAGCCAGAGCGACATCGCGGCGCATAGCAGCACCACCACCAGAGGCGGTGGTTGAACTCGACGGAAGTCGCTCGAGCCGGCTGCCGAGCGCGGATCCGAGGTCGCTGCGGTCGCCCACGACCGGCATCGTGTCGAGGAGCATCGCCTTGCGAGATTCATTCGACGGCCTGCATGCGCACGCCGCGCGCTGCCGATAGCCAGTGCAGGCGATGCCGGCACCCGCGACGCCGACGCCGAAGATCGGCACCGAGGTGCACGCCACGAATGGGCTCGAAGCTGGCAGCGTTGTCGCGGCTCACCAGCACCTGGCCGCCTTGGCTGACCATCGCGATGCGGCCTTCGCCGAGCAGCGCTGGCGCCGCTTTGATGCCGGTCAAAGCAACCGGGCGTCGATATCGCCTGCCGGGTCTTGCCCGCATCGGCGCGGACGCCACGCGTTTGCCGCGCAGGCCGTAGGCGAGCAAGAGGTCTCGTGTCGCGAGCGAGGCCGAAGAGCGTGCCTGCGGCACGGCGTCGGCAGCGCGCTGAAACGCGCTGGGTGCTGTGGTCGAGGCGCAGCACCAGGCCAGCTTTTCGCCGACGATGTACACGTCGTCGCCGGTCGCGCGAACGCCGTAGAGGTGGTGGCTCTTCGGGTTGTCGGCCAAGTGCGATGCCGGCCGCCGGTGCTCGCCGCCGTCGCCTGGTCGCGAAGAGATCCAGGTTGAACGCGCGCCACACGCGTAGCCGTCGCGCTCGTCGCTGAACCACACGTCGAGGAGATGGCGGGTCGGGACCCTCGGCCAGCATGCGCCGCGCCCCGCCGCTGAGGGCCGCGTCGACTTCGCTGCTGCGCGCGCTCTTCGCGTAGGCGGCCGCCATCAGCGCCTGCAGCCTGCCGGCCGTCGAGCTGGCGCGTCCAGTGGCGCCCGCCATCCTCGCTGTGCCGGGATCACCCCGTCGTGGCCGACCGCCCAGCCGTGCTCGCGTCGGGAAATGCACCGCCACCAGGTCGGTGCTGACCGGCACCTCGACCACCTGCGCCCAATGCGCGCCGCTGTCGTCGGAGGTCAGGACGTGGCCGCGCTGGCCGACCTGGCCACCGAGGCGCGCCCCCGCGTTCGCGATCGCGAAGAGCGAAGGCTGCGCGCACGGCCAGCGCGCTGGGCGCCGACGGCACCTGCAGCCGGATCGGCCGGTGCCGCGCCCGCAGGGGCGATGCCGGCCAGCACGCCGGCGAGCGCCAACCGCAGGGTGCCACGCGCTTCATCGGGCGCCTATCTGATCATCGCGTCGTCAGCCGGATGCTCGTGCCCGCCAGCGGAGTCGGGCGTCCAGAACGTCGACACCCGGGGCGCGGGATGCTTGACGCCGTAGTACTCGCCGGGGTGCGAGAACGGCACGTAGATGCCGTTCACGAGGTCGTAGTGCGAAATCATCGTCGCGAGCAGCGCCGGCACGTCGTACGACGGCGCCGTGTAGGTCATGATCACGCGCCAGAGCTTGCCCGACGCATCGTGAGGTCTCGGCCATCGAGGCGCCGCCGCTCGTCGACATAGAACGTGCGCTTGCTGTAGATGTGGCGCTTGCCCGGCTTCAGGTGGCTTCGACGACCCAGACGCGGTGCAGCTCGAAGCGGTTCAGGTCGGGGTTGATGAAGCTCGGCTTCGGGATGTCGGCGAGCTTTGCTCTCGTAGTAGAAGCTTGTAGTCGTTGTACGGCATGAAGACTTCCTTCTTGCCGACCAGCTTGAAGTCGAAGCGGTCCATCTGTGCCGCTGTAGAACGAGGACTCGTCGGAACACCTGAACCCGCCCGAAGAATCGGTCGGCGTGTCGTAGGCAAAGTCGGGCGCGACGCGCACCCGGCGCTGACCGGGCGAAGTACGACCAGGCGCGCCGGCCGGTGGCGACCGGGTTCAGGTAGTCCGCGAACATCGTCGCGTTGCCGGCGTTGCGGTGCCATCAGCTGGTCGCCGCGCTGCCAGAAGAGGGATCTCCGGAGCTGGTCTTGTCGGGGTAGTAGTACGGCGCCCTCGGTGAAGGCGTTGAAGTCGGCCGACTGCACGACCCGCCGGTCGCATCGACGTAGTTCGTCTTGCCGCGGAACTCGACCGCCGCGCCGTTGAAGTGGGTCTGCACGTTCCACATCACCTCGATTCCCGATTTCGGGATCGGGAACGGGATGCCGCCGTAGCAGGCGCTGTCGAGGCCGATGCCGTCCTCGATGGTCTTGCAGCGGGTCGCGTTCTTGACCGTGTTGTCGAGCACGTATTGCGGGAACGCGGCCGAGCGGTGGGTCGGATAGACGTCGATGCGGTACGCCGGGTACTTCTTCATCATCGCCTTCTCGCCCTCGGTGAGCTTGTCGGCGTACTGGTCCATGTTCTTCGCGTCGATCGAGAACAGCGGCTTCTCGCCGGCGTACGGATCGGGGCGCATGCCGCTGCCCTCTGACGTAGCTGGCCGGCGGCGTGGTCAAGCCGCCGGTGCTGAGCGGGGATGCTGCCGTCCTTGTTGCCGGCCTTTTCGGCACCGAGCGGAGTCAGCGTGGTGCCGAGCTGCCTGGCCTCGTCTTCGCCGACGGCGGCAAGCGCTGTTGCCGTCAGCGTGAGCGCGAGCGCCGCGACGAGCGTGTGTGTGGTCCTTGTCATGGCTGTCTCCTAGAAGCTGGTCTTGAAGGTGAAACCGAGCAGCCCGCGGTCCTTGTACAGCGCGCCGTTTGCTACCGTCAACGCCCCGGTAGCCGGGTTGGTGTGGTAGCGTCCGAAAAAGTCGCTGTAGGTCAGGCCGAAGCTGTAGCGCTGCAGGTAGTCCACCGTGGCGCCGATGCTGTAGTTGCCGGCGTCCTGGTTGCCGCCCGACGTCGCTGCGTTGCCGTGCAGGCCGTAGCCGAGAAAGATCGGGATCGACAGGGTCTGCGCTGGGAAAGACCTGCAGGATCTTCGGCGCGAACAGCAGCGAGATGCCGGTGTAGTTCTTGGTCGACCTGCAAGCGGCCGGCGTTGGCCGCGGTGCAGCCCGGAAACCCTTCGGCCAGCGAACTGGTTGCCCGGGTTGCGGCTCCTGAAGCTTTGCTCCAGTGGCTGAACACAGAAGTCTCGGCGACCGCCGTGTAGCGGCACGCTCGCGCCGAGATTGCCGAGGATCGTGCCGTTGACGAAGGTGATGGTACGAGTCGCCGCGCGGTCCCTCGTTGGTGGCCAGATCGGCGCGCCGCGTGTTGTTCGACGAGGCTGCGGTGTTGATCCGCTTCGACACTGAGCTGCCACCGCGATCCGGCGCGCGTGTTCTTGTTCAAGCCCCGACGCCGACGAGCTTGGTGCCGATCGGGTAGACAAGGCGATAGAAGCCGGCGGCCGAGGTTGAGCTGCGGGCGCCGACCAGGGCTGGCGCTCGTCCGAACTGCGGTAGTAGACGCCCAGCGGGTGCCGTCGAGCCCATTCGGGCGACCACTTGAGGTTGACGCCCCAGTTGCCGCTTCGCTCGTCGGCTCGGGGCGGCGACGCGGCGCGCCGGCGGCGCTGCCGGCGAATGCAGAACTGTCGGGGCCGTAGAACAGGAAGTCGGCGGCGCCGTAGTAGGTTCCGCCCTCGGGCAAGCGGTTCGGCTGCCAGTCCAGTACTCGCCTGCAAGAGGCCGGCTGTCGAGTCACCTGGACTTGGCCCGAGACCTGGTTCACGGGCAGCACCGTTTCCTTAGCCTCGATCCCCAGGGGCTGTTGAGCTGCTTGCGCGTGTCGTTCGGCATCTGCGAGTACGCCACGCTGTGGTTGCGCGTTGAACGCCGATCGCCCCAGAAGAGCGAATGCTTGCCGAGCTTCAACCGCACCGGCCTGCCGGCGACCTCGAAGTTGCCGAACACGAACGCGTCGAGGCAGCTCGCCGGAGGGCCGTTGTAGTAGCGCTTGGTGAACGACGAGTAGGTATTGTTGTCGTAGCTGCCGCCGGCTTCCAGCCGCGGGTCGGCACGTTGCGGTTGCTGTAGCGCATCGTCGTACCAGCCGGCCGCGCTGACCCGAAAGCCCATGCGCTTCTGGTAGACGAAGTCGAGCTCGAGAGCAGGTCGAGGCGGTTGTTGACGATCTTGCCGCCGCCGAACTGTTGTCCGGACTCGTCGTCGGGTTGTTGGCGATCGCCGGGTCGCGCCCCTCGGCGCGCACCGCAGGTTGTAGCGCACCGTGTTGTCCCAGCACAGTGCGATGTCGGGGTTGCCGGTGTCGAACTCGAGGGCGTGCGCGGCCCGGACCAAAGCCCATGCCGCCGTTGCCGCCGCGATCGCGCCGGGAGCCGGCGAGTCGCGAGAAGGCTGCGCCGATTCGATCCGTGCAAGGATCATGGTTTGTCTTTCTCCCATCGTCGATCGACCTGAATTGGTCGGCCTAGTTATCTAGGTTATCTCAGTTGTCTAGCTTTCTGATCAGGGTTTTCCGCACCTAGGCCGGAAGGTGCGCGACAGTGCGGCGCGCGTCAGCCCTCGTCGTTGCACCCAGCGCACGAGCGCTGCAAGAGGTAGAAGCCGTCGTGCGGAATCGCCGAGCTCAGAACGCCACCGCCTTGCCGAGCTCGACGTCACTCGCTGCACGCCGGCGGCGGCGGCGCATCGCGCAGTTCGGCCTTGCGCGAGGGCGGATAGACACCCACCGTCTGGGTCGCCACGTTGGCGCGATCCACCGCTTCGGCCAGGCTCGCCACCGGCACCACGTTGACGACCCGGCCATCGGGGTGGAAGTCCACTGGCTCTTCCGAGCGGATCACCACGCCCCTGCCCTCGTAGCCGCCCCAGACACGGTAGTGCGGCTCCATGTCGCGCAGGCCGTCGATCTCGTCGCGCAGCTCGCCGGGCAGCGGGTTGCCGCAGGCCGACGCGGTCTCGCGCTCGACGCCCAGCCGCGCCTGCAGCAGGCCGCAGTAGCGGTCGACCTCCACCACGCTGCCTTCGACGAACTGCACGCGGCTCGACGCGCAGGCCTGCTGGTTCATGATCGTCGCGTCGGTCGCGGCGCGCTCGGCCACGTCGGCCAGCACCGCGTCGGACTCGAAGGCCTCGCGGCCGATCAGCGAGATCGAGGTCTTCGGGTCGAAGGCGACCAGCTCGAAGCCGGGCCCGATGTACTGCTTCGCGCTCTTGATCGTGCCCTCGCCGCCCCACGCGACGAGCTTGTCGAAGAACTGGGGCCGGATCAGCAGCCCTCGACCTTCGCGTCGCCGCCCCGCGCCAGTAGGCGGCCGAGAACGATCGCACCAGCGGATGGTCCGGCGCCACCGCAGCCATCGTGCGCAGGATCGCGGTGGCCGAGAACAGGTCGTTGGACGGCAGCTTGAACAGGTGCACGCCCTTGGTCAGCGCGCCGCGCACCACCGACATCGCCGCGACGCCCGGCGCGTTGCCGGCGATCACGTGGATCAGGCGCGGCGGAAAGGCGCGCGTGCGGTGCGATGCGGCCGCTCGGCGCATCGGTGACGCGTCGCGCCAGCCGTCGAGCACGTCGGCGCCGCCGAGCTCCTCGCGCACCTGGAACTCCATGCTGCGCCGATTGAACACCCGCCCCAGCCCGGCATACGAGCGCTCGAGCACGCTGCGCGGCAGAGGGCTCGTGCGCACGCTGAACTCCAGCGCCTCGGCGAGCAGGCCGTCGCGGGTCGCGCGTCAGGCGCTCGCCGGTCGGCTTCCAGCACGTCCATGATCTCGGCCAATGGCACGTCGAAGGCCGGTCCGGCTCGCGGCGCGACCAGACGAGCTCGTCGAGGTTCAGTGCCGGCGTCGCGAAGCGCGCATGGGCCGGTCCGTATTCGGTGGCGCGGCACCGGTAAGCACCTTGCCCTTGACGAAGTGGCAGACAGGAACCGGCCGCGGTAGCCGATGGCAGGTGCTCATGCGTTGATCGCTCCTCGAATGTAGGCATCGACGGTGCCCGCGCAGCCGATGTGATCGTCCTCGCCCACCTGCGCGAAGCGCGAGATGTCGTCGAACAAGCGTCGGGCCATGTCGGCCGCAGGGACAGTGCGGCTTGAAGTCCACCCTCACCTTGTCGCCGGTGATGAGCCCGCCCCAGCGGCCCTCGTACAGGCAGGTCGAGGAAACCGAAGCGGCCCTCGACCACGCCATCCTCGCCGTCGGCCGCGTTCAAGAGCCGCTCGCCGTCGCGATCGAGGATCAGCCAGATGAGCCCCGGCGCGCGGTGGTAGCGCCCGGCCTCGCAGCGCGGCATCACCTGCGCCATCTCGGTCATGCCGTAGTTCGCCGGACCGGATCACCCCGCCGAAGAAGCGCGTCGACCTGCTCCTTGTAGTCGTGCGGGCAGCGGCACGCCCTTCACGCCGCCACCGGCGTTGACGATGGTCAGCGGGATGGAACTCGCCGTCGCCGATGCCGCGCTCTCGGGCACGCGCGATCAGCAGTCATGTACTGCGCCCACATGCCCGACGCATCAGATCGGCTCGTGCGGCGGTCGAGGATGGCGTCGGCCAGCTTCAGCATCGCGGCCTGCGCCTTCAGCACCCTTGCGCGCGGCCTCTCTGCTCGAACGCGGCGATCTCCTCGCGGCGTGGCGCTGCCGTCGGCCATCTTCTTGCGCATCGCGGCCATGCGGCTCACGTCGGCGATGCGCAGCGGCTCATCGCTGAGCGCAGGGGTCTCGCCGGGCCGGCCGCCAGTTCTCGAAGTTGAAGCTGGCCGCCTCGATCGCGCTGTTGGGCCCCTTGATCGGGCCGAGCCAGAACACCGTGCGGTCGGCATTGGCCTTCACGCAGGCGGCCAGCCCAGGCGACGTGTGGCGAAAGTGCCTCTTCTTCAGCTCCGAGTCGCCGCGCGTCGTGATTCAGGAACGAGCACTTGCCCGACGAGCCGCTGGTCGCGAGCACCATGTGCCCGGCGTCCCACAGGCGCGCGATCCAGTCGTCGACGTCCTTCACGCCCGTCGACGTTCGACGTTCGTCACGTCGGCGACCGACAGCGTGCTCGAGCCACTGAAGCATACGGCCCCACTGCCCCTTCTCGACGAAGGACGGCGGGTAGGACTTGTAGACCGTGTGGGCGAACAGCAGCGGCACGATGTCGGCCAGCGACCCGATGCGCGTGATGCCCGCCTCCTCGGCGCGACGCGCGAGCAGCGGTATCTGCGTGCGGCGCTCTTCGAACAGCTCCTGCGCGGCACGCAGCTGCAACGGCTGCGAGGTCGGAGGCCGGCTGGTCGTAAGCCGTATCGGGGTCGACGATGGCGTCGAGGAGTTGCTGGCGAATCGGTGGTCATGGTGGGTGGGCTCGTCGTGGGTCTTCCCCGAGCGGTCACGCGCTTCGACGGTGCGCGTGCCGGCACGGGCTGCGCCGCGCACGTGGCGGCGGCAACGAGCAGAACCGACCGCGATCGAGCCACCAGCAAACGCGCGTGACGGTGATAGCAGGCACGTCAGGCTCGAGAGCGCCGGACGACGCAGGTCGGCACGGATGTCGGTGACAGTCGAGCTCGCCAGCAGCATCGTCGCGAGCTGGGTGCCGATCGCCGTCCCCCACGTGCGGACCCCATGACAGACATGCCGTTGATCTCGCTGGTGCGCGTGACGGGCGGCGCCACCTCGACCACCAGGTTGGGCATCGGCGCATACAGGATCGACCGCCGAACGTGATGAGGAAGGAAAGCGCGACCAACATCCAGACCGCGTCGTGCCACAGCTCAGTGCCGCCCAGCCGGCGCAGACGAGCAGCGCTCCGATCAACCGCAGCGCGGCGTGACCGCTCCAGCGCGGCGACTATGGCACTTCCGGCGGCCACCGGCCAGCGAAGGTGGGCCGGGAGGCCCGAGCGCGGCGGCGGCGTGGCGCCTCAGAACCGAGGCCGATCGCCGGTCCAGCGCCGGTTGCTGGCCCGATCAGCAGCACCAGCAGCACTCACTTGCGAGGCGCCCAGGCGCGAACAGCGCCATCAGCAGCATCGTCAGGCCGAGCTGGCGTTCGCCCAGCCGGCGGACGTCGATCATCGGATTCGGGTGCCGCCATTCGCGCGCAACCACAGCAGGGGCGAGCGTGACCCCACCGAGCGCTACGGAGGCCGAGCGTCAAGCGGGTCGTGCGAGCCGCCGCTTGCCCAGCCTGCGTGATCGCCCACAGCAGGGCCGGCGACTGCCGGCGCGAGAGCACGCCGCCGAGGACGTCGAGCTGGCGGTCGAGGGCTTGCCGCCTCGACGCCGGCAGGACCAGCGCCACGCAAGCCAGCGCGACACTGGCATGGCCGGCCGAGAACCAGAAGATCAGCGCCAGCCAGGCGATCGACCACCCAGCCACCGAGCAGGATGCCGCCGCCCGCGCTGAAGCTCGCCATCGCCGCTAGCCAGCCGATGCCCACCGGTAAGCGCGGCAGCGGCAGGTGCTCGCGCGCGAGACCGATCGCACAGAGGCATCAGTGCGGCCGGAAGCCCTGGATCGCGCGGCCGGCGATCAAGAACGGCAGGTCGGTCGCGAACGCGGCGAGCAGCGAGCCGCAGGTCGCACAAGCGAGCATCCACAGCACCAGGCGCTTGCGCCGTAGAGATCGCCGAGGCGCGAGCAGAGCGCCGCCGAGACGAGCGCCGACCAGCAGAAAGGCGGTGATGGGCCAGCCGGTGCGCCGCCGGGTCGCGAAACTCGCGCATCACCGTCGCCAGCGCGCCGGGCATCATGCCGACCTCGAATGCGCTGGTGATTTCGGCGATCACCAGGACGACGAGGATGGCGAACCAGCCGGAGCGCTTGATCGGAAGGATCGCCATTGCTGTTAAACCTATTTATCTAAGTTGTCGAAGTTTAGCTGATTCGGTCGGGGCAACGCGAGGGCTTGAGATCAGGGATGACCCTTGGTTATACAACGTAGTTAGCTATGTTACGCTGGATGTGGAGGAGGAGCAGCGGCATGAACGACGCCGAATTGCTGAGCGGATCGTCGCCGTCGCACGCGAAGCAGGCGCCGCGCGATGGCCGTCTACGGCACCGATTTCGCGGTGCGCGGCAAGGAAGATGCGTCGCCGGTGACCGAGGCCGACGAGCGCGCCGAGGCGGTGATCCTGCGCTGCCTGCGCTGACGAAGCGCCACGGATCCCGGTGATCTCGAGGAGCAGGCGGCTGCCGGCTGCACTCCGGCCCATGACGGGCTGTTCTGGCTCGTCGATCCGCTCGACGGGACCAAGGAATTCATCGGCCGCAACGGCGAGTTCACGATCAACATCGCCTTCGTCGAGGCGAGCCGGCCGAAGCTCGGCGTAGTCACTTGCGCCTGCCCTCGGCCGCTTGTTCGCCGGTGCGCAAGGGCAGGAGCGCATGGCTGGAAGACGCACAAAGGCCGGCGCGACATCGGCTGTCGCAGCGCGCCGCCCGAAGGCGTCACCGTCGTCGCCAGCCGGTCGCACGGCGATGCCGATGCGCTCGACGAATTTTCTGACCGGCCGCAAGGTCGCAGCGCGAACGAGCGCCGGCTCGTCGCTCGAGTTCTGCCTGGTCGCGGCGGGCGAAGCCGACCTCTATCCGCGCCTCGGCCGGACGATGGAATGGGATACTGCGGCAGGCCACGCGGTGCTCATGGCAGCCGGCGGCTCCGGTCGCGACGCTCGACGGCGAGGAGCTCGCGTATGGCAAGCCGGGTCTGGACAACCCCACTTCGTCGCTTGCGGGAGCGGTGTGAAGGCCAGCGGGAGCAACGATGGCTGACGCAGTGATCTTCCGTCGTCACCAGCGGTATCGACCTCCGGTTCACCGATCGCGGCGGCCCTCGCAGCGCGCGGCGGCGCGTGGCGTGGCTCAGCGACGGGAGCGCGCCACCGTCGCCGACACCGGTGCGGCGGTGTCGCATGTCGACTCGGCCTTCGGTTCGCGTAGCACTACTCGAGCAGGCCTTTGCGGCAGCGCGCGAGAAGGTGGGTGCGCCGACCCAGGTGATCGTCAGCGCGTTGCCGCTGGTGGCGCTGCAGGCGCATGACATCACGACCCTTGGCGACGATCAATGGCGGGCCGCCTGCGGCGCAGCGATGAAGAGCGTGCTCTACGCGCCCTGCAGGCAGAGCTTCACGCAGATGGAAGGGCGCGGCGGCTCGATCGTGGTCGTGGGGCCGTCGCTGTCGCTGACGGGTGCGCCGCAAGCTGGTCGCACTGTCGACGGCGGTCGAGGGTCAGCGTGGCCTTGTCAAGTCCACCGCGCGCCAATGGGGCAAGCGCGGCATCACGGTCAACTGGGTAGCGGCCTCGGCACGCGGCCTCTCACCGCGTTTCGATGGCCTGCCATTGCCGGTGAAGGCCGACGCCGTCGATGGTGGCGTTGGGCCGGCCGTTGAACCTTGCCAGCGAGATCGCGCCGGTGCTCGAGTTCCTCGGCGGCGCCGCGGGCCGCGTGATGACCGGCGCAACCCTGATGCTCGACGGCGGCGAATGGATGGTGCCATGAGCCCGACGACATCGTTGCAGGGAAGGACCGCCATCGTCACCGGTGCGGGCGGCGGCATCGGCCGTGGGCTTGCGCAGGCGCTCGCTGCCGCCGGCGCCAACGTCATCGTTGCCGCACGCCGTGCTGCCACCGGCGACGAGACGCTGGCGCTGATCGAAGCGGCGGGCGGCCGTGGGCTGTCGGTGCAGACCGACGTGACGCAGCGCCACGCCGTCGATGCGGCGGTGCAGGCAGCGATCACAAGGTACGGCGGCCTCGACATCGTCGTGCACAACGCGTCGAGCGGCCAATCGGGCGCGTCGACCGCCTGCGAAGCGATCGACGACGCCCGCTGGGACGAGCAGTTCGCCATTGCGCTCGATGCGGCGTTTTATCTGGCGCAGGCGTCGTTCGCGCACCTGCGCGACACGGGTCGCGGCCGTTTCATCATCCTCAGCTCGGCGCAAGCCCTGCACGGGGTGCCATGAACCCGATCTACGCTTCGGTGAAGAACGCCCAACGCGGCATGGTCAAGGCGCTCGCGCGCGAATGGGGGCCGCACAACGTCACGGTCAACGCCATCGCGCCGGCATCGGAAACCGATGCCACCAAGGCGTACTTCGAGCGCAACCCTCAGGTGCGCGACCAGATCCTGTCGACCATTGCGCTGCGTCGGCTGGGCGACAGCCAGGACGACATCGGCGGCGCGATTGTCGCGCTCGCGGGCGACCAGATGCGCTTCGTCACCGGCCAGCTGATTCCGGTCGACGGCGGCGCGTACACGGCCCTATGAACATCGCACGCTTCGACGGCAAGGTCGCGCTCGTCACGGGCGGTGCCTCCGGCATCGGCCGTGCGGTGGTCTGAGGTCTCGCGCGCGACGGCGCGCGTGGTCGTCAGCGACATCGACGCGGCAGCGGGCAGCGCGTTGGTCGACGAGCTGCGTCGCGAAGGCATGCGAGGCGCTCTTCGTGCAGGCCGACGTGACGCACGCCGCGCAGGTGCAGGCGCTGATCGCGCGCGCCATCGCGGCGTTCGGCCGGCTCGACATCGCGCACAACAACGTCGGCGGCGGCTCGCCGAACCCGAGCCTCACCGAGCTCACCGAAGCCGAATGGGACCGCACCTTCGCGCTGTGCCTGAAGAGCACCTGGTTGTGCATGAAATACGAGATCCCGCACATGCTGCGCAGCGGGCGGCGCGATCGTCAACACCGCCGGCGCTCGCCGGGCAGGTGGTCACCGAGCAGGCGTCGCCGGCATATTCGGCTGCCAAGGCCGGTGTCATCCATCTCACGCGCCACGCGGCGGTCACCCATGGCCGCCACGGGCTGCGCATCAATGCCCTGTCGCCCGGGCTGACCGCGACCGCCGACGTCGTCGCGCACATGACGCCAGAGCAGATCGATGCCGTCGTCAGCGCCAGCCACCCGACGCCGCGCATGGCGACCGTCGAAGAGCAGGCCGCGGCGGTGCTGTGGCTCAGTTCGAGCGCCGCCTCGTTCGTCAACGGCGTGACCATCCCGGTCGACGGCGGCTGGGCCGCGCGCTGAACATCGTCCAAGGAATCCCATGAGCTTCAAGTTCGGCCCGATCTTTCACCGTCGGCTATGCCGTGCCCGACTTGGACAAGGCGCTCGCCTACTGGACCGAGGTGATGGGAGTCGGCCCGTTCTTCATCGAGCGCCACGTCACCGGCGACGACGAGGAATACATCTACAAGGGGGAGCGCTGCGTGCAGGACGTCACCGTTGCCCATGCCTACACGGGCGACCTCGACATCGAGCTGATCCAGCCGAACGTGATCGGCCCGTCGCCCGTCTGCGATTTCCTCGCCCGCCATCCCGAAGGCGGTGCGCAGCACCTGGGCGTGCTGATCGACGACTGGGACAAGACCCTCGCGCTGCCCGAGGTGCGGGACCGGCTGGTGCTGCAAGGCCATGCCGGCAACATCCGCATCGCCTTCGTCGACGGCTTCCCGATGGGCGCTACCGCGCTCGGAGTTCATCGAAGCCAGCGACGAGATCCGCGGCAAGTTCGGCCGCCTGAAGAGGGCCTGCAATGATTGGGACGGGCGCGATCCGATCCGCGGCAAGGCGTGAACTTCGTCAGCCGTGCGTGAGCCCCGCCAGGAAGGAAACTCCCATGGGACGACTGAGCGGCAAGGTGGCCATCGTCACGGGTGCGGCCATGGGCATCGGCCGGGCGACGGCGGTGCTGATGGCGCGTGAAGGCGCCCGCGTCGTGGTGGCCGACCTGAAGATCGACGCGGCACGTGCGGTCGTCGCGCAGATCGAAGCTTGCGGCGGCGAGGCGACGGCGATGCATCTCGACGCGATGAGCGAGTCGTCGATCGAGGCGCTGATCCGACAGACACCGGGAGCTCTACGGTGCCCTGCACGTACTGCACAACAACGTCGGCGGCACCGACGTCTCGCGCGACAACTCCGTCGTCGAGATGGACTGGGGATGCTGGGAGACTGCGCTCAAACTGAACCTGGGCAGCACGGTGTACGCGTGCCGTTGCGCGATCCCGGTCATGCTGGCGAGCGGTGGCGGCTCGATCATCAACACCAGCTCGATGGTCGCCGTCGCGGGCGACGTGCGGCCGACCGCATACGCGGCGGCAAAGGGCGGCGTGATCACCTTCACCCGCTTCGTCGCCGCACAGTACGGGCGCCAGGGCATCCGCTGCAACGCCATCGCGCCGGGCCTGATCCTGACCGCGCGCGAGACGCCGCGGCCACAGGCGGTGCTCGATGCGTTCGCGCGCCAGACCCTCTCGCCTCGCCACGGCGAGCCCGAGGACATCGCCTACACCGCGCTCTTCCTGGCGAGCGACGAGTCGCGCTTCATCAACGGGCAGCTCATCCAGGTCGATGGCGGCCTGGGTTCGCACCACCCCGCGATGCCCGACCTGATGGACCTCGCTCGCGGGGTGCCGCCCTACCGCCGTTAGCGCCGCGATCGTCGCCGCTGCTGGCGCGCAGGCCGTCGGCAAAGATCGTGACGATGAATTCGGGCAGGCTCGCGCGGCGCGGATCGTTCTTGTCGATCTTGCCCAGGCTCGCCATCAGCATCACGAAGGCACGAGCCGCCAGGTCGGGGTCGCAGCGCCGCAGCTCCTTGGAGCGAACGCCTTCGACGATGACGGCGCGCACCGGCGCCATCACGCGCTCGTCGATCAGGCGATGCACGAAGTCGCGATGCTGCTCGGGCAGGGTGCGCCGCCATGTCATTGAGCGCATGGTAGGGACGGGTCTGCGCCACTTCGTTGAAGTGGCGGGCGATCGCGCGCAGTCGCGCGAACGTGTCCGGCAGCTCGGCGGTGGCACCGGAGACCGCGGCGCCGTCCGGAGCCGTGCGGCGCTCGACGACGGCGACGAACAGCTGGTCCTTGCCGCGTGGAAAGTGGTGGTAGAGGCTCGCCTTGCGAATGCCCACGGCGTGCGCCACCGCCTCGAGCGACATGGCGGCGTAGCCGCCGGCGACCAGCAAGCCATCGGCGTGCCGGACCGCGCGTTCGCGGGTGCCCGCCGCGTCGACATCGGCCTCGTTGTTCATCATGATCATCGCAGAAAGAGTTAACTAGGTTATTGACGTCAGACTTCTTGCAGGTTACTCTACCTACCAGTCGGTAGGGGAGTACCGATGTTCCAACGGGAAACGGGCATGGACCTGGGTCTGATCGGCAAGGTGGCGGTGGTGGCCGGCGGCAGCCGCGGCTGCGGCCGAGGCATTTCGAAGCGCTCGCGGCTGAGGGCGCGCTCGTCGTCCTCTCCGGGCGCCAGGCCGAAGCGGTGGCGTCGTCAGTCGATGCGATCCGTGCAGCGGGCTGCCGCGCGGCGGGGGTCGTCGCCGACATGACCGACAAGACCGGCGCGAAGCGCATCGTCGCCACTGCGCGCGAGCACTTCGGCATGCCCGACATCCTGGTGATCAATTCGCCGGGACCTGTCCCCGATCGGGCGACCAACCGGTGGCGCGGCTTCGACAACTGCAGCGACGAAGACTTCCTGCGCGCCTACCAGGACTTCGTGATGAGCGTCGTCTATCTTACGCGCGAGGTGCTGCCGATGATGCGGGAGCGCCGCTGGGGACGGCTGCTCAACATCGGATCGATCGCGATGAAGACGCCGCACCTCGAAGACCCGATGCCGGCCAACAACATCCGCGTCGCCGTCGCCGCGCTGATGAAGACCTTGTCGCAGGAGAACGGCCCGCACGGCATCACCGCCAACACCATCGCGACCGGTCCCTTCGACAGCGAGCTGTCGCGCGATTACCGCGCCTCGGGGACGGGCGTGAAGACCGAAGCCTGGTACCGCGCGATGCTGCCGGTCGGCCGATGGGGTCGGCCCGACGAGATGGGTGCGCTGGCGGCCTTTCTCTGTTCGAACCAGGCCGCGTTTCTGACCGGCGAGACGATCCGCATCGACGGCGGCTACACCAAGAGCCTGTTCTGACATGGCGCCGACCCTGCCGTTCAACCCGCTGGCCACCGCAGCGCAACGCGAGGTCGAGGCGCAGGCGCTGGGACTCTTCGCGTCACCGCCAGTGCAACAGGCTATCGATCGATCGCGTGCGCTGTTCATGGCCGATCCCCGCGCGGCGACGCCGGCCGGCCGCGCGACGATCGAGCAGAACCTGAACGAATGGGCGTTCAGCGCTTCGACCTGCGCGGCGAGCATGCAGCCGGCGCGCCCGCGCGTCTGCTGGACGCTCAACCTGCCGCACCGCTGGTTCCGGATTGGACGTCCTGGGCTCGCGCCACGGCGTCGACAACCCCGACAACCTGTACCGCGTGATCGCGGTCGACGCGCGCTCGCACTACGAGCTGCGCGGCCGCGTGCCGGCGCATCCCGGCCCCGACGTGAGTTTCACGGTGTTCAGCGCCTACCCCGGCAACGGCGCGGACTCGCATTCGCTCGGCGTGCTGACGCTGGCCGATCTCGATCTCGACGCCGAGGGGCGCTTCATGCTCGAAGTCGACCCGGTCGCCCCCGAGGGCGCCGCAACCACCTGCAGGTGAAGGAGGGCGCCGAGCTGCTGTTCGTGCGCGACTCGTTGCACGACTGGGGACGCGAGTCGCCGATCGCGCTCGAAGTGCGTCGCTTGTCGGGTCCTCCTGCGACCGCCCTCGACGATGACGCGCTGGCGCGACGCGCGGCCGAGATCGTCGATCGCGCGGTGCCGTACTGGATCCGTTCGATGCCGAAGTGGTTCGCCCAGCGCCCGCACAACGTCGTCCCGCCGGCGGCTGCGAGCAACTTCGCGTATGCCAAGCAGGCCACCTCCGGCGCGCAGTTCCGCATCGCCGAAGACGAGGCGCTGGTGGTCACCGCCGACCCGATGGGCGCGGCCTACTTCGGCTTCCAGATCGCCGACCCTTGGGGCTCGGCGCCCGACTACGCGAACCACACCGCGAGCCTCAATGCGGCGCAGGCGCGCGCCAACGACGACGGCACGGTCACGTTCGTCGTCGCCCTGCGCGATCCGCAAGTGCACAACTGGGTCGACACCGTCGGCCTGGAGGAGGGCACCCTGCTGATCCGCTGGCAGGCGCTGCCTGCGGGCGGCATCGACCCGCGGCGCTCGATCCGGCAGGTCGCGCTCGTGAAGCTCTCCGACGTGGCGGAGGTGTTGCCGAAGGGCGCCCACCGTGTCAGCGCCGACGACCGGCGCCACCAGCTCGCGGCGCGCAAGGCCGCCTATGCGCGCCGCCTCGTCGAGGCCTGAAGCCGTATCGACAGCAACGAGGACAACAGATGCCAGCGCTGAATTGCGAACAGATGATCGCCGAGGCAGAACGCGCGACCGGCCTCGCCGACTGGGGCGGCGATGATTTCCGCGAGCCGCTGCGGATTCTGACGACGGCGCTGAACGACGAGGCCGAGCTTCACGCCGAGGGCGAGCGCATCGCGAGCCGCCATCTGCACGACGTGCTCTGCGGCCGCCTTCGCATGGCCGAAGACCGCAAGCGCTTCCCCGGCATCGCCAACGAGAAGATCGTCGCGCCGGTGTTCGTCATCGGCCTGCCACGGGCGGGAACGACCTTCCTGCACAACCTCCTGACGCAGGACCCGAACAGCCGCGCGCCCGCGACCTGGGAAATCATGTATCCGTCGCCTCCGCCGGAGCGCGCGACCTGGCGTGACGACGCCCGCATCGCGCAGTGCCAGGCGAAGCTGCAGGACATCGGCTTTCTCGACGAGGGCCTGAAGGCGATTCACCCGTTCGGCGCCAAGCGGCCCGAAGAGTGCAACTTCATCTGGAATACTCGTTGCGCACGCCGAACTACATGGCGTGGTGGAACGTGCCGAGCTACACCCGCATGCTCTACGAAGGCGACATGCGGCCGGTATACCAGGCGCACCGGCGCTTCTTGCAGCACCTGCAGCACCGCTACGCCGGTGACCGCTGGGTGCTCAAGACGCCGGCGCACATGGCCTGGCTCGACACCCTGCTTGCCGTCTACCCCGATGCTTGCCTGATCCAGTGCCATCGCGACCCGGCCAGGATCATCCCGTCGCTCGCGAACAACCTCCTGCAGTACCGCAAGCTCTACTCGACGCTGCGGCCGGCCGGCACTTACGGAATGCTCGAACTGCAGGCCCAAGGCCTTGCGCGCGGGTCGACGCGATCCGTGCGCGGCCCGAGCTTGCCGAGCGCTTCATCGACGCGCACTACGTCGATGTGCAGGCGGACCCGATGGCGGTCGTGCACCGCATCTACCGCCACTTCGGCATGCCGCTGCCGGCCGAGAGCGAAGCGGCGATGCCGGAGCTGGCTCGCGCGCGACCGCAGCGACCACGCGGCCGGCCCGGAAGCACAGCTACAGCGGCGAAGACTTCGGCGTCGACCACGCCGAGATCGATCGTCATTTCGGCGACTACCTCGGTCGCTACAACGTTGCACTGGAGCGCTGATGTCTGCCCTTCCTTCCTCCTGGTGGCGGAGCCGTCGCCGCTGCGCCTCACCCATCTGCAGCGCCTCGAAGCCGAGAGCATCGACATCCTGCGCGAAGCGGTCGCCGAAGCCGAGAACCCGGTGATGCTGTATTCGATCGGCAAGGACAGCTCGGTGATGCTGCGCCTGGCGATGAAGGCGTTCTATCCGTCGCGGCCACCGTTCAAGCTGCTGCACGTCGACACGACGTGGAAGTTCCGCGAGATGATCGACTTCCGCGACCGGATGGCGACATCGCTCGGGCTCGAGCTGCTCGTGCACCAGAACCCCGAGGCGCTGGCACAGGGCATCAACCCCTTCACGCCACGGCTCGGCGGTCCACACGGACGTCTGGAAGACCCAGGGGCTCAAGCAGGCACTCGACAAATACGGCTTCGACGTCGGCCTTCGGCGGCGCGCGCCGAGACGAGGAGAAGTCGCGCGCCAAGGAGCGCATCTTCTCGTTCCGCTCGGCCCAGCACCGCTGGGACCCGAAGATGCAGCGCCCGGAGCTCTGGCGTGTGTACAACACGCGCAAGAACAAGGGCGAGAGCATCCGCGTGTTCCCGATCTCGAACTGGACCGAGCTCGACATCTGGCAGTACATCCACCGCGAGAGCATCCCGATCGTGCCGCTCTACCTGGCGCAGGTGCGGCCGGTGGTCGAGCGCGACGGGGCGCTGATCATGGTCGACGACGATCGCCTGCCGCTTGCCGAGGGCGAGACGCCGATGATGAAGAGCGTGCGCTTTCGCACCCTGGGCTGCTATCCGCTCACCGGCGCCATCGAGAGCACGGCCGCGACGTTGACCGACGTGATCCAGGAGATGCTGCTCGCGCGCACCTCCGAGCGGCAGGGTCGGATGATCGACCACGACTCCAGCGGCTCGATGGAGAAGAAGAAGCAGGAGGGATATTTCTGATGGCACACGTCTCCGACCTTATCGCCCTCGACATCGAGAAGTACCTCGAAGCACACGAGCACAAGAGCCTGCTGCGCTTCATCACCTGCGGCAGCGTCGACGACGGCAAGAGCACGCTGATCGGGCGGCTGTTGTACGAATCGAAGATGCTGTTCGAAGACCAGCTCGCGGCGCTCGAGGCCGACTCGAAGAAGGTCGGCACGCAAGGCGGTGATCTCGACTTCGCGCTCCTGGTCGATGGGCTCGCGGCCGAGCGCGAACAGGGAATCACGATCGACGTGGCCTACCGCTTCTTCAGCACCGACCAGCGCAAGTTCATCGTCGCCGACACGCCGGGCCACGAGCAGTACACCCGCAACATGGTCACAGGCGCCTCGACCGCGGACGTGGCCGTGATCCTGATCGACGCGCGCAAGGGCGTTCTGACGCAGACGCGGCGTCACAGCTACCTGGTGTCGCTGATCGGGATCCGCAACGTCGTGCTCGCGATCAACAAGCTCGACATGGTGGACTATTCGCAGCATGTGTTCCGGCGCATCGTCAACGAGTACCGGCTGTTCGCGCGCGAGATCGGCCTCGACGGCGTTCACCGCAATCCCGATGTCGGCCTGAAGGGCGACAACATCACCGACGCGCAGCGCAAACACGCCCTGGTACGACGGTCCGCCGCTGATGGAGTACCTGGAGAGCGTCGAGATCGATGCCGAGACCGCGCAAGGCCAACCCTTCCGTATGCCTGTGCAGTGGGTCAACCGCCCCAACCTCGACTTTCGCGGCTTCTCGGGCCGCATCGCCGGCGGGGTGGTGCGGCCGGGCGATCGCCTGCGCGTCCTGCCTTCGGGCCGCGAGAGCACGGTGAAGCACATCGTCACGCACGGCGGGGACCTTGCCGCTCGCCGTGGCCGGCCAGTCGATCACGCTGGTGCTCGCCGACGAAATCGACGTGAGCCGCGGCGACGTGCTCGCAGCGCTTGATGCGCTGCCCGAGTGTGGCCGACCAGTTCGAAGGCAACCTCGTGTGGATGAGCGACGAGCCGATGCTGCCCGGCCGGCCTTACCTGCTGAAGGTTGGGACGCGCACGGTCGGGGCGTCGTTCGCGGCGCCCAAGTACAAGATCAACGTCAACACGCTGGAGCACCTCGCGGCGCGGACGCTGGAGCTGAACGAGATCGGCGTCTGCAACCTGAGCCTGGACCGCAGCATCGCCTTCGATGCCTACGACGCGAACCGCGAAACGGGTGGCTTCATCGTCATCGACCGGCTGAGCAACGCGACCGTCGGCGCCGGCATGCTGCACTTCGCGTTGCGCCGTTCGCACAACATCCACTGGCAGGCGATCCAGGTGGACAAGAAGGCGCACGCGGGGCTCAAGCAGCAAAATCCCGCGGTCGTCTGGTTCACGGGTTTGTCCGGCGCGGGCAAGTCGACGATTGCCAACCTCGTCGAAAAGAAGCTGCACTTGCTCGGCCGCCACAGCTACCTGCTCGACGGCGACAACGTGCGCCATGGACTGAACAAGGATCTCGGCTTCACGGATCGAGACCGGGTCGAGAACATCCGTCGCATCGCCGAGGTGGCGCGGCTCATGGTCGACGCCGGACTGATCACGCTCGTGAGCTTCATTTCGCCCTTCCGCGCCGAGCGCGCGATGGCGCGCGAGCGAGTCGAAGCGGGCGAGTTCTGCGAGGTCTTCGTCGACACGCCGATCGCGGTCGCCGAAGACCGCGATCCCAAAGGCCTCTACAAGAAGGCGCGGCGCGGCGACCTGAAGAACTTCACCGGAATCGACTCGCCGTACGAGGCCCCCGAAGCGCCGGAATTGCGGATCGACACCACCGCCATCGGCGCCGACCAAGCCGCTGACGCGGTGCTCGAGCAGTTGCGCCGCATGGGTGCGATCTCGTGATGGCGACAAGAGATTCGGACGCGCGAGCTGATGGCGGCGAAGGTGAACGGCCTCAGATGTCCCCGCAGAAGAGCTCTGAGATTGCCGTCGGCAGGTCCACTGCGAACGACGACCGCGTGCGGGGTGACGCGCAGCGAGGTGAGTGGCCGCGGCACCGTCAGGTCGAGCTTGTACGGTCCGCGCAATGCTTGCGGCGTGAGCGGCTCGGCAAGCACTCGGTCGGTCAGCGGCATCTCCGATGTGCGCTGGCCCTCGCATCGGCCATCGACGATGAACGTGTAGAGGTGAGCCGGCAGCGTCGTGCCGCTGGGCACTCGCTGAACCAGGATCGACAGGCCGGTGCGCTCCCCGCGCGATCAGCGTCATCTGACCTGTGCTGCCTGCGTTGTCGGCCCCGGCTTGCAGCGGCCGAACCAGGAACTCGTCGCTCGCCGGACTGGGAGGCGTCGAAGCGCAAGCCGCCACCAGCAGCAGCACCGACGGCAGCATGTGGAGAAGCTGCCGGTCCCGTCCAGGGAGAGTGAAGGTTGGGAAGTGACGCATCTGCTTGCCTCCTCGAGCGTGTACATGCACTTCGGCAAGCGCGGTGCCACCATTCGAGGAGAGCGCACGAGCTCACCGGCCATTGAGGCGGCGACTGGGAGCGTGGTTTGCTTCGAGACGGTCCGACAAGCCGGAGCTCATCATGGAATCGACCAGGCAGGGCCAGGATCCCCGGGCAAAAGCAGACCAGACGACGAATGACCAAGACGCGGACAGTTCGGCCCGAGGCGTGAGCGGCGGAGGCCCGGCCGACGAGGAAGATATAGGAACGGAAGAAGCCGGCACGGAACCGCCGGCGAGCGCGGATGCGGACGGAGCGATTGGCTCGTCTTCAGATCATGTCCGAGGGAGGAATTCAGGCTGAACGGCAGCCGCACCGCGAGTCTTCCTTGCTCGGACGAGCGATCGATTCGGATTCCTGTTGGTCGTGTCCCAGCGCATGGTGTAGGTCCACAGCCCGAAAGAGTTGAGATGCGCGGTTCTCAGCGGGCCACAGCGGACAGGTGCAACTGGAAATCGCCGCCCCCTACGGCTTGACCTCGGCGCCCGTGACGTGTCGAAATTTCCAGTCCGTCTTGGGACGAAGAGTCTTGGCAGTAACCTTTGAGTAGCCGCCGTGGCGGCTTCGCCTCCGGCAAGGACGAGCGGACCGTCGGAAGGATCTTTCGAGTGAGCCCTTGGCCACCAGACGAATCAAGGGGTTAGCTCGCTTCAGAGTGTTGCATCGTCGCGCGAGCGGCAGCACCGACCGCGACCAATTACCGAAGCGGGAACGGTCGATGCTTAGCGCGTCGGAATGGCGGTCCGCACGCAGCAGCTCTCAGGCACGATCAGCTCGGACGCTCGAGCCCTGCTGATCGGCCCGTCGAGAAGCTCATTTACCGTCAAGGATGACGCGCCGCCACCTCAGGACGCTCGAGCACCATCGGCGGAATGGCCTGATCGATCTGCCCCGCGTAGACGATGACCTTGAACGGGTCGAACTCCTGGTACTTCTCCATCAGCTTCAGGTACGCGATGCGCTGCAGTGCGTTCAACCTCTCGCTGTGCGGCAGGCGCGTCCGGGCCCAGCGCAGTGTCTGGGCAGCGAGCTCATGCCTTCCGTCTGCGACCATGCGTTCGACCGCCGCGGCCACCTGAGACTCGCTGACGCCGAGGTAGTCGACCAAGGCTGCGCCGTGGTCGGCATCCGTCAGCACGTCGAGGCCCTGCAGGCCGCTCTGCCAGTAGCCACTGTGCTGGTCGTACAGACGATTGATCATGTGCTCGCGCATCAGCAGATAGGCCAGGTGAACCGAGGACGGGCTCCTCGCCAGTGTCGGCGGCACGAGGTTCGCCTGCTGGATCGCGCCGCGCTCGCTGCCGCGGGCCATCTCTCGCAGCACCGCCTCACGCAGCCAGGCAAGCTGCAGGCGAAGGTCGTCGAGCATCTCGGTCGAGTCGAATATGCGCGTCAACGGCTCATGGCCGTGCAGCAGCAGACGCGGCTTGAGCGCCGACACCTGCTCGATCGCGGCGAGCATCCCCTCGGGGCTCCCCTCCTCGGCGAAGGGTGCGCCGAAGTACGGCATCAGGATGTCACCGACGAACAGCACGCCTTGTTCCGGCATGCGAACCAGCATCGCGTCGGAAGTCTCTCCGCCGCGGGTGGGCAGCAGCTCCAGCCGAGTGCCGCCGATGTTCAGCACGGTGGGGCGATCGACCGCCACGTCGGGGCGATAGCTCAGGACATCCTCCATGCGAAAGCCCGTGCCGAAGAAGTTCCGCAAGCCGGCGAGGTCGGCCTGGGCGTCCTGCGCGAGCTCGTCAGCGTAGTTGCCGCGACCCATGAAGCGCGGAGCCGGGTTCAGTGAGCGGAAGTACCGTTGTCCGCCGACATGGTCCCAATGGGCATGCGTGATCAGGACCGTTGTCAGGGGTGGCAGCGTGCCGACGCGCGCGCGCAGGGCTTCGTGCGCCTGCCGAGCGGCGTCGGCGCGCGTGCCGGCGTCGATCGCGATCAGCTCTCTGCGGTCGGCAGAAATGACGAAGTAGTACTCGGTGAACTCATACCCCGACACCGCGTAGACGGTGCCCGGCACCAGCTCGCGGATGCGGCGCGCAGCGAAGGCGTGGCCAGCGTCGCGGTCCTCGACGAATGGCGTGGTGAAGAGCACCGGCTTGTCGTACGACGTGAAGCCGCTGGCGGCCAGCTCGCGCTGCGCCTGCGCCTCGTCGCCCTGATCACGCAGCAGCTTGGCCAGGTGAAAGTGCACCTCTCGCAGCCAGCCCGGGTGCGGCAGCTTGTCTGCGTGCTGCAGGCACCACCGCAACTCGGCCTCGGCGGTGGTGCGCTCGCCGAAGAACCCCGGCATCTCGGACCGCACGATGCCGGACATCCAGTGCGTGATGAACGCCTCGCCTCGCGTCAGTCGCTGGGCCTCATCGAGCATGGCGAGCGTGTCTCGCATCCAGCCGATGCGCTTGAGCACGAAGACCCGGTTCGCGCCGCCCGCGCGCAGCGAGGCGATGGCCGTGAGATACAGCGCGTGCCCGGTGTCGTCGAGCTGGCCATCGAAGCGGCGACGCAATTCATCGAGATAGGCCGCGCCCTCGAGGTGCCGACCCGCGTTGGCGTACTGCTGCATCAGCAGAAACAGCAGCTGCGGGTCTGACGGCGGATGCCAAGCGTTGACTTGCTTCAGATAGGCAAGTTCAGGCCGATCCGTGGCCTCCCTCTCGGGTGACGCGCCGGTGGCGCCCACCACGAACAGAAGCGGCACGAGGAGTACGCCGACAAGCGTGGCGATCGAGAGATTGCGCTTCATGACACACCATCCTTCCAGTCTTGCTTCCGTTTCGCAAGTGACTTGCGATAAGATAGTCACTTGCGGGATCCGAAGTCAAGGCGTTAAGCTGAACGAAATGGCGAAGAGCTACCAGATCGATGACTGCCCGGTCGCGCGCACGCTGGACCTGATCGGCGAGCGCTGGACGCTGCTGCTGCTGCGCGACCTGCTTCTGCAGGGGCCGCGGCGCTTCCAGGACTTCCAGACCTCGCTGCCAGGCGTGGCACCCAACACGCTGTCGGCGCGTCTCAAGTCCATGGAGGACAACGGCCTGGTGCGTCGGGAGCTCTATTGCGAGCGGCCAGCCCGTCTCGGCTACGTGCTCACCGACAAAGGCAGAAGCCTTGGACCCGTTGTGAAGGCGATGCGCGACTGGGGCAACAAGAACCTGTAGGCGAGCCCGGTGGGCGAATCCGACCGTCGGGTGGGAGCGCTGTGGACCGGCGGCACGATCTGGAAGTCGCCGATCGGTGGTGCCGGTCAGTTTCGACTTCTTAGCAAGTGCCTTTGATGGTCAGCAATCCGGCGCCGAGTTCGGCCGCGCGAATGGCCTTGACGGATCGATAGCCGACGATGGTCCAATGTCGATTGGCGCGCCAGTGTTTTGCCTGCATCGAGCATGCCGCCTCGACGTCGTATCACGTGGTCTCGAGCGTGGGCAGGTTCATCGTCGTCGGTCTCTCATCCATCGGGCGCACCACCGGCGAGCCTGAGGAGGCGTCGCGGTGGGCGGCCTTTCCGGACCCTGCTGCGCCGTATTGTTTGTCACTACAAAGACGTGCGTGCTTTGTGCGGACGGCACATTGCCGTCGCGCCGGCAATCGCCGAAGCTGTTCCCCAGCAGACGACTCCTGGAGGGGTCGCCTTGACATGCCCGGCAGCAATGTGCCCCGGTAGGACCATCGGAGCGAGACTCTGAACAGCAGCAGCATGAAGCGCGTCGCCGTCGCATTGATTGCGTCGGCCCTCCTGGACCTCGGCCTGGCCGGATGCGGCGGCGGCGATGACGTCGGGGCCACCGCAGGCGCGACCACCGTTCGCGCCACCGAATTCGGTCAGATCGAGGGCATCGTGGAGTGCGGATGGAAACACCGTGTCGTGGCGCGGCGTGCCGTTCGCCAAGCCGCCCGTGGGCACGCTGCGATGGCAGCCGACGCAAGGCCCCGATCCGTGGACGGGCGTCCGGTCGAGCAAGGACTACGCCGATGCATGCAGCCAGATCGGCGGCCTCTTCGGCCCGCCGCCGCAGAGGCAAGGACTACAGCGCGGTCTGGGAGACGTTTTACAAGCAGATCGGCTCTGAAGACTGCCTCTATCCCCTGAACGTCTGGAGTCCGACGGGCGCAACCGACGCATCGAAGTTGCCCGTCATCGTCTACATCCACGGCGGCAGCAACGTCGTCGGCGCTGCCTTCGATCCACTGCTTCTCGGCGGCAATCTCGCGAAGAACGCGAACGCCGTCGTCGTGACGGTCGCGTACCGGCTCGGTGTCTTCTGGCTGGTTCGCCAATCCGGCGTTCAACACCGGCGATCCCATCCACGATTCCGGCAATTTCGCCTTGCTGGATCTCATCCAGTCGCTGAAGTTCGTCACAGAACAACATCGCCAACTTCGGCGGCGACCCGGGCAACGTGACGATCATGGGGCAGTCGGCCGGCTCAAGCGAACGTCAACGCCTTGATCGTTTCTCCGCTCGCGGCGGGCCTCTTTCACAAGGCCATCTCGCTCAGCGGCGGAGTCGGCGGCAGTTCGCCGACGCGCGGCGGTGAACAAGTCGAACGCGTTCATCAACGCGCTGCTGATCAAGGATCGGCTCGCCACTGGACAAGGCGTCGGCGGATGCGTACCGAACCGGCGCAGAGCGCCGCGTGGATCAGGAACTACGTCAGCGATCAAGACGGCCGCCGATCTCTACGGCATCCAGGTCGATCCCACGGGCGGCAAGTGGGGCACCGGCTCGCGCACCTTCGAGCCGGGGTCGACGACCGCGACGCTGTGGGGCACCGTCGCGCCAGATCGCCGACGGCACCGGTGCTGCCGACCAATGCGACGACGGCGATCAGGAACGGCAACTTCAACAGGGTCGCCGCAGTTGATCGGGAACACGGCCGAAGAAGGCAAGCTCTTTCTCGTCGGCCTTCAAGGTCGACGACTACACCCGGGTCAAGTGGATGAACGGGACCTTTCTCGGCGACGACGACCGGTCTCAGGCTGGAAGACGTCATCGACGCCACCATCGTCTCGCCGCTCACCGTCGACAACTGCAACGTCTACACCTTCAACAACGCGAACCGCGCGTCGATCCGGCGCCGAGCATCACGACGGCGGCTTTCTGGGCGCTCTCAGACGCGAGCAACACGGCGTACTACCCGCAAGTTCCGCTGTACGCCTACGACTTCCAGAATGGAACGAGGAACCAGCGCCGTGGAACGACGTTTACGGTGCCTGGCACGCCGAGGATCTTGGCGTTCATCTTTGGCAATTTCACGATGAATCTCGAAGCGTTCGGCTGGAGCGAGGCCAACAAGCCGGGGCAGGTTGGCGCTTTCAACGTGATGCAGCGAAAGCGTCGCCGCGTTTATCCGCACCGGTGACCCGGAACAACGCCGCCTCGGTGTGACCCTGGGACCAGTGGACGCACGACTGCACCGCGTCGACTGGTGTTCGATGCGACCTTGCAGCAGGCGACGATCTCCGAAGAGTAGGCGCAGAGGCCAACCGGGCTTGCAGATTCGGCGGAGGGTAGCCGAGGCCTCCAGGGTCGATGCGGTGGTGCGACAGACGATCTCCGCCGGCGTACTCGCGATGACGCACGGACTGCGCATCGAAATCCGCATGGGCGCTGCTGCTGACGCTTACGCCGAGCAGGCGCCCGGGCAGCGGCGGCCGAAGCTCGATGCCTGCCGCCACACCGGGTCCGATGTCAAATCGAAAGGTATGCTCGTCGAGGGTGCGCGCGGAGAAGCTCAAGGCGCCGTAGAGAGTGGGCATCTCTTGTACCTGAACGCCTGGGCCGGTCGTCCACTCCGGAGCGAGGCCTGCCGCTACCACGAGCCTTCGATCTGCCGCCCGCTCGTAGGCGAACAGGCTGCGGACCGCGAGCACGTACTCTGCAGCCACCCAGGTGTGCGGCAGGTCGCCCACGTGCGCCGGCGCTCGACGATCCCGCCACGCGATCTCCGGCCACTGATTCCACTCCGGGCGGCCGCCGGTCCGACAGGAAGAACCGCAGCAGCTCGAGCGCCGCTTCGCGCCGCCCGAGCCGCACGAAGAGCACCAATGATGCGAATCTCGTACGGAGAGTAGTTCGCCCATTCGAGGGCTCCCGTGCGCTTGCGGCGCCAGTCGGAAAGGTATTTGTCGAAGGTGTGTTCTACCGCCTTGCGGTCGAGGGCCTTCGGCAACGTCGAGAAAGGCAATCGCATTCGCTGTGGCGGTCGGGTCGAAGTCTGCCCATTCGACGCTGCCCGGGATGAAATCGAGATTGTGCGCAGCGCGCGTCCGCTCGATCGAGCCGAACAATGCGAAGGCGAAACGCTCCGCCACGCCACCCCAGCGCGCGGCGGCATCGCGGTCCTCGATCATGTGGGCAAGATCCACCGCATCGCGCAGACCGCGGAGCGCGCAGAAGTCGTCCCAATAGGAATGCACCGGCTGTGCGAGATAACCTTCGTGGCTGACGGACACAGGCAACAGGCCGTCCTCCTCGAGCAGTCCCTCGATGCAGGCGACGGCTTTGACGACGAAGGGCCAGGACTCCTCGAGGAACCGAGCATCCGCCGTGAACCGGTAGCAGTCGGCGATGGCGGCAATCAACTGCCCGTGACTGTCGTGCTCAACCAGCCAATCGGCTCCGTTGTGATCGACGCAACACGGGACGAAACCGTCCGCGCGCTGGTATGGCGCATACCAGCGGATGAACTCCAGAACCTCCTCTCTGCGCGCCATCCGCAACAGCGCTGCGCTCATGATGCTGCCGTCGCGAATCCAGGAGCGTGTGTAGCGCCGGGGCCCGGGTTGCAGCGCCGGGCCGGAGCGAGTCACGAGTATGTGCGCGGTCGCCGTGAGCGCGGCGCGGATAGCGTCCATCGCCCACCCGGAGCCGGACCATTGCGCTGCGGGAAGCTCCTTCGCCCAATCGAACGCCGGCTCCCCGATCGCGATCGAGGAATGCGCAGGCGGACATTCCACGATGCGCTCCGCCGTTGCGCCAGGTTCGAGCGCCAGATCGAAGGCGAGCGCGCCAGAAGCAAGGCCGAGTGCATCGTGAACTCGTGTGTCCGTTGGCTCGCCGCCGCCTGTGGCAAGACGCAGAGCGACGAAGCCCTCGTCGAACCTCGTCGCCGCGAAGCCCGAAGGCGCGCTCGCCGGCACGATGCGCGGCCGTCTCGTTCACACGCAACGCACCACCTTCCCAAGCCAGGTCGTGGATGGGGCTCACGCCGCCAATCTTGCCGACGCTCTGCCAGGGCGGGGTCACCTGAAACGGGCGAACGAGCACCAGCAGGCGCGTCGACAAGGATCGGTCCGAGCGGTTCTCGAGTCGATAGCGCAGACGAACGAGCCCGCCCTCCGTTGCCTCGCCCTGGACGTACAGGTACCACTCTGCGGTTTCCCAGATCGCAGACGGCACGGGTAGCACGCCCGCGGGCAGTTCCTGCCGCAGAACGACGTCTGCCCAGGTAAAGAGACGGCCGTCGATCGCCACCATCGGCTCGATCGAGAAGCGACCCCGGCGTCGTCTCTACCGCGCCTTCCTCGTTGATGAGAGCGCAGTGCGTGCCGTTTGCGGTCCCGATCGGCGCCCACAGGGTTTGCTCGCGATGCAGCCAGCGCGGGTACCAGCCCCGCGCCTCGTGGCGAGCGATGCTGTACCAGAAGGTCTCGATGGAACGGCTGAACTCGAACGACTGGGGGTGCAAGGCGGCGCCCGCTGACGGTGCGTTGAACTCCAGCCGAAGAAGACGTCGTCTTCAGGTTCGGCAGGTAGAGGTAGCTGCGTGCGCCGCCCGCACGAGGCGTCGTGTACAGCGTCCGCCAACGCCGACCACGCGACGATGCTCGCACCCGAAAGCCGCTCGCCGGTGCGCCGTCCCGCCAATCGATGATTAGCCCGCCGAGCCTGCGCGTCTCGGCGAAGTCCACGGCGATCCAGGGCCTCGCATCATCGGGGCTGGGGATCCAGCCGGACCCGGCGAGCGCCCGATCGGCATCGAAGCCTGGGAGGGCGCTCGAGGCGCTCGCCCTCGCGCCGGTCAGCGGGCTGTGATCCTCGATCCTGAGGTCGCTGACCCACAACGTACCAGCGCCACCTTCGCGGGCGACGATGGCGAGCTCGATCGCTCCGAGCTCCTGGGGACCCCGCCGCTCGCCGGACCCCAGGCGAACTCGATCTCGCGGCTCTCGATGCTGAAAGCGCTTCCAGCGCGCGGGCGGCTGGAGATTCCTTTGGACGTGCCGCCAGACGTTCTGCCCGCTCGAGTCGACGAGCTTGAGCTCGAGGTCGTTGGTCTGACCCGACGCCGCGCAGCCGAAAAGTGACCGTGTAGTCCTCGTACACCTCGCGCTGCACCGGGCATCGGGCGACCACGAACCCCGCCCCCTTTGAAGTCGAAATCCAGCCGCAGCGCCGGCCGTCCGCCGGCCGACGCCGAGGACAGAGCGAGCTGCGCTTCTCCGGCCGTGACAGGCGACCAGACCGTTGCATCCAGCGGGACTTCCGAAACGCGTTCTGCCCGGCCCATCACGAGCTCGTTGCAACCTGCATTCCCGGTGGCAAGCCCGCCGTTTCGGCGGGCTTCTGACGAACCAGCCTGCGGATCTTGGGATCCTTGATGAGGTGGAGGACGCGCGTGAACGTGGGATCGGCTGTGCTGCCGCGACCGATGTGGATGATGGCGGCGTCCTTCAGATCCTTGGAGAAGATCTCGAGCGCGCGAGTACGCGTCTCGCCGTCGATCGCGTCGAGCACCTCGTCGATCACCACCCAGCGCGGTTCGTGGATCAGCAGACGTGCGAGCATGAGACTTTGTTGGTCATCCCAGTTCAGTTCGCGGCTCCCATTGCGAGGTGCGATCGAGCATCGGGGCCAAACGCCGCAGGCCCACCCGCTCGAGCGCATCAGTGAACGCGTGCGGCTCGAAGTTTTCGACGCTCTGCGGATAAGCCAGGACCTCGCGCAGAGTGCCGGGCGGCAGGTACGGCTGGCGCGGCATGAAGAAGAGGGTCGCGCCTCTCGGCCGGGCGATGCGGCCCGCGCCCCAGGGCCACAGACCCGCGAGCGCCCGAAACAGCAGGGTCTTGCCGGCTCCGGGTTCTCCCACCACGAGGACGTGCTCGCCGGCCTTCACTTCGACTTTGCGCTCTTCGAGCATGGTGCATCCCGCCGGCGAGGCGATCTCCAGGTTCTCGAGCGCCATCTCGTCGGGCGACCCTTCCTCGAAGGCGATGCGGCCCGAGACGTCGTGCAACGCGTCGGACACGAGCATGGCGCGGCGGAAGCTCGCGACGCGCAACAGGGTCGCGCGCCAGTCCGCGATCGCGCCGAAGTTGTCTACGAACCACCGCAGCGACGACTGGACCTGGGTGAAGGCGCCCGGCCGCCATCATGAGCCCGCCGAAGGTGAGGCTGCCACCGAAGTAGAGCGGCGCCGCGACGAGGATCGGAGCCACGACCGTCAGCCACCCGTAGCCCGCAGTGATCCAGGTCAATTTGGTGTAGCCGGTGACCAGACCACGCATGGCGGCCAGCACCGCTGCGAGATTCAGCTTGATACGCCGCGCTTCGTCGGCTTCGCCACCTGCGAGCGAGATGGCGTCGATGTGCTCGTTGACGCGCACCAGCGAGAACCGCAGGTCGGCCTCGCGTGCATAACGCTCGGCGTTACGCCCGATTAGGTTGCGGCCGACCCAGTAGCTCAGCACGGAAGCGGAGCCAGCGTAGAGGATGCCAGCCCACACCATGTAACCGGGAATCGGAACCACCCGGCCGGCGACGGGGAAGGCGAAGTCCGCCGACAGCGCCCAAAGCACGCTCACGAAGGTGACGAGCAGGATCGCGGCCTGCAGCAGGCCGATGCCGAGATCGGCCGAAAGCTCGGTCAGGCGGCGCGCATCCTCGTGCATGCGCTGGTCGGGGTTGACGCCGATCGGCCCGGCGTTGACGAGCCGGAACGCGCGGCGCGGGAGCATCCAAAGATCGATGAGATCCAGAGTCAAGCCTTCGCGCAACTTGAGCTTGATCATTTCCGTCAGCCAGCGCTGGAAGACGTTGAGAACGAGCAGCGCACCCGCGATGATGCCGAATACCCCGAGCTGCACGAGGAACTCTGGAAATCGCGCCGCGCCAGCGCGTCGTAGAAGGGCTCGTTCCAGCGGTTGAGCCGGATCTGCCCGTAGGCCGTCGATACGATGACCAGAAAGATCACGGCCGCCAACCAGCAGCAGCGTGTTGCGCATGGGGAGGCCCAGAACGCTTTGAGCATCATGCCGACCTGCGGCACGAGGCGCGAACCGGCGATGTCGTCGCTGTCGGGTCTGCCGGGGTGTTGCTTGGTCGCTCATAACTTGCCCCGCTTCGAAGCACCGTGATCCTGCCACGGACCGGCACCGCGCTGGTACCAGTCGGGAACGAAAATGAAGCGTCTCCAGCACCGCTATGAATCGGGCTTCTTACGGCAGGTGATATCGAAGATCCCCGGCCCGTCGCGGTGTTGCGCTCTTCGCGCAGTTCGTTACGGACCCTGACCCCATCGCCCTCGACGCTTTGGCGCGCTGCGGGTGTCACGCCGCTCTCGAACCGCAGTTTCAGTGCCGCATCAAAGGCCTGTGGCGTCTGTGCTTGACAAACAGACGACCAATTTCGGGGCGCCGCGCGACCACAGCCGTCTCGATGTCCTCGACGAGCTTTCGGATCTGCGGCGTCCTCAACGAATCGGCGAAGGCGATGCTCGCGATGGCGATGACTTGATCAGGAGCGAGCTGCGTGGTGAGTACGCCATTCGCATGCTCCACGCCCTCGAAGCTGGCAACGATCTGCATGACCTCCTGAATGAGCTTCGGGGCTGGCTCGCTCGCCGATCAACAGGTCCTTCGTCTTCGCTCCCAGAACCAGCGCCACCGCCGTCAGCAGCGCACCGATGAGCACCGAAGCCAACCCGTCGAATCGCGGGCTCGTCGAAAGAGACCGCCAGCCAGGTTCCCAGCGCGGCAACCGCGAGGCCGAGAAGGGCGGCCGAGTCTTCCAGCAGGACCACGAACTTCTGGAGGATCCTTGCTCCCTTTGAACGCCCCCCAGAACGAGCGGCGCGCCCCCGTGCGGCGAAAGACTCCGCAGCGAGATGATCCAGCTCGCACCTTCGAAGAGCGCCGACAGCGCCAGGACGACGAAAATCACCATTGGCTGCTCGATAGCGTTCGGAGTGGTGATCTGGGCGATGCCCTTGAGGAGGGAGACTCCGGCGCCCAGCGCGAGAGCACGAGCATCGCCACAACGAAGCTCCAGAAATAGACCTCGCGTCCGTGGCCGAAAGGGAATTGCTCAGTCGGCAGGAGTTCGGCGCGCCGAATACCCCACAGGAGCAGGAGCTCGTTCCCCGTGTCGACGAAGCTGTGGACAGCCTCTGAGAAAAGTGCGGTCGACCCGGTCACCAAGGCTGCTACCAGTTTGGTCGCTGCGACCAGGACGTTGCCCAGCAGCGCGGCCCAGACGACGAACGAGGACGAGTCTGTCGAAACGCCCGAATCGGAGGGCTGGGCCATCACCGAATAATGTCTGAAAGACGTCTTACGGCGAATCCGGGACCGATATGCACTTGCGCTGACCGAGCCCGTCTCGCGGCCGAGGGTCGCGTGCTGTTCGGCTACAGGAAGTGGCGCGAGGAGGTCGAGTTCATGGCCCATTGCAGCACCAAGTGGGCGACGTCCTCTTGAGCCTGCGCGACCGCGTCGACACTGGAAGGCAGGCCGGCACCGCACGACGTGCGGATCGGCAATTGGCACGAGGCTGGTGTTTTCCCGGGGGCGGTCTGTCGATCTGGCTCTCTCCTCGATCGACAAGTGTCATCCACTCTCGCCCACGGACTTGCATGACTCCAGCCAACCTCACCATTCCTTGCGACCGATCGCAACTGGCCGCTCGTCGCGGCGGGGGCGCTGATGACTTGCGTCGCAATCGGAGTCGTGTTCTCGCTCGCCGTGTTCCTCGACCCGATGGGCGCGGACACCGGCTGGTCGCGAGCCGGAATCTCGGCGGCGATGACGCTCGCGTTCCTCAGCATGGGCATCGCGGTTTCGGCCAGTGCCCCAGCGACCGATACGGGCCGCGCCGGGTCGTGCTCACCGGGATCGCGCTGCTGGGCCTCGCAAGCATCCTCGCCAGCCGCGCCGGCAGCCTGCTCTCGCGTTCCAGGGGACGTTCGGCATTCTCATCGGCGTATGCCGCAGGCGCCTTCTTCGCGCCCATCATCGCGGCGACGAGTGTCTCGTTCGAGAAGCGCCGTGGGCTGGCGATCGCGCTGGTGTCGGCAGGCATGGGCGTGGCACCGATGACGATCGCGCCGTTGGCCGGCTGGCTGGTGACGCAGGTCGGCTGGCGCCAGACGATGTCGGCCATCGGCTTCGGTACCTGGCTGCTGCTGCCGTTCGTCTACTTTATCCGCACGGTACCCGGTGACGGCGGCGACGCCCGGCACGTCGGCGGCCGATGGCATCGCGTTGAATGCCAGCGGACGCGCTGCGCTTCGCGCGCGTTCTGGTCCTGGCAGGCGCCTTCTTCGCGTGCTGCGCGTGCGCACTCCGGGACCGATCTTCCATACCGTGAGCTACGCGATCGGATGCGGCTCTGCCGATGGTCGCCGCCGTCACGATCTACAGCATGGAAGGCGCGGCGGGACTGGGCGGACGGTCGTGCTGTTCGGCGTCCTTCGCCGACAAGTTCGGCGCCAAGCCCGTGCTGGTCGCGGGGCTGCTCGTGCAGGCGTTCGCCGCCGTCTCGTACCTTGCAGTGAATCAGCTCGGAGGCTTTTATACGGTGGCGATCGCGTTCGGCGCTGCGTACGCACCGGCGCCAGCGCCTTAACTGGTAACGCGAGGCCATATCCTGGGATCGCATGGAACAGAACATAACTTGATTTCAATGGAAAAGCTGAAAACCTTGATTCGAAAGATGCTTTCGATACTTTTACGCGCTGATCATATCTTGGAAGAAGATGCCTATCGGCATGATCGATCGATCGATGAGGTCATGGCAGTTTGGTTCTTGATAGATTAGCTGCAGGTCCCGGTCGGTAGGTCGTATCAGATCCATACTGACCATCGCCAGGCAGCAGATCCTGAGTACAATATGAGTTCAATATAACAGACAACATAAAAGGATCCATGGAAGAACAGGTAAAACAGAGCATCAATAATGAAATGATTTATCATGAGATAACGTGTTGAGGAACTTCACTGCGTATGAGTTTCTTCTCCTATCTGATAAGAGAGTGAGATACTCTTCCTTCGCTCTCTTCAGAAAGAATGTTGGGAGTTGATACTGTCGCGACTAGTGCTTTCACATCTGAAGGAACGCTATCTTCGAATGTCGAAACTGATGTGATCGTCCAGCATCAGATAAACCTGGCGCGAATCGACCACGTTCGGTCTGGAAATCGGCCTTCTGGAGTTGACATTTCGGTCAGCGCGGTGCAGGCCTGAGCTGCGTGGCGATGCGCCATCTGAGCAGCGTCTGAGCCGGTAAAGCGAGGCGCTGGCCGGCCTTAGCGGCGGTCTGCTTCCGGCGCCGCCGCTCAGATCGTCGCGAGCGCCTGCTTCAGGTCGGCGCGCAGGTCGTCGAGGTCCTCTGACGCCGACCGACAGCCGCACCAGCGCGTCGCCGATGCCGAGCTGCGGCGCGCGTCTCGGCCGGGATCGTCGCGTGGGTCATGATGGCCGGGTGCTCGATCAGGCTTTCGACGCCGCCCAGGCTCTCGGCCAGCGCGAAGATCCGCACCGCCTCGAGAAAGCGCCGCGTGCCGGCGAGGTCGGTGCGCAGGTCGAGCGAGATCATGCCGCCGAAGCCGTCGCATCTGGCGCTTCGGCGAGCGCGTGCTGCGGGTGCGATTCGAGCCCGGGGTAGTGCACTGCGTGCGACCTGCGGCTGCTGCTCGAGCCACTGCGCGAGCGCGAGCGCGCTGCGCGCAATGCCGCTCCATGCGCAGCGCCAGCGTCTTGACGCCGCGCAGCGCGAGGAAGCTGTCGAACGGGCCGGCGATCGCGCCGACCGCGTTCTGCAGGAAGCCCAGGCGCTCGCGCAGCGGCGTCGAGCCGCGCGTCGCTGGCCCGATTGCCACGATGGCGACGCCGCCGATCACGTCGGAGTGGCCGTTCAGGTACTTGGTCGCCGAGTGCACGACCACGTCGAAGCCGAGCTCCAGCGGGCGCTGCACGCACGGGCTCGCGAAGGTGTTGTCGGCCACGCTGAGGATGCCGCGCTGCGCGGCAGATCTCGGCGATCGCGCGCAGGTCGGCCAGGCGCAGCAGCGGGTTGGTCGGCGTCTCGACCCACACCAGCTGCGTGTCGGGCTGCAGCGCCGCGAGCAGCTTGGCCGGATCGGTCAGGTCGACGATAGCTGAAGCGGTGGCCGGCGCTGCGCTGGCGCACCCGCTCGAACAGGCGGAAGGTGCCGCCGTAGACGTCGTCGCCGGAGACGACGTGCGAGCTGGCGTCGAGCAGCTCGAGCACGGTCGAGATCGCCGCCAGCCCCGAGGCGAACGCGAAGGCCTGCGCGCCGCCTTCGAGGTCGGCCACGCAGCGCTCGAACGCCAAGCGCGTCGGGTTGTGCGAGCGGCCGTAGTCGAAGCCCTTGTGCACGCCGGGGCTCTGCTGCACGTAGGTCGAGGTCGCGTAGATCGGCGGCATGATCGCGCCGGTCGTCGGGTCGGGCGACTGGCCGGCGTGGATCACGCGGGTGGCGAAGCCGAGGCGCCGTGGTGTCCTGGTGTCGATGGCTCATGTGAGCGTCCTTCGCAGGTGGTTCAAGCAGGTCGAAGCGGGTGATCAGACCGTGGAAGCCCGGCGCGTCGGCGACGATCGCGACCAGCCCGCGGTCGAGCACGGCTTCGAGCTCGGCGAGGCTCGCGCTCGGCGGCGCGATCGTCTGCGGCGCATCGGTCATCGCGCTCGCGCACCGGCGAGCGGAAGCGCGTCGGCGTCGGCGTGCACGCTCGAGCAGCAGGTCGGATTCGTCGATCACGCCGACCAGCCGCGTCGCCGTCGAGCACCGGCAGCTGCGACACGTCGGCCAGCCGCATGCGCTGGAACGCGGTCAGCAGCGTGTCGTCGGGCGTCGACGCTGATCACGCTGCCCTCCTCGAGCGCGGCGCGAGACCAGGTCGCGCAGGTCGCCGAAGCGCTGGCGCGCGAGCAGGCCCTGGTCGATCATCCACTGGTCGTTGTAGACCTTCGAGAGGTAGCGCGTGCCGGTGTCGCAGACGAAGCTGACGACGCGCTTCGGCGCCGGTCTGCTCGCGGCAGTAGCGCAGCGCCGCGGCGAGCAGCGTGCCGGTCGACGAGCCGCCGAGGATGCCCTCGCGCGCGCAGCAGCTCGCGCGCGGTGCCGAAGCTCTCGTCGTCGTCGATCGAATAGGCGCGCGCGCACGCCCGAGAGGTCGGCGATCGCCGGAATGAAGTCCTCGCCGATGCCCTCGACGGCCCACGAGCCGGCCTTGCCGATCGTGCCGCTGCGCGTGTACTCGGCGACGATCGAGCCGACCGGGTCGGCGAGCACGAACGCGAGCGCCGGCTGCACCGCCGCGGAAGTAGCGCGTCAGGCCGGTCAGCGTGCCGCCGCGAGCCGACGCCGACCGACGATCGCGTCGACGTCGTGGCCCGTCTGCTGCCAGATCTCGGGGCCGGTGCTGGTCTCGTGCGCGAGCGGGTTCGCGGGGTTGTTGAACTGGTCGGCGAAGAACGCGCCGGGAATCGTCGCGCGCGAGCGCGCGGCCGCGGTCCTGGTAGTAGTCGGGGTGGCCCTTGCCGACGTCGGAGCGCGTGACGTGGACCTCGGCGCCCATCGCCTTCAGGTGCAGCACCTTCTCGGTCGACATCTTGTCGGGCACGACCAGCACGACGCGGTAGCCCTTCGCGCGCGCCACCAGCGCGCAGGCCCGAGGCCGGTGTTGCCGGCGGTCGCCTCGACCACCGTGCCGCCGGGCTGCAGGCGCCCGTCGCGCTCGGCGGCATCGATCATCGCGAGGCCGATGCGGTCCTTGATCGAGCCGCCGGGGTTCTGCGATTCGAGCTTCAGGAACAGCGTGCACGGGCCGGTGTCGAAGCCGCGTGACCTGCACCAGCGGCGTGCGGCCGATCAGCTCGAGCACGGCAGGCGGGGAAGCGTGAGATGGGGTCGATCTGCATGGCGTCTCTCCTCTGGCGGCCCGAAAGACTCGTTGCACTCGACGAGAGCCACAATCGCTCCGGGCGCCCATGCCGGTGCTGGCGCGCCGCGGCAGTGGAGGCTCAGGCCGCCGCCGAGCCGCCGCCAGCTTCCGGCAAAGGGTGTCGGACGCGGAACGGCATCTTCGGGGACCTGTCGAATGGCATACGCGCCTCGTTGATCGTCCTTTGAGAGCGGCCGAGGGGGCGCTTGCGGCAAGACCGCTCGCTGGACTGACTGAATGTCAATCCCGCCTGCCGCCCCCGGCGCTCAAGCTCCGGCCCAATCGAGCTCCTGCACCAGCACGCGATAGGCGTCGTCGCCGATCACGTCGTCGCGCCGGCAGCTCGAATGCGCGTTGTCGCGCGACGGCGATCGCGCGGCGTCTCAGCGGGCCGCCGGGAACCTCGTCGACCGGTCGCGTCGTGTCGCTCGCTGGTGTTCAGATCGACGACCGCGCCGTATTCCTTGCGCAGCAATTTTCCGCGCGAGCGTGTCGTCGTCCTTGATCGCGTCGAGCAGCGCGCTGTACGCATGCGTGCGGCCGAGCCGGATCTCGCGGCCGACCGGGTCGCCGTCGGTCAGGCCGATGCGCCGGATCAGCGGCTTCAGCGTCAGGCCCTGCAGCACCAGCGTGCCGAGCACGACCGCGAACGCGCAGAGCAGGATCAGGTCGCGGTACGGAAAGGGCGCTCCGCCCGGCAGCGTCTCGCGGAATGGCAAATGCCGCGGCCAGCGGTGACGATGCCGCGCATGCCGGCCCACGAGACGACGATGCCGCTGCCGACCGTCGGCTGCGGACGCATGGATTCGCCGGCGCGCTCATGGCGCCGGCGCATCAGCCAGTTGTAGCTCATCACCCACGCAAAGCGCGCCGCGATCGTGACGCCGAGGACCGCCGCCGCGGTCGCGATCGCGCCGGCGCGGCCGCCGCCGGCGTCGAGCCGCTCCCAGGATCGGCCGCAACTGCATGCCGATCAACACGAACGCAAACGCGTTCAGCACGAAGACCACCGTCTCCCACACCGCGAAGATCGGCACGCGCATGCGCGCCGGCATTTGCGGGCCGCCGCGCCGCGCCATCGTCATGCGCGAACGCGACCAGCGTCAGGATCCCGGAGAGGCCGATCGCTTCGGCCGCAATCCACACGCCGAAGGTGGTGGCGAACTGGACGATCAGCGAGATCGGCACGTCGCGCAGGCCGCTCGTCAACGGCCGCAGCGCGAACGCGCAGCCCACGCCGGCCGCGAGGCTGCCGAAGACGGTCAGCAGGAACACCGGCGCGAAGCTGGCGAAGCCCAGGTGCCCAGCCATCACGGTCATGATCGCGAGCCGGTAGACGAGCAGCGCGCTCGCGTCGTTCAACAGGCTTTCGCCTTCGAGGATCTTCAGCAGCTTGTGCGGCAGCTTCACCTGCCGCATCACGGCGCGTGGCCGCGGCCGCGTCCGGCGGGCGACGATCGCCCCGAGCGCGATCGCGACCGGCCACGACATGCTCGGGCACGAGCCAGCGCGCCGCGAGCGCGACCGCCATCACCGTCGTGCCGACCGCGGCGATGGCCAGGCCGGCAACCGGCCGCCAGTTCATCCGCAGGTCGCGCAGCGACGTGTCGTAGGCCGCGTCGACCAGCACCGGCGCGACGAAGAGCGTCAGCGCGAGCTGCGGGTCGAGCGTCCAGTTCGGGCTCGCCGGCACGAACGCGAGCAGCACGCCGCCGAGCGCGAGGAAGGTCGGATACGGCACGCCGAGCCTGCGCGCCAGCGCCGCGAGCAGCGCTGCGCCGAGCAGCAGCAGGATGATCCATTCGAACGTGGCCATGGGCCGGCAATGCTAACCATCGGTCTCGGTGGCCAGTCATCGCCCGCCGACCTCGCTCAGGCGTGGCTTGAACCAGGCGAAGCGATCGCGGCATATACCGGTGACGAACCCGATGATCGGGGCGGCGACCAGGAGCTGCACCATGAACGCACGACGCATCCTCACGGCCTTCTCTCACTGTACTGCTGAGCACGTCGCTCGCCTTCGCCGCCGGTGGCGGTGGCGGCGGTGGCGGTGGCGTGGGGCGGCGGCGGTGGTGGCGGTGGCGGTGGCGGTGGCGGCGGCGGTGGTGGTGGCGGTGGCGGTGGCGACGGCGGCGACGTGCCGGCGACGGCCGCGCGACGGTCGACCCCGAGTACGCGCAGGCCGTGAGCGCGATCGAAGCCAAGCAGTACGACAAGGCCATCAAGCTGTTGCAGTCGTACCTCTCGCGCGCGAACGACACCGACGCCTATGCCGAGAACTGGATCGCCTACTCCTATCGCAAGTCGGGCCAGCTCGATCAGGCCTTCCTTCACTACGACAAGGCGCTGAAGATCGATCCGCAGCACCGCGGCGCGCACTCCTACCTCGGCGAGGCCTATCTGATGGCGGGCAACGTGCCCAAGGCCGAGGAGCACCTGAAGGTCCTCGACAAGCTGTGCTTCCTTCCATGCACGGAATACACCGCGCTGAAGAAGGCGGTGGCCTACTACAAGCAGAACGGCCGGGTCGATCCAGCCGCCAAGTAGGCCGGACGGCCGATGCGCTGGCGGGCGCTTGCTGGCGGTCGCGGTCGGTGCGCTCGCGCTGGTCGCGGGACTGGGGCTGGCGCTGCCGACCGATCTGCCGCCCTTGCGCCCCGATGAGCTGGCGAGCATCGGCTCGCTCGGCCCCTGGCCGCCGCCGGCGGCGCGCGATGCGAGCAATCGCGTCTCGGGCCGCGCCGAGGCCGCGGCGCTCGGCGAGGCGCTGTTCCACAGCACGCGCCTGTCGACCGTCGGCGGCTTGCGCTGCGCGAGCTGCCACGAGCCGTGGCGCCGCTTCACCGACGGCCGCGCGCGCGCCCTCGGCGCCGAGGCCGGCGCCGCAACACGCCGAGCCTGCTCAACGTGCGGCTGCAGCACTGGTTCGGCTGGGACGGCGGCCAACGACTCGCTGTGGTCGCAAAGCATCCGGCCGATGCTCGATGCGCGCGAGATGCGCGCCGATGCCGCGCACGTCGCCCAGGCATTGCGCGACGACGAGAACCTGAAGCGCCTGTACGCGCTGGCCTTCGGCCACGCGCCGCCGGCCGACGACGAGACGGCGCTGGTCGATGCCGGCAAGGCGCTGGCGGCCTACCAGGAAACGCTGGCCAGCGAGCGCACGCCGTTCGATGCCTTCCGCGATGCGCTCGTGCGCGGCGACGGCGCTGCGGCGGAGCGCTACCCGGTCGCGGCGCAGCGCGGCTTGAGGCTGTTCATCGGGCGCGGCCAGTGCATCGCCTGTCATGCGGGCCCGAACTTCAGCGACGGCGAGTTCCACCGCTCGCGCATCGCCTCGAAGCTGCACGACGGCGCCCCGACAGCGGCCGCGCGCTCGGCCTCGAGAAGCTGCTGGCCAGCGCGTACGCGCGCAGCGGCCGCTTCGACGACGAGACCAATGCCGCACCGAGACCCGCACCGCAGCCGGCGGAAGCCGGCGCCTTCCGCACGCCGGGCCTGCGCGAGGTCAGCGCGACTGCGCCCTACATGCACGACGGCAGCATCGCCAACCTGTGCGATGCGCTGCAGCCGCATGCCGCGCTCGAAGGCCGGCCGCATGCCGGCGCTGACGCTGGCCGAGCGGCGTGACCTCGTCGCCTTCCTGCGCACGCTCGGACGCTCAGGAGCAAGCGGTGCTGGCCGACGAAGACGCGATGATCTGCCGCTGAAGCCTCAACGCGCATTCTTGCTTCGGCTGAACGCGTTTCGACCTGGCGAAGGGCGGGCGTGTTGCCGCATGGTGCGCATCGACTCGATGCGTTGACCTGCGCCGCCCTTTGGGCAAGGGGCGTTCCCGGCCGGGCGCGCGTGCGCGTCGCGACGTTCGCGCCAGCGGCCTCGCTGGCGGACCGAGCGGCACTTGCGGCAAGGAGCCGCCGAAGCTGCTCGTCCCGTCGTGCCGGCGCGACGCAGACGGGAGCGTGCGCGTTCGGTCCGGCCTCGAACACGGGCTGCATCCCGGCCGCGCGACGACGCGCCTTGCGCATCGCGAAGCTCCGACCAGCGGTGGCTGTACAGCCACCAGCCCGAGGCCACCGTGCAACAACAGAGGAAGAGGATGCCGAAGCTCACCGTGGGCCACCTGCGGAAGCCGAGTTGCCATTCTGCCGACGGGACCGTGCGCCGAGGTGCCGGTCGTCGGCCAAAAAACTGGCCCTTCAGCCAGGTAAGGCGCCAGGGTGTGCCGCGGCACAATCGGCCGGCGCTTCGCCCCTCCGCCCCTCGCCTTCGGATCACGGCGTCATGCCCATCGCTTCCCGGCTCGACGCGTCGCCGTCGCCGGCGGCGGCATCGGCGGCGCGTCGATCGGCCATTGGCTCGCGCCGCACGCCACGGCGTCGTCGTCCTCGAGCGCGAGGACCAGCCTGGCTACCACTGACCGGCCGCTCGGCGGCGCTGTTCATCGGAAAGCTACGGCACGCCGCAGGTGTGGCGCGCTGACGATGGCGAGCCGCGCCTTCCTCGCGGCAGCCGCCGCGCGGGCTTCAGCGAGCAGCCGATCCTGACGCCGGCGGCGCTGATGGTGCCGCCGCGCCCGGCCAGGAAGCATTGCTCGACGAGCACTGGCGGGTGCTGCGCTCGATCTCGAGCGGGGCGCCGACTGATCAGCGCAGACGCTGGCGCGCGAGGTGCCGGTGCGCCAGCTGCTGCGCGGCGCCGGTCTATCGAGCCCGACGCGATGGACATCCGACGCGCTGCACCAGGGCTATCTGCGCGGATCCGGCGCTACGGCGGCTGGAGTCGCCTCGGTGATGCCGAGCGACGCGCCTGCGCCGCGTGTCGGTGCGTCATGGCAGGTCGAGCGCCGGCGGCTGGCGCCACCCGGCCGATCGCGGTCGTCGCCGCCGCCGGCGCTTGCGTGCGACGCTGTCGCCGGGCCTCGCCGGGGCGAGCGCCGATCGGGCTGGTGCCGAAGCGTCGCCCGGCGTTCGTCTCCGCGCCGCCGGCCGACGCGTCGCAGGCGAGTGGCTGCCTTCGCCGGCATCGACGAGTCGTGGTACGTCAAGCCCGGATGCCGGCATGCTGCTCGGCTCGCCGGCCAATCGCCGATCCGGTCGCGCCGCAGGACGTGGTAGCCGGAGGCGCTCCGACATCGCGCTCGCCATCGACTGCATCGAACGATGACGACGCCGTGCAACGGCCGACACGGCGCTGGGCCGGGCTGCGCTCGTTCGTCGCCGACGGCGATCTGGTCGGCGCGTGCTCGACCCGGAAGTGGCGGGCTTGTTCTGGGTCGCGGCGCAGGCGGCTACGGCATCCAGACCTCGGCGCGCGATGGGCGCAGGTGCGCCGCGCTCGTCCGCGGCCTGCCGCGCTGCCAGCGAAAAAACAGGGAGTCGCCGCTCGGGCTGGTTCAGGCGCCAGTCGATGCTGCGCGCCGGTGCGCGACTCGGGCGGCGTCGCGCCTGAAGATCAGCTTCGCTGGCACGCGAAGGCGGCTCCGCGCGCGCGATACCGATCGGCGGCCCGAAAGCGTGGCTTCCGCCCCGCGCCGGCCCTTGTTAATCGGCGCCGGCGGCAGCCCCGCGATCGCGAGATCGATCGGATTGGCCATCAGGTAGCGCGACGCCGCACGGGCTTGGGGGCAGGAAGATCGTACCTCCAGTCGAAGCTTCGGCGCGAACGAACGATCTCGAGGCTGGTGGTGCATGGTCGGTCCATCGACGTGCTCCACCCGATCTATACGGAGCTGGTGGCGTCATCACGCCCGGCCGACGGCAGATGGCTGCGCCAGATGCCCGGTACACCGTCGACGCCGAGGATCCACGGCGTCGTTGCGACTTCGCGCTGGCGACGCCGCGAGCGCGGCATGGCGCATGCGTGTCGATCTGCCTTGATCGCTAGCCGAGGAACGCCTGCAGCGAGGCCGTGATCGAGGTGACGCGCGGGGTTCACCGCCTGCGGAGTCGTCCGCCCGTGCAGAACTCGACCGCCGTGAGTTCTGAGCTGCAGCGCGACCGGATGCATCGCCACTTGAGCGAGCGGGCAGCGATCGGAGCCCGACCAGCCCGCTCAGCGGCGCGATACCGCGGCTGGCGACGTCCTTGCCGGGAAGCGAGGCGAGTGCCTGCGCCACGCGCGGCTGGCCCGGGTATCAAACGCTTGCGCTCAGGTTATGCACAGTTATCGCAACGGCCGCGGCTGTCGAAAAACATTTTGCACCGACAATCGCGTTGCCTCGTCTTTCAGGAGCCCCATGGCCGACGCGCCTCAGCCCAGCATCGACGCCAAGGAAGCCGACAAGAAGATGCGCGAGCGCGTCGACAAGCTCATCGCGACAGGCCGCCAGCGAGAGCAGCGGCTCGATCACGCTGGGCGGCAAGTCGCTCGAGTACATCGTCAACGCGGCCTTCCTGCCGGTCGTCGCCGAAGGCCTCGATGGAGCGCTCGGCGAGCCCGAGGCCGCCGTGATGACGACCAGCTATGCGTGCTGAAGGGCGCCGACCCGCGCGCGCGCCCGGTGTGCTTCGCCTTCAACGGCGGCCCGGGCTCGGCGTCGATCTGGCTCCACCTCGGCGCGCTGGGCCCGAAGCACGTCGTGACGCCCAACGACGCCAGCATGCCGACGGCGCCCTACGCCGTGGCCGACAACCCGCATAGCTGGTTCGAGCATTTCGACCTGGTCTTCATCGATCCGCCGCATACCGGCTGGTCCACCACGGCGAGCCTCGACGCGCGCAAGAAGATGCCTCGGTCGACGGCGACGTCGCCGCGCTGACGGACGTCGTGCGGGTCTGGCTGACGCGCCACAAGCGCTGGGGCTCGCCGGTCTATCTCGCCGGCGAAAGCTACGGCACGACGCGCGGCGCCGCACTCGCCGACAAGCTGCAAAGCGCGGGAGTCGCTCTCTCCGGGCTCATCCTGATCTCGTGCGCGATGGATCTGCAGAGCATCGTCTTCGCGCCTGCGAACGATCTGCCGTATTCGCTTTTCCTGCCCGCGTTCGCCAACGTCTCGCAATATCACGGGCTGCTCAAGGGCGCGCTCGCCAAGTCGCCCGCCGCGGCGCGCGCGGCGGCCGAAGCCTTCGTCGACGAGGAGTACGTCGCCGCGCTGCAGGCCGGCGCGCGCCTGGACGGCAAGCGCCGCAGCCGCGTCGCCCGCCGCATCGCCGAACTGACGGGACTGCCGCAGGCGCTGGTCGAGGAGAAGAACCTGCGCATCAGCGAAATGACCTACTTCTACGAGGCGCTTCGTCCGCAAGGCCGCATCGTCGGCCGCCTCGATGCGCGCGCTTCGGCTCCGATGGCCGCGAGCCGCACGCGCGAGTGGGAGTTCGACCCCGGCATCGAAGCCATCGCGTCGCCGTACACGATGGCGGCGATGGCGTACTTCGGTGAGCAGCTCGGCATGAGCACGGAGACTGCGCTACGAGGTGCTGGCGATGGACGTGCACAAGGGCTGGAACTGGAACCGCGGCGAAGACAAGGGCAACAGTTACGCCACGACCAGCCCCGACCTGCGCGCGCGCTGCGCCGCAACCCGCACCTCAAGGTCTTCGTCGGCAGCGGCCGTTACGACCTCGGAACGCCGTACAGCGCGAGCGACTGGTCGCTGGCGCAGCTCGACGCGCCGGCCGACGTGCTGGCCCGCGTCCAGCACCACTACTACGACGCCGGCCACATGATGTACACGCGCGAAGCCGACTCCGGATTGCAGCGAAGACCGACCTCGCGGCGTGGCTCGACGGCGCCGAGGTGCGCCGCCCCGACTCTCACCAGGCCGAGCACCAGGCGCAGCGGCGGGCAGGTAGACGGGCGAGGCCGGCGATGAAAGCGGTCAGCCCGAGGACGCCCGGCCGCCAGGCGTAGAACGCAGTCGCGGCGGCGGCCGCCGGCAGGCGCGCGTCGCGCCAGGTCTCGATCAGCGCGCCGTGGGCCATGAAGATTCTCCGGGCGCGGTGACGGCGACGATCGCCGCCAGCGGCGCCATCTGCAGCGCGCGCTGCAGCGCTCGAGGAAGCGCAGCTCGCGCCTGCGACCAGAGGAAGACGTTGCGCGAGATCGCCGTCACCGCGCCGAGTGCCGAGGATGGTGAGCGCGCGTGACGGCCCAGCCGCGGCAGGATGCCGTCCATCGTCAGTGCCTCGGCCGCATCGCTTCGGCCGCCTTGCCGGCCTGCGCCATCACCAGGCGTCGCCGCCACGCGCCGCGGCGATCGCGACCAGGATGTTCAGCTTCAGCGGCAGCGAGAACGCCGCCACCGCGGCGGCCGCGGAGACGATCGCCGCGACCCAGGCGGTGCGGTCGTTGAGCAGCGAGTAGGCGATGCCGAGCATCGACAGCGTGCCGGCGAAGCCGAGGCCCCATCTCGAGCGGCACCAGCGAGGAGAGCAGGATGCCGGCGACCGAGGTCGCCTGCCAGACGATCCACACCGCGACCGCGCCGCCGGCGGCATAGCGCGCCTGGCCGATCTGGTGGCCGTCCGCCCGGCCAGTGCCTTCTGGAACACGAGCAGGTTGAGGTCGGCGAGCAGGTAGCCGAGCACGAGGCGGCGCCCGCGCGGCAGATGGCCGAGATGCACCCGCCACTGCGAGCTGAAGATCACGAAGCGCAGGTTGACGCAGAAGGCCGAGGCCCAGATCACCCAGATCGGCGCGCCGCTGGCGATGAGCGGCAGCGAGGCGAGCTGGGCGCTGCCGGCGTAGACGGTGAAGCGTCATCAGCAGCGACAGGCCGACGCCGAGGCCGCTCTGCGTCATCGCCACGCCGGTCACCAGGCCCCAGGCGGCCAGGCCGGGGCCGAAGGCGAGCATGTCGCGCGCACCGCGGCGAGATGCAGCGTCGCGGGCGAGGTGCGCAGTCGGGTCATCGGCGCGACTCTGCAGTCGGGCGTCCTTCACCGGCGCTGCCCACGACCGATCTGTCGAGCTGCGACCACGGTAGCGGCCAGCGCGCCACCCGGAGCTGTTGCAGCTCTACTGCCGACTCACGCCCAACGGCGTCAAGCGTCTCGGATCATGCTCGAGGAGATCGGCCTCGCCCTACGAGCCGCACCTGGTCAGCTTCGACAGCAACGACCAGAAGTCGCCGGAGTTCACGTCGCTCAACCCGTAACAGCAAGATCCCGGCGATCCTCGACCCGAACGGCCCCGGCGGCCGGCCGCTGGCGCTGTTCGAGTCGGGCGCGATCCTGCTCTACCTCGCCGACAAGACCGGCCAGCTCGATGCCCGCCGACGCGGCGGCGCGCTACGAGACGATCCAGTGGCTGATGTTCCAGATGGGCGGCATCGGGCCGATGTTCGGCCAGGTCGGCTTCTTCCACAAGTTCGCCGGCAGGGACTTCGAGGACAAGCGGCCGCGCGACCGCTACGTCGGCGAAGCCAAGCGCCTGCTCGACGGTGCTCGAACGGCCGCCTCGCGAGCGCGCACTGGCTCATGGGCGACGACTACACGATCGCCGACATCGCGATCTTCCCGTGGGTGCGCAACCTGGTCGGCTTCTACGGCGCCGGGCGAGCTGGTCGGGATCGATTCCTTCGCCGAGGCGTGCAAGCGGGTGCTCGCCGCCTCTCGCGCGCCCGGCGGTGCAAGCGCGGCCTCGCTGATCCTCGCCGTCGCCACGTAGCGAGCCTGGGCACCGGCGGGCGCGTCACACGCGGGTCACGCGATCGACTTCGTCAATGGCGGGGTCTGCCGCGCCGAGCGCGAGCGGCGCGACTAAATTCGCACGCTTCGACGCGCTTCCGCTTCTCGGCCGACAGGCAACGGGCAGAGTGCGCCGCACGACCGGGAGAAGAAAGGCTACGGCACCGCGGACCTGCGTGTGCCTCGCGCGCCTTCGCGCGGCTGCAGGCTTCGGTCAGCGCGCTCGAGACCGACCCTCAACGGCGTCGGCTCGGGCCTCGGTCGTCTTCGCCACGCCGCTCGCCGACCTGCTGCGCACGCACCCGGCCTCGAGCTCGACAGCGACCGCGGCGACGATCGATCTCGAACAACTCTCGCCGCCAGCCGCGCCGAAGCGCAGTCGCTCGCCGTCGCGACGATGGTGACCGGCGAGACGCTGGCGGCGCTGGAAGACGATCGGCGAAGCACAGCTCGCCGGCCTCGGCAACGGCAAACATCGGCATCGCCGATCTGTCGAAAGTGATCAAGCTATGATCAGCCGCATCACCTCGGCCGCACCCCGGCAAGCCGCCGAAGGCGTACTGATCGCCAAGCTGCTCCGACCTGAGCGGGCGACGCCGACGAGCCTCCGATGCGCCCAGCCGCCGGCGCGTCGCCCTGGTCGTATCTCCTGAAGGGCCAGGACCTTCTGGCGGGCAACGCCGTCCCTGGCGGCGCAGGTGACCGAAGGGCAGATGACCATCGGCTACCCAAGATCATGGCCGTCGGCATCGATCCTCGGGATCGCTCGTTCCAGCGCGCCGAACCTCTCGGATGCCAAGGGCTGGCTGGTGCCGAAGGCGCCCGACATCCCGCTGCCGGCGCTCATCAGCAACAAGACCTACTCGCTGGCGCAGCGACGACGGCCTGAAGAAGCCTGATCTGCGCTTTCCTCGGCCTCGACCGCCGCAAAGCTCTACGCCGAGCTGCTGACGACGCTGAAGACCAAGGAGGGCGTCGGCGACGGCTTCGCCCTCGAGCCTGGCGCCGAGCGGCAAGATCAAGCTCCACCGACTGCCGCCGCTGACGGTGCCGCTGCCGCTGACGCCGCCGACGCTCACCGGCACGTCGCAGATCGGCATCCTGTTCAAGCGCACCAAGCCGCTTATCCGGGCGACGAGGCCAAGACCCACTTCAGGATCGGCCTGCTCGCCGGCGGGTTCACGCCGCCAACACGACGCCGAAAGTCGAGTCTGACCTGGCCGACAGCCAGCTCATGCCCAAGGTCGGCGACGACGCGCTGCTCGGCGCCGTGATCGGCGACGTCGATCGAAGTCGCGCTGACATTCGGTCTGATCGCCGACGCCGCCGGGCCTGCGCCTCGAAAGACGGCACCGGGCTCAAGGCGACGATTCCGCTCGAGAAGATCCCGAACAGCCCGGTCCAGATTCCGTTCCTCTATTTCGAGCTGACCAAAGGCGCCGAGCCTGAACCAGATCGACATGGAGATCGCCGGCTCGTTCCAGGTCGCGATCGGTCCGTTCGCCGGCTCGATCGATCGGCTGGGCACCAAGCTCAATCTGAACAACCTGCTCGGCGGCGGGCCGGCGCCGGCCGCAGCGTGGGGCCTCAAGCCGCCGTCGGGCGCCGGTCTCGCGATCGACGCCGGCGTCGTCAAGGGCGGCGGCTTCCTGCTCTTCGATCCCGACGCGCGGCGAGTACGGCGGCATCCTCGACATCAAGTTGATGCAGATCGGCGTGAAGGCGATCGGCCTGCTTGTCGACCGAAGAACCCGGGCGGCTGGTCGCTGCTGCTGATCATCACCGCGCAGCTGCCGCCGATCCAGCTCGGCTTCGGCTTCACGATGACCGGCATCGGCGGCCTGCTCGGCGTGCAGCACACGATCGACACGTCGGCACTCAGTTCGGGGCCTGTCGCACCGGTTCGCTCGACAGCTTCCTGTTCCCGCAGAACCCGATCGCCAACGCGCCGCAGATCATCAACCAGCTGCGCACGATCTTCCGGTTCAAGGTCGGCGGCTTCATCATCGGGCCGATGCTCGAGCTCGGCTGGGGCACGCCGAGCCTGGTCATCGCGCGCATCGGCGTGCTGATCGAGGCCGAGCCAGATCGTCATCGTCGGCCAGGTCATCGTGCAGCTGCCGCCGCTCGTCGACAAGTCGCTCGCGCTGCTGCGCATCTGCAGATGGACATCGCCGGCGGCGTCGTGTTCGATCCGCTGAAGTTCTGGCTCGACGGCCTGCTGCGCGATTCGCGCGCGCTGTTCATCTCGCTGACCGGGCAGTTCGCGTTTCGCGCGCTGCTTCGGCGACAAACCGACGCTTCCTGATCAGCGCCGGCGGCTTCCATCCGCAGCTTCACCGACATTCCGCCGGACATCCCGGCGCCGTTCCAGCGCGTCGGCGCCGAGTTCTCGATCGGCATCGTCGGCATGGAGTTCAAGGGCTACTTCGCGGTCACCTCGGCCACCGTGCAGGGCGGCTCGTCGATGCGCGTCTGGGCGACGTCGGCATCGCGGCGTTCGAGGGCGGCTTCGAGTTCAACGCGATCATCTACATCGTCCCGAAGTTCCACTTCGAGGTCGACATCCACGTCTGGGCCGGCGTCGAGGTCTTCGGCATCGACTTCGCGAGCGTCGACATCTACGGGCTGCCTGTCCGGACCCGGTCGCTGGCACATCGTCGGCAACGCCGACGATTCACACGCCGTGGCCGCTGCCCGACTTCAGCTTCCACGTCGACGAGACGTGGGGCGAGGACCAGCGCGACGCACGGTGCGGAGGATCAGGCTGCGCCGACGAGCTGCAAGAAGGCTCGAAAGCCAGACGAAAGGGCACGCCGGTCAACTGGTCGGCGGCTGCCTGCAGGCCGGCGACGCCTTCGCTACCACGCTTCGCTCAAGCTGCGCCGATGGCGCCGAGGCTGCTCGCGCATCCGAACGCGTTGCTGCAGTTCGTGCAGAAGCGGATGCCGCTGGCGAAGGCGCTCGACAAGCTCGGCGGCCGGATTCGATCGAGGGCGAGGCCGAGATCGCGATCGACACGTGATCTCGTTCGGCTCGATCGTCGCAAGACCGCCGACCGCAAGATCGACGACAGCTTCCGGCGTCGCAATTCCTCAAGCTCAGGAGGACGAGACCTTGCTGAGCCGTCGTTCGATCGCGTTCGAGGCCGGCTTCGAGGTCGGCCAGCGCGATTACCTGTCTCGGCGCGACCGTCTGCGACCTGTACGACTACGAGGAGGTCAGCCTGTCGACGCCGACACGCGCCGTCGGTTGCTCGGCCCGCGGCGCTCACGGCCGGTCAGCCACGCCGCCTGGGCGAAGTCGATCGGCGCGCCGGTCGCTCCGACCTCGCGCCGGCGCGAAGAAGCTCAAGCGGCCGCGGTCGAACGCAAGATCGCCGATCAATCCGCCGCGCCTGCAGACGATCGATCTCGACGCCGGGAACGATGAGGGCACGGCGCTCGCGGGCAACGCCGCGCACTCGCTGGCGCGGTCGACCACGCTCGCCAGCGGCGCAAAGCTCGAGCCGTCAGAGTCGTTCAGACCGTGCGAGGCCTGATCGCCTGGAAGCGCGCACAGAGGACGCTACCACGAGCCGCGCACCGCCGTCGCGTATCAGTTCATGCCGTGGGCGCGGCGCGGCCTGACGGTCGCGCTGACGACTGCCGACACCTTCGGCCAGGGCGCGTTGCTGGCGGCGCGTCGCGAGCCGCCTGTCGGTGTCACCCTCGCCGGCGCCGCTCCGGCACCTGATCGATCCGCTGCAGTGCAGCTGCACGGCCCAGGCGACGTGACCGGCGATCGACACCGGCCTGGTGTTGCGCACCGACCCGAAGGCGAACGCGCACAATTTCGAGCCCAACTACCTGGCGATGCGTCGACTTCGATCCGCCCGACTTTCCGTGGCTGCTGACGCCGGCGAGGCCAACGGCGACGATCGCTGCGGCCGTGGCTGGTGCTGGTGGTGCCGTCGTCGCCAAGACCGGCTGCCGAAACGCCGACGCAGGGCCTCCTGCCGACGCGATCGCCACGGTGCGGAGGGGCGGACGTGAAAGACGATGCCTGCGCTGGTCGTGGGCGCACGCGCAGGTGGTGAGCACGGCCGACAGCTGGGCATCGCAGGGCGACCTGCAAGGCGATCCGGCGAGCAGTCATCGCGGCTGGTCTGCCCGCGCCGACTGGAGCGAACAAGGACTACGTCGCCTGCGTCGGTGCCGGCGTTCGAGCCAGGTCGCCCTGCGCGGCTCGGCCCGGCGATGCCAAGCCGAGCGACCTCGGCCTCGGCGCTGGCCGGAATCGCGACACCGACAACAACTGCAGCTGCCGGTGTACTACCACTGGGAGTTCTCGACCGGCCCGGCGCGGGCGACTTCGGTGCTGGCGCGGCGCCTGACGACGCCAGCGTACGTACAGGCGCCGGTCGGCGACGGCGCTCGCTCGCGGTCGGCACCGCGCCGATGAGCGTCGACCGATCTGCTCAACGGGCGACGCCCGTTCGAGGCGACGATGGAGGGCGCGCTGGTTCCGATCAGCTACACACCCGGGACGGCGCCGGAAACGGTCCAGTGCCGACAGCCTCGCGATCGATCGTCAACACTCCGCCGATCAGGTCGTCAATCCGGTCGGCACGGCAGCTAGAACGCGGCCGCAAGCGGCCGCTCGAGGTCAAGCCGCCGCGTGTACGGCAACCGGCATCAAGCAGCACTCGGTCGCCAACGGCGAAGCTCGGCCACCATTGGATCGCCGACCTCAGACACCGAGACCCGCGCTATCGCGGCGCAGCCGGCTACGGTGCCGAGATCGTGCGGCGCGACCAGGACGAGTTCGTCGACGCTGCCTGGGACCAGATCGGCGCAGATCCTCGACGCCGAGATGGCGCTGAACATGACGCGGCTGGCGATCGAGGCGCAGCTCGGCGCTTACGTTGCAAGGCACCTCGATGCCCGCTGTTCCGAGCGCCGGCGCTGCAGGTGATGGGGCCGGCGCGACGCGCATCGAGGCGCTCGGCGGCAGCGGCGCGGCGGCGATATCGGCGGCGCCACGGTCGCGGCTCGCTCGGCGCGCAGATCGCGCGTTCGAGCCTGCCGAGTTCCTCACCGACACGGCGCTGCGCCGCGCGACCACGCCAGCGCGCAGACGCCGCGCATGGCGGCAAGCAGCTCACCGGCAGTCTGCTGGCGCTGCCGCTGCGAGACCACGCGCTACGTCGGCGCGATGGCCCAGGCGGCACCAGAGCGCCCCCTTCAGCGTCAACGTTCGTTCCCGACGGCATCCGTCGGCACCGCAAGGCATTCGACGGCCTGAAGCCTGCGGCCAGCAGCCGCGTCCTCGACCTGCGCGCGCCGGGCTCGGCGGATTCACCGTCAGCCGGTCGAAGCGCGGCGCTGGCGACGGCCACAAGCGAAGGCGCTGCTGCCGGCCGTTCCCGAGCTGACGATCCGCGTCGGCGAGCGCACGCCGGCGTCTTCACCGACTGCACGTGAGCGCTTCGGCATGCTCTCGCCGCGACGAGCGTGCCGACGGTGCAGGCGAGCGACTGGATGCTGCACGGCGCAAGCGATCGAGTCGCTCGGCGCGCGCGGCGTCGAGGGCTTCCTGGTCGAGGCGAACGGCAAGACGGCGCAGCTCCAGGTGAGCGCGATGCGTCTCGACGCACGCAGCGGCGATTCACCGCGCCTCGACGCTGCGGCCTGGCTTGGCGCGCCGACGCCGAGCGGCGCGTCGTCGAGCCGCTGCCGCGGCGCGCGCCGTCGCCGGCATCAGCCTCGGCGGTCGCATCGCCGACGCGCGCGAGTTCAGCACCACCGGGCGTGTTCGCGGCATTGCCGGTGAACGCGCATCGGCCGCGCCGCGCCGCGGCGCCGCCGGCGTACAGGCTCGACGATCGCTTCTGTCATCGGTCGCACGTCCGGCGTCGTAGCTGGCCTGACACTGCTGCCACCGGCGCTGCGCCAACGGGACGTCTCAATCCGCTTCGCTGTCGCGGCACGCGGCACGCCAGGCCTCTGGGACGCCACGTCGCGGGAGCCGGATCGTCGTCAAGACCGGTCGACTTCCGGCGTCGCGGCAGCGGCGGCGATCGTGCGCTGCGCGTCCCGAACGAACGCTGCCGGCGCGGCACTGGCGTCGACGGTCGTCGGTCGCGAACATGCCGGCAGCGGCAACGAGTTCGTCGCCACGCACCTGACGAGCGTGCGCGCAGCTCGGTGTTCACATGATCCCGGCGCGCTGTTCGACCGCGTCATGGCGTGGCCGAAGCTGCCCGAGGCGCGCCTTGCTACCGCGACGACAATGCCTTCATGCCGGGGTCGACGGCATCTCCGCAGGACCTGGTGATGCTGGTGCGCGGTCAACCAGCAGTTCATCGACAGCTTCATGGTCGGGGCGAACGTGTCGATGAACGGCGAGCTGCTCTGGCGCGGCTTTTCCGACCGACCTGCGCGGCACGCCGTTCCAGCGCTTCTGGGACCGGATCTCGATCGGCCCGTTCGCGACTCTCGAGCTGGATTTCGCTGCTCGAGGACATGCCGGCGGAGTCCATCTCTGGGGCAATCAGCCGCTCGGCGGGCGACGTCGATCCGGTCTGGCGATCCCGATCGGGTCGCGTTGCTGGTGCGCGGTCAGCTGCTGCGCCGCTATCCCAACACCGCTGTCTATGCCTGGAAGAAGACGCTCCAACGCCGACGCGCTCGACCGGGACGCGCGCAAGGCCGCAGGCCCGACGATGCGATCCTGCAGGCTGCCGGTGTTCTCAGGCGTGATCGGCGAGGACATCACCTTCTTCGGCTTCGACATCGACCGCGACGAGATCGACCAGTGGCGCTTCCGTCCTCGAGGAGCAGATGACCGAGCCGCGCTTCGGCCACGACGTGCCGGTGACTCCGCCCGACACCGTTCGCACCGAGGCCGAAGCGCCGCGCCCGATGCTCGAGACCGCGCTCGCCCGCATCGAGGCCAACGATCCGGCGCCGATCTACCAGCAGCAGTACAACGCCTCACAGGCGCTGTCGTGGAGCCACATCGACGTCGCCGCGGGCAGCTACGCGAGCGTCGGCAACCTCGTCGGCGTGCCGACACAAGCCGTTCAACTCGGATTCCCGACGCTGACCGGGACCGCGACCTGCCGAGGTCGCGAAGATCCCCTGCAGCAGCGTTCGCGCCTATTTCGTCGGCTACGGACCTGAAGACCTGAGGCGTCCGCCATGGCCAAGCTTCTCTCAACTGCGGCGATCGATGGCTGCCTGCGCCGACCTGGCGAAGCAGCAGCGCCTGGCAGCGCGACGCGGCAGTGCGACTCAAGGCGGCCGAGGCCGCGCTCGCGGCAAGCGCGGCGCAGCGCTGCCGACGGCGCCAGCATCGAGCGCACGGCAGGCCGGGGATCGCGGCGCCTGCAGCGCGCAGCACGCCGCGCCGCTCGCCGACACTCGGCGTCGCGCCTGGTCGCGCTGACCCAGCTTTCCGAGCGGCTGCGCGGCCGGACGCAATCGAGGCCGACATGGTGCAGGCGCTCGACAGCGCACTCCGGTGATGCTGCTGCCGGTCGCGGCAGACGCGCCACAACGACGACGGCGACGCCGCTGATGGGTGCGCATCTATCCCGGATGCGATCCACGCCTTCGGGCACGGCGCCGGGCCTGGGCGCGCGTCGAGGTCGAAGCGGGCAAGAAAAGCGCCACTGGACGCAGCGTTTCGCCGTGGCCGGCGATGCCGACTCGCCCGTGGCAGCAGATCGCGTCTATCCGCCGCCGCGCGCTGCGTGGATCGTTCGCGCGACGACGCCGACCAACGTCGCCGCGATCGGCTCGGCGCCGAACGGCGAGCCGGTAGCGCCGGCATTCGACGACACACCGATTCCACGCGCCGACCCGACCACGCCGATGACGCCACTGCCTTGCCGGACGCTTCGTCGCCATCGGCCAGGCGCGGCGGCAAGGAATTTCCGCAAGTGGGCGTGCCGGTCGCCGATCTGCTGGCGATGTCGCCGGCGTTCGATCCGCTGCTGGTCGACGATCCCGACAGCCACGATCCGTTCTGGCTAGGACGCGCTGGATGGTTGACTACCCGGCAGCGCCGGCGCCGGCATGGCGATCACCATCACCGCCGGCGCGACCTGAAGGCCGGCGCCAAGATGAGCGGCCGGATCGATCGCCTGATCGTTCTCGGCGTCGACTGACGCAGAACGCCCGAGTCGGCGGCAGCGCTAGTCGCGACGCTGTTCGACAACCACCAGAAAGGCGCGGGCCCGGTTCGTCGCCCAGGGAACGCCGACCAACCTATCGCCGCAACGCCGCGCCGGCTTCGCCGGCCAACGGCGCCGACGTCGCCGCCGAGCTGCCATCCCGGAAACACTGCCGATGCGCGCGCGCGCGCCGCCGTCGAGCTGGCGAGCAGTGCCGGCGCGCGCCTGTGCACTTGCTCGGCGCTGGCGCGCCGACTGTCGGACAACGGCGTCATCCCCGGTTCCGACCTGACCGAAGCGCTACCGCGGGCGCATGTGGCGCCAACGCCTCTGGAACGCGAGCCCGGCTATACGCTGCGCTATTTCTGAACCCGATCGCGACGCGCAAAGCCTGATCGGCGACGCCGCGATCGCCGAGCTGCAGCGCCTGGGCGGTTCGCTATCTGCGGGCAGGCGGACCCCTGTCGGCGCTGCGCGTGCGGCAGCAGCCGTACGGGATCCTGCCGATCAGCGCGCGCGGCCATGTCGCCGCCGCCAACGCGCCGCTCGAGTGCGAGAGCTGGTCAAGATCGTCGAGTGGTTCCGCTGTGGCTGGGACAACCGCCACGCGTCCCCACACTTCGCCGACCCGAGCGCCGAGAACCTGCACCGGTGCTGGCGATGCAACCCCGGCTGACGGCAAAGCGCTACAGGAGGTGGCGGGCCCGGCGGCGATCGCCAACTATCCCGACATCGAGACCTTCATCAGCGTCCAGCACCTCGTCCTCGGCGGCCTGCTGTCGTGGACCTGCTCGACGGCCGCGATCACCGCGAACAAGGTGCCAGTTCCTCAGCTCACCTGCGGCGTCCGGCCGAAACCGCATGCGCTCGACGCCGTGCCGTGGCTGCAACGCAATCCCGAGCAGCCGCAGAGCGAGCTCGACGGCAACGTGCTGCTCGCGCGCAACTTCATCGCCGCGCTGGTGCAGCTGCTGACGCGCGCCCAGCGGCAGCCTGCGCGGGCCGCTGACGCGGCGATGCAGAACGGCGAGTCGCTGCTCGAGGCGCATGCTCGGCTTCGCCGCCGACGAGGAGATCTTGCAGTCGAGCCACGATCTGTTCTACGGAAGCACCTGAAGGGCCGCGCCACGGCTCAGCCTCGCGACCAAGGCGAGCGCGCAGCGCTTTCGCGCTCGCCGAGTACGTCCGGCGTCGACAACAGCGCGCTCGTCGGCGACCAGGTCGACGTCAACAACGCGCGCACGCTGCTCGGCTTGAAGCTCGCCGGCACCACCGGCAGCCAGACGATCGAGGAGCACATCGGCGCTCCGCCTCGGCCTGCCGCGCGCGTTCAGTGGCCCGAGCACATGACGAACATCGCGACCTTCGCCGACAGTCTGCGCGTTCCTGCAGGACCGGAGCGCGGGCGACCTGCAGATCGCTCCGCACCACGCTCGATCTGTTCGCCAACCGTGCTTCGACGCCTGGATCACGTCGCTGGCGACGCGCCGCCTCGACACGATGCGCGACCAGGCCGCCGAGGCGCCTGCACCTCGGCGCCTTCGGCGTGGCCGGAAACCCGCTGCCCGATTCGTCGGGCACGGCCGAGCCAGTCGCTCGACAGCCTCGGCTACCTCCACGCCGCCGTCGCTGCAACAGGCGACGACCGCATCGGTACTGCGCAGCGCCTTCCTGGCCAACAAGCAGGCGGCCGGCAATGCCTTCGACATCGACCTGCGCTCGCGCCGCGTCAAGCGCGCCAAGCGGCTGCTCGAGGGCCTCGCCAACGGCCAGTCGATGGCGGCGCTGCTCGGCTATCGCTTCGAGCGCGCACTGCGCGACGCCGGAATGCCGCAGTTCATGCTCGAGTGCCGGCGCGCCTTTCCGCTGCGGCCTGCCGGAACCGACAGCGCAGCGACGAGCCGCAAGAGGCGATCGCGGCGCGACGTCGTCGACGGCGTTCGCCTCGATGGACGCCTATCGCAATGCCAGACGACATTTGCGACGCACGGCGTGCCGCCGGCGCTCACCCACGCCGGTGGCGCGATCGCCAGTCTTGATCGAGGACCTGCTCGACCAGATGGACTCGGTCTCCGATCTGCTCGTCGCCGAGAGCGTGCACCGGATGGTCGGCGGCAGCATGGAAGGCGCGGGTGCGGCGATGCTGACGCTCGACAAGCAGACCCGTCCGCCCGATACCCAGGTCGTGGCGACGCCGCACGCGACCCGCGGCTACACCAGCGTGTCGTCGTCGCGATCGAGTCCGGCGACGCCGGGCCGTGGGCCGATCTCAGCGCCGAGGATCTCGCCGCACGCGTCGAGCCGCGCCTCAACGCCTGGCTGGCGCGACTGCTCGGCGATCCGGCGAAGTACGAGTTCGTCGCCAAGGTGCTGGTGCCGCCGGCGACACCGGGCGATCCGTGGGTCGACAACGGCACGACCCTGGTCGCCGGCATCGCCGAGCTCGGCCTCTGCCGCTTGCTCTGGCGCTGCAGAGCGAGGCGCAGCAAGGCAACGGCCAGAGGGTGCAGGAGCGGATCGCGACCGTGCTCGGCGCCGCTGCGCGCCGACGCCGGCGCCGCCGCCGACCCAGATGGCGGTGCTGCTGCAGCGCGACGCGCAGACGCCCGGCCGGATCGGCCTGGTCGGCTTCGAAGCCTTCGCTCGGTCCTGCGCCGCCTGCTCGCGCTAAGACGCGCGAGCTGCGCCGCATGGACCTGGTCAAGGCCGAGGACGGCGTCGAGACCGCGGCGACGCAGAACGACGGCGAAGCAGCAGGCGTCGATCTCGCCGAGTTGCAGGCGCGCATCGCCATCGCCGAGTCCGCGGCGCAGGCGGTGCTCGACGCGCTCAAGGCGGCAAGCGATCTCGCGCCCGAGGATCCGGCGACGCTCGATCCCGACGCGCCCGCGACGCTGGCGATCTTCGCCAGCGCACGCTCGGCGCTGGCTGCGGCCTACGCGCTCGGCTGGCGCAGCGCCACCGCCGAGCGCCGCCGTGCCGGCGGCGGGCGAGACGAGCGCCGCGCAGGTCGAGGCCGGCGACAGCGTCGGCGCGCGCGGTCGGCCGAGTTCGCGCGCTGCACGGCGAGGTCGCGGGTCGGATCGCCGCGGCGCAGGCGGTCGCGATCTCGCCCGGCCTCGGCGGCCAGCTCGTGCTCGCGCTCGGCCGCATCCGCGCCGTGATGGCAAGGACTTCCCGGTGCTGCCGATGTTCTCGCTCGGCGGCTACGCCGACCGATGCCGCCGCCTCGCTCGGCGACCGCGACGCCTTGCTCGCCAAGGCCGATCTCGGCAACGACGACACGCTGGTCGCCGGCTGGCTGCCCAAGCTCGCCTGCGTGCGCGAGGCGACCGCGCTCTCGGCGATGCGCTCACCGCCGCCGAAGCGCTCGCCGCGATCAGCGGCTACCGGGAGCGATGCGAACGACTGGAAGCTGGTCCAGTTGCCGCGCGACGCCGCGGCGCGCTGGGCGGCGCTGCCGCCGACGCCGGCGCAGGACCTGCGCGGCACGGTCGCGGTCGCAATCCATGCGCCGGGCGCGCTTCGCCGCGTTCGCCGCCGACACGCTGCTAGCCGGCCTGTTCGTCGACGAATGGATGGAGTCGATCCCCGCGCACGAGGAGACGACCGGCCTCGGCTTTCACTTCGACGCCCCCGGTGCGCGGCCGCCGCAGGCGCATCCTGCCTCGCGGTGCCGGCCGATCCGGCGGCGCAGAACTGGACCCCTCGACGGCCTGCTCGGCGTCGTCAACGAGGCGATGCTCTGGCGCGCATCCGCGCGCCGTGCGGCCGCAGGACCTGCAGGCTCGGCCTGATCCTGCCCGGCATCTACCTGTCGAACAACTTCAAGCAGGACGTGCCGTCGGTCGACTTCAGCTGCTCTGACGAAGAACCTGGCGATCCTGCGCAACGCCAGCGCGGTTCACGGCAGCGCGACGATGGCGGCCGGCAAGACGGCGATCAGCGGCTGAGCCGGCCGCCGCGACGACGAAGGAATCCGCGTGAAGGTCTCGTCTCCGCCGCCGCGGTCTCCGGTCGCCACGACCGCGCTCGTGTTGCGGCCCGATCCGTCGCACACGACCTGGTCCAAGCTCGAGCCGCTGGCGACCAACGACGACGTCAGCGAAAGCCTGCAGGCGCGCATCGCCGATCCGCTGTGGATGCTGGCGCGGCAGTGGCAGTTCAACGAGCTGCAGGGCGAAGACGCCGGCAGCCCGATCGGCGCCGCGCTGCAGATGGTCGAGCTTGCCGGTGGCGACGCTGCTCCATCCGACCGGCGCGGTCGCCGACGTCACCTTGCCGGCGCCGTTCGCGCCGGTCGAGGCGCTGGTCGAGCACGAGCAGGTGCTGCCGGTGCATCCCAAGCTGAACGCCCAGGCCGGCCAGCAGTTGATGCGGCATGCTGCGCGCGGCCGGGCTCGTGCGGCGACGATCGGCGATCTCGTCGACCACTACCCGGCGGCGATCTTGGCGCCCAACGACCCGGTCGCCGACAACGCCGGCTTTGTCTGGAACGCGCTGCTCGACCAGCGCGCCGTCGATGCGCTGGCGCTCGCCGGCGACATCAAGGCGCTGGTCGGCGGCAGGCCCGCTCTCGAGGCGTTCTCGGCGACGCTCGGTGTCGGCGGCGGCGCAAACCCAGGCCTGGTGCGACATCGTCGAACGCTGGCTGATCTGGCTCGCCGACCTCGCGCTCGACGGCACGACACCCGGCGCAAGCGCCTATTGGGAGCCGAGCCGGCTCGAGTACAAGTTCGCGCTCGGCGCCCAAGGCGTCGGTGCGTCGTGCGGCTGCACGCCGACGAGTACACCGATGGCCGTCTCGACTGGCACACCTACACGCTCGGCGCCGCGCCGAACGTCCCGCCCGGGCAATCGACGAGCTTCACGGTGCACGCCCAAGCGCGCGCCGCTGCCGACGACCGCGCGCTACGGCGGCATGCCGGCTGACCGCTACTGGGAGTTCGAGGACGGCCGCGTCAACTTCGGCATGGCCGGCGCCGCCGAAGAGCGATCTAGCCCGGCTCGCGGTGCTCGAGTACGCGCTCGTGCTTCGGCAACGACTGGTTCAGTGCTGCCCCTGACCCTGCCGACCAACGCGCTCTACCGCGTCGCCTCCGTTCAACGTGCGCGACAACTTCGGCATCGCGTTGCCGATCCCGCCGGCCGGCTTCGATCCGTGTACGAGATGACGGTCGAGCCCGGCGCACCGGTCGCCAATCTCGCCAACGCGCTCTTACCTGTGCCCGGCGCTCGACACCCTCGAAGGGCCGCCGCTCGAGCACGTGATGATGATGCGCGACGAGATGGCCAACCTCGTCTGGGGCATCGAGAAGCGCGTCCAGGGCAGCTCGGGCGAGGCGATCGATCGCAAGTTCGAGAGCACGCGGCTGGCGACGACGCAAAGCCTGCGCCCGCCCGCCGGCCAGCCGCTGGTCGACGGCGGCGCGCTCCTGCACTATCGGCTGCAGACGCCGGTGGCGGCCAACTGGCGCCGTTCCTGCCGGTCAGGAAGGAAGGGGCGACGCCGGCGAACTGGGCGATCCAGCTGCAGCGCGCAGTGGTCACGCACTACTACCAGGTGACCCAGGCGCGTCTCGACGACCCGCGCAACGCCGCCTACAAGGCCTTCATCCAGCGGCTGCAAACGAACGACTTCGTCGAGACCACGCCCGAGCAGGGCACGCCCGACAACCGCCTGCAGGGCTTCATGTTCCATCCGCGCGGCAAGTTGCTGCGGCTCGACCCGAACGCGGCAGTGACCGCCGACTACCTGCGCCTCGAGGAAGAGGAGGTGCCGCGCGACGGCATCGAGCTCAAGCGCGCGCTTCAACTACGCGCGCGACGCCGACGGCCGGGCGCTGCTCTGGATCGGTCGCAGCAAGACCACCGGCCGCGGCGAGGGCGCGAGCGGCCTGAAGTTCGACGTCGTCAGCCGCGGCAAGGTCTGACGCGCCGGCGCATCACACCCCTTTCGTCCTACATGCCGGGGCGTCGGGGCGGGGGTAAAGTGGGGACACATCGCCGTCCTTCGTCATGCCATGAACCGTCCGATCGAACGTCGCCAATCGGAGCGCCGAGCCGATGAACCGGTCTCGCCCGAGTTTCTGCGCGTGCTCGAGATCTGCGGCGGCGAGTTGCGCGAAGGCGACCGGGCCGCACTCGGCGGCGGGCGAAGCGAAGCGCGCGGCCCGGGCGACCGGCGCAAGGCCGGCAGCACGGCCGCAGACCGCGCCGAACCGGCAGGCTCCGCGCCGAAGTCTCGCGGCTTTACCTCGTAGCAGCTAGGCGGCGAGAGCCGACGCCGCCTGGGCGGCCGGGCACTTGTTGCACTTTGCCCAGGCCGGGCAGGCGCGAGTCGGGCTTGCCGTCGCCGGTCTTGAAGTTGGCCTGGCAGCGCCGGCAGACGTACATCTTCGAGCTCGACATCATCGGCTTGACGCCCGGCTCGCCGGACGGCCGGGCGGCGACGTACTCGGCCTGCGTCTGGCGCAGCTTGAGGGACGGCATTCGATGCGGAACCGGCGGCTGCCGAGGTAGGCGCAGCGACGGCTGGCCCTTTGGACGGGGAAGCGGAGCGACGGGCGGTCATAGGGCGGGCACCTGATGAGAGTCGGCGGACGTCGAATGCGAGATGCATGCGCCGTCTGCGGGGGCACTATTGTCCCAGTAAACCCGATCGCCGACACGAAGGGTTTGCCTTCCCCTACCGTGCGCGGAGGATGGCTCACTTGCGTACCCCGGCGCCGGGTCGTCGCGAGCGCGCCTAGCGTCGGCTGAGACCTTCGCCGCGCTCGACGTCGAGCGCGTCCTGGCCCACCGTCACCGCGCCGGGCAGGCTCGCCAGCAGCGCCTTGCCGAAGCCGCCCGCCTCGCCGGCGACGGCAATGCGCCGGTGGCTCGCGCCGAGCTGCGCCGCGGCATAGCGCTGGACGTCGGCCGGCGCCGACCGCCTCGATCGCCTCGATCCGTGTCTTCAGCTCGGCCGGCAGGCCGGTTGGCGACGACCAGGGCGCGGATCGCAGTCGGCCAGTCCCGCGGTCGTCTCGACGCTGCGGCTGAAGCCGCCGATCAGCGTCGAGCTTGCGCGCGGCCAGCTCCTCGACGCCGACCGGCTGCGTCATCAGACGGTCGATCTCGGCCTGCATCAGGCTCACCACCTCGGCCGCCGATTCGTGCTTGGTCTGCACCGCAGACGCGACAGCAGCGCTGCCTCGCGGCGCCCCTCGATGCCGCTCGCGACGCCGTAGCTGAGGCCGCGCTTGATGCGGATCTCCTGGTTCAGGCGCGACGAATAGCCGCCGCCGAGGACCGCGTTGAGCACCGCGCCGACCGTACGTTCGGCGTCGCTGCGATCGGGCAGCGGCCAGCGCGACGACGACGCCGGCCTGGCCCGAGCTTGTCATGTCGACGATGGCGGCCGCCGGGCTCGACTGCGATCGGCCGCGGCGCGCGGCGGCTGCGGCGAGCGGCGTCGCCGGTGCGGCCCAGCTGCCGAAGTGACGCCGCGCCAGCGCCAGGCCGGCTCGCGCCATCGATGTCGCCGGCGAGGATCAGGACCGCGTTGTCGGGCCGGAACGCGCTGCCGGTGCGCCGCGACGAGGTCGGTCGCGGACGATGCGCGGCAACGAGTCGGGCGTGCCGCTGGCGGGATGGCCGTAGGCGCCGCGACCGTAGGCCAGCCGCTCGGCGACCAGATCGAGGCGAGCGTGGCAGGGTTGGCGTAGGCGACCTTCAGCGCCGTCGAGCGATCTGCGTGCGAACGCGCTCGATCTCGTCGTGCGCGAACACCGGCTCGCGCGCGACCTCGGCGACCAGCGCGAGCGCGGCGTCGAGCTTGGGCGTCGTCACCGTGATCGAGACGAGCGCGTGGTTCCAGCCCGGCGGCCGCTGTCGAGCGAGCCGCCGAGCGCCTCGGCGGCGGCGGCGAGCTCGCGGCGCGCTGTGGCGCCTGGTTCCCTGCGTCATCAGCGCCGCGCTCAGCGACGCCAGGCCCGGCAAGCCGGGGCGGATCGGCCTCGGCGCCGGCGAGCGCGACCAGCTCGGCGCTCACCAGCGGCACGCCCTCGCGCCGCGCGACGATCACGCGCAGGCCGTTGTCGAGCTTCATCTCGCTCGGTGCGGCGATCGTCAGCGGCCGCGGCGCGGCCGGTGGCGGCGGCGTCGCGTACGGCTGCGCGACGACGCGTTCCGGCAGCGAGCGCGAAGCCGACGAGCGCAGCGCAGCGCGGACGCGAGCGACGAGCGGCGTGGCAGCGCGCGCTCATTGCTTCGCGACCGCTTCCTGGCGATAGTCGATCGTCACCTTGTGCGCGCCGAGCGACGTAGCGTGCGCAGCACGCGCTGCACGTCGGCGGGCGCTGACGCGCTGCAGGTCGTCGAGCTCGGCTGTTGACGCGCGCCGCGTCGCCTTCGAGCACTGCCGCCTCGGCCGAGCGCCGCTGCCGAGCCCGAGCGGCGTCTGGCGCGACGCTGAACGCGTCTGCGTGACGAGCTGCGTCTTGACCTTCGCGAGCTCGGCCGCGCTCGGCGGCGTTTTCGCCAGGCGAGCGACCTCGGCCAGCAGCGCAGCTGCCGACGCTCGTCGGTCGACTTGCCGCCGGCGGCGATGCGCGAAGGCGATCAGCAGCCCGGGTCCGACTGCGCAGATCGGCATTGAAGCCGGCTTGCGTCGCCACCCGCTGGCGATAGACGAGCGCCTGATTGAGGCGCGACGACTCGCCGGCTGGCGAGGACCGCGGCGGCGACCTGCAGCGCCGGCGCGTCGGTGCTGGTGACCGGCGGAGCCAGCCAGGTCAGCGCGACCGCCGGCAGCGGCACCTGCGGAGCGGTGACCTTGACCGCGCGATCGCTGGTCCATGGCGGCTCGCTCGCGTCGAGCTGCGGCAGCGGCTCGACCGGCCGCGGTATCGCGCTGAAGTACTTGTCGACCCAGGCGTCGAGCTGCGGCGGGTCGAAGTCGCCGGTGACGACGAGCGTCGCGTTGTCGGGCCGGTAGTGACGCTCGTGGAAGGCGACGACGTCGGCCAGCGTCGCCGCCTCGAGGTTCTCGATGCGGCCGATTCCCGGCCGCTTGTACGGATGCTGCAGGTAGGAGCGAGGCGACGAAGGCGACGTAGAAGAGGCGGCCATAGGGCGCAGCGAGCACGCGTTGCCGGTACTCCTCCTCGACCACCGAGCGTTCCGACTTGAAGGTCGCCTCGTCGACCTTGAGGTTCATCATCCGCTCGGCCTCGGCCCAGAGCAGCGACTCGAGGTGATTCGACGGAACGACCTCGTAGTACTCGGTGGCGTCGTCGCGGGTCGACGGCGTTGTTCTCGCCGCCGACGTCTTCGGTCAGGCGATCGAACTGCTCGGCGCGCAGGTACGTCGTGCCCTTGAACATCATGTGCTCGAAGAGATGGGCGAAGCCCGAGCGGCCCGGCGGGTCGTCGCGGCTGCCGACGCGATACCAGACCTGCACGCTCACGGTCGGGCTGGCGTGGCTGGCGACCGAGAGCACCTGCAGGCCGTTGCCGAGACGGCGCTCGCGATAGACGATGGGCGCGATCTTCAGCTCTGCCGCGGCGCCAACGGCGGCTGCAGGCTCGGTCGCCGCGAGTACGTCGATCGGCGCGAACACGGGGCCCGCGCAGACGACGAGCGCGGCGAGGACGGCCATGGCGCGCAGCGATTCGAATCATGTCTCCATGATAGGAGTGGCTGCATAAGCATGCGACGAATAGGTCGTTGGCGATTCGCCGCCGCGCTCCCTAGGATCGCTCTCCTTCGCCGCCGCGCGTGTCGGCGCGACCCTGGAGATCCGAGTGAGCCGAGCCCGATTCATTCGCAGCTGCGCTGCCGCTGCCGCACTGTTCGCCGCCGCCGCGTCGGCCGCCGACGTCACCCTTCTCAACGTCTCGTACGACCCGACGCGCGAGCTCTACCAGCAATACAACGCCGCGTTCGCGTCGTACTGGAAGGCCAAGACCGGCGACAGCGTCAGCGTGCGCCAGTCGCACGGCGGCTCGGGCAAGCAGGCGCGCTCGGTGATCGACGGCATCGAGGCCGACGTCGTCACGCCTCGCGCTCGCCGGCGACATCGACGAGATCGCCGCCAAGTCGAAGCAGATCGGTCCCGACTGGCAGAAGCGCCTGCGCGCACAACAGCGCGCCGTACACCTCGACCTACATCTTCCTGGTGCGAAAGGGAAATCCGAAAGCGGTGCACGACTGGGGCGACCTGGTCCGGCCGGGGATCTCGGTGATCACCGCCAACCCGAAGACCTCGGGCGGCGCGCTGGGGCTACCTCGCCGCCTACGGCTACGCGCTGCGTCAGCCCGGCGGCAACGACGCCAAGGCGCGCGACTTCATCACCCGACTGTTCCATCAGGTGCCGGTGCTCGACTCGGGCGCGCGCGGCGCCACCGTCACCTTCGCCGACCGCGGCATCGGCGACGTCCTGCTCGCCTGGGAGAACGAGGCCCATCTCGCGCTCAAGGAGTTCGGCCGCGACAAGTTCGAGATCGTCTACCCGCCGACGAGCATCCTCGCCGAGCCGCCGGTGGCGGTGGTCGACAAGGTCGTCGACAAGCACGGCACGAGGAAGGTCGCCGAGGCCTACCTCGAGTACCTCTATTCGCCCGAAGGCCAGGAGATCGCGCGCGAAGAACTTCTATCGCCCGATCGACGACAAGGTGCGGCCAGCGCTACGCGGCGCAGTTCCCGAAGGTCGCGCTCTTCACCATCGACGAGGTTTTCGGCGGCTGGGCGAAGGCGCAGAAGACGCACTTCGCCGACGGCGGCGTGTTCGACCAGATCTACAGCGCGAAGTGACGATCCGCGGCGCGGCGGCGCTCGCCTCGCCGGCCGCGGCGAGCGATCTCCCGGTCAGCCCAGGGATTCGCTGACGAGAAGCGTGCCACTGGTCCGGTTGGTCGCCGGATCGACAACCAGCAGCGCCCCGGCGACGCGATCGCTGGCGAAGCTTTCGATCGGCAGCGGCTGCTGCGTCTCGACCACGACCTCGCCGATGTCGTTGACGGCAAGCGCAACGGCGGCGTGCGCGGCCAGCGTCGTGATGTCGAGCCGGCTTTCGATCGCGGTGATGCGGCCCTGCAGCCAGCGGTTGCCGTGGCGCAACCAGTACTTGCGGCCGACGATCGCCGGCTCGCTGTCGAGCCAGGCCAGCGTCGCGCGAAAGCGCGCCGTCGGTGCGACCGCTCCCGGCGTCGCCGAGCCAGTCGCCGCGCGAGACGTCGAGCTGGCGGTCGAGGACGATGCCGACCGAGCGATCGGCGCCGACGCTCGCGACGCGACCGCCGGCGGCGTGCAGCTCGGCGACGCGCGCCTTCTCGCCGCTCGGATAGACGATCAGCTCGGCGCCGACTTCGATCGCGCCGCGCGCGACCCGGCCCCAGAGCACGCGCGAGCGATGGCCGACGCCGTCGCCGCCCTGCGCGCCGACGATACTGCACCGGCAGCAACGTCGTCCCGTCGCCAGCGCTCTCGCTCGGCAATTGCTCGAGCAGGGCGAGCAGCGTCGGCCCGTCGTAGTCGGCGATCGCGCTCGGCTGGCTGACGTTGTCGCCATGCAGCGCCGAGATCGGCACGATGCCCGCCGGGGTGAAGCCGGCCTCGGCGGCGAAGTCGAGCAGCGCGCTGCGAACGCGCGCGAATGCGGTGCGCGGATCGGCGACGGCGTCGAGCTTGTTGACGGCGAAGACGATGTGCGGCACGCGCAGCAGCCTGGCGAGGAGCGCATGGCGGCGCGTCTGCGGCAGGAGCCTGAGCGGCGTCGCCCCAGCGACGTCGCGTCGAGGTCGAGCTTGGTCGCGTCGACCAGCACCACGGCGGCGTCGCTGCCCGCCGCGGCGGTGACCATGTTGCGGCGTGTACTGCTCGTGGCCGGGGGCGTCGGCGATGATGAACTTGCGCTCGCGGGTCGCGAAGTAGCGGTAGGCGACGTCGATCGTGATGCCCTGCTCGCGCTCGGCCTCGAGGCCGTCGGTGAGCAGCGGCGAGGTCGATCGGCTGGCCGCCGCCGGCCCTGGCTTCGAGCGCGTCGAGCTGGTCGGCGAGGATCGCGCGGCTGTCGAACAGGAGCCGGCCGATCAGCGTGCTCTTGCCGTCGTCGACCGAGCCCGCCGTGAGGAAGCGCAGCGGCCGGCGCGCGACCGCGACCGGCAGCTTCGCGCAATGCGTTGAGCATCAGAAGTAGCCTTCCTTCTTGCGCCGCTCCATCGACGCGTCCGAGGTGCGGTCGTCCATTCGCGTCGCGCCGCGCTCGCTCACGGTCACCGTCAGCGTCTCGCCGACGACCTCGGCGGCGTTCGCGGCGAGGCTTTCGACCGGGCAGGTGCAGGTCATGTCGCCGACGGTGCGAAAGCGGACGGCGACCTGCTCGACCGACTCGCGCGGCGCCGGCGGCGTCACCGCGGTGACGGGAACGAGCAGGCCGCGTCGGCGGACGACCTCGCGCCGGTGCGTGTAGTACAGGCTCGGCAGCGCGATCCGCTCGCGCTGGATGTAGAGCCAGACGTCGAGCTCGGTCCAGTTGCTGATTGGAAACGAGCGCATGTGCTCGCCCGGCTTCAGCCGCGTGTTGAACAGCGTCCACAGCTCCGGACGTTGGTTCTTCGGCTGCCACTGGCCGAAGCTGTCGCGGTGCGACAGGATTCGTTCCTTGGCGCGCGCCTTCTCCTCGTCGCGCCGCGCGCCGCCGATCAGGACGTCGAAGCGATGCTCGTCGATCGCTTCCATCAAGGTCACGCTCTGGTGGCCGTTGCGCGATTCCTCGGGCGAGGCGAGGCGCACCGTGCCGCGCGCCATCGAGTCCTCGAGGTGGGCGACGATCAGCTGCTCGCCGAGCTCGGCGACGAGCGCGGTCGCGGAACTCGATCACTTCCGGAAAGTTGTGGCCGGTGTCGACGTGCAGAAGCGGAAACGGCAGCCGCGTCCTGGCCGCGTCGGCGAGCTTGAACGCCCTTTGCGCCAGGTGCAGGACGACGCACGAGTCCTTGCCGCCGGAGAAGAGCAGCGCCGGTCGCTCGAACGCGGCCGCGGTCTCGCGCAGGATGAAGATCGCTTCTTCCTCGAGCGCGTCGAGCTGGGCGACGTCGAGCTCGGGCAGCAGCTGGTCGAGCGGCGTCGGCGCGTTCATGACGTCGACTCCATCGGCGCGCGCAGCGTGCTCGACGTGCAGGCCGCATTCCTTGGCGCCCTGCTCCCACCACCAACGGCCGGCACGGATGTCCTCGCCGACGGCGACCGCGCGCGTGCACGGGCGCAGCCGATGCTCGGATAGAAGCGGTCGTGCAAGGCGTTGTACGGAACGTCGTGGGCCTGGATGTAGTGCCAGACGTCGGCCCAGCTCCAGTCGGCGAGCGGATTGAGCTTGGTTCGGCCGGCGTCGTCGGTCTCCTCGAACTCGACGTCGCTGCGCTCGCTCGACTGCTCGTCGGCGCAGGCCCGTGACCCAGGCGCTGCGGCCGGCGAGCATGCGGCCGAGCGGCTCGACCTTGCGCAGCGCGCAGCACGCCTTGCGCAGATCGACGCTCTTTCGCATCGCGTCTTCGCCGTGGCGGCCGACGAACGTGACCACCGCCTCATGCAACGGCCGATAGCGCTCGATCGCGATCGCGTAGCGCTCGCGCACCGCGCCGATCAGCGCCAGCGTCTCGCCGTGGAGCTTGCCGGTGTCGAGCGTGGCCACCGCGATCGGCAGGCGGTAGCGGGCGATCAGGTCGGTCACGACCTGGTCTTCGGCACCGAGGCTCGACGCCTGGACGATCCGGCCGGCGTGGTTCTCGGCGGCTTCGACGAGCAGACCGAGCGCGCGCTCGACGTGGTCGTCGAACGCGGCGGTCGCGCGTGCATAGAGAGTCGTTGCCTTCGCCGTGTCCATGGCTTCGCCGGGTCGGCGCAGGACGCCGGAGCGCGGACTGTACGGAGCCCTCAGCGCGGCGGAAAGAACAGTTTCGGCGTTTGCTTCTGCGCCCGGCTCATAAGAGCGCCGAGCCCGGCAAACAAGCCCCGGCCTCAGCGCGGCCAGCCGGACTCGAGCGCGAGCTCGAAGTGCTCGACGTGCGGCGGCTGCGCCAGGAACGGGCCGATGAACGAGCGCCACTCGGCGAAGAGCGGTCCCTGGCGGAAGTCGACCGTGTGGTTCTCGAGCGTCTGCCACCAGACCATGAGGACATAGCGCTCGGGCGACTCGATGCCGCGCTGCACCTTATGGGCGATGAAGCCCTTCGCGCGCGCCAACGCTGTCGCCAGGCCTTGCGCGATCGCCACCTCGAACTCGGCGTTCTTGCCGGGGGAATGCGGATGTCGGCGACTTCGAGAATCATGCGGGCCTCGCGCAAGTGAAGGGTGAGGATCAGTCTAAGGCGCCAGCTAGACGCCGAGCAAGCGCGCCAGCGCCGGGCCGTCGGCGCCGATCGCCGCCGACGCGCCGGCGAGGGCGACGCGGCCTTTCTCGAGCACGACCGCGTCGTCGGTGTGGGCGAGCACGGCGCGCGCGTTGCGGTCGACGATCAGCGTCGCGATGCCGGTGGCGCGGATCTCGGCGATGGTGCGCCAGATCTCGGCGACGATGAGCGGCGCCAGGCCTTCGGTCGCTTCGTCGAGGATCAGCAGCAGCGGATTGGTGAGCAGGGCGCGGCCGATCGCCAGCATCTGCTGCTCGCCGCCCGAGAGCTGCTGGCCGCCGTGGCCGAGCCGCTCGGCCAGCCGCGGAAAGGTGGCGAGGACGCGTTCGAGCGTCCAGGTCCGCGCACCGTCGGGGCCGGCGCGCGCCGTCATCACCAGGTTCTCGCGCACCGACAGGTTGGGAAGATGCCGCGCCCTTCGGGAACGTAGCCGATGCCGAGGCGCGCCATCTTCTCGGGCGGCGCGCCGGTGAGGTGCGCGGCCCTGCCAGGCGACGCTGCCGTCGGCAGCGCGAACGTAGCCGAGCGCGGTGCGGATCAGCGTCGTCTTGCCCATGCCGTTCCTGCCGAGGAGGCCGAGCGAGCGGCCGGCGCGGGATCGCGAGCGACACGCCGCGCAGCACGTGGCTGTCGCCGTAGCGCGCATGCAGGTCGGTGAGCGTGAGCAGCGGTCCCATCGGCGCTTCAGTGCTCGTCGCCGAGGTAGGCCTCGCGCACCGCGCGGTCGTTGCGGATCCGCTCGGGAACGTCGCTCGCGATCACCTGGCCGTTGACCATCACCGTGATCCGGTCGGCGACGCGGAAGACCGCGTCCATGTCGTGCTCGACGAGCAGGATCGCGTGCGTCGCCTTCAGGCCGGACGAGCAGCGCCAGCATGCGCCCGGTCTCTTCCGCGCCCATGCCGGCGAGCGGCTCGTCGAGCAGCAGCGCGCGGCGGCGCCGTCGCCAGGCACATCGCGATCTCGAGCTGGCGCTTGGCGCCGTGGCTGAGGGTCGAGGCGATCCGGCCGGCGTCGCCGTCGAGGCCGGCGGCGGCGAGGGCGCGCAGCGCCGCGCGCGATGCCGCGCGCGTCGTTCGCGGCGCGCTCCCAGATCCGCCACGGCCGCGGCGCTTTCGCCTGCGCCGCGAGGCGGCAGTTCTCGAGCACGCTGAACTCGGCGAAGATCGTCGTCCGCTGGTAGCTGCGGCCGAGGCCGGCGCGGCGCGGCGCGGCTGCGACCAGCGGGTCACGTCGTCGCCGCCGAAGCGGACGCTGCCCGGCGCTCGGCGCGAGCTCACCCGGAGAGCATGTTGATCAGGGTCGACTTGCCGGCGCCGTTGGTGCCGATGACGGCGTGGATCTCGCCGACGCCGAGATCGATCGAGACCTTGTCGACGGCGGCCAGGCCGCGAAAGCGTCGGCATGAGGCCGATCGCCTCGAGCAGCGGCGTCGCCGCTGGCGCCGCGCGCGGCCCGAACGGCTTCGGCCGAGGACCGCACTCATGGCGATGGCCTCCGCGCCGCGCGCGCCGACCGGCGCGGCCGCAGGCCGCGCAGCCGCGCGCCGAGGCCGATCAGGCCGCGCGGCAAGCGCCGCGACGAAGGCGATGATCGTCAGGCCGAGCGTCAGCTGCCAGTGCGATGCGAGCGGGCCGAGCAGCGCCTCCGACTGGAACAGCTCCTTCAGCAGCGTGAACGCGATCGCGCCGATGACCGCGCCGCGCAGGCTGCCGATGCCGCCGAAGATCAGCATCAGCAGCACCGCGCCCGACTCGTGCCACGACAGCAGCTCGGGGCTGACGGCGCCATCCTTGACCGCGAGCAGCAGGCCGGCGAGGCCGGCGAGCGCGCCGGCGATGACGAACGCGGCGAGCTTGTACGGCGTGGTCGAGAAGCCGGCCGCGCGCATGCGCTGCTCGTTGACGCGGATGCCGGCGAGCGCGTGGCCGAAGCGCGAGCCGAGCAGGAGGGCGATGAAGGCGTAGGTCGCGACCAGCGCGGCGAGCACCGTGTAGTAGAGCGGCACGCGCTGGCCGAGGTCGAGCAGCGTCGTGCCAACGATCGCGAGCACCGGCTTGGCGTACAGGAAGATGCCGTCGCCGCCGCCGCCGGCCTTGGTGTCGTGGACGACGAAGTACGCCATCTGCGCGAACGCGAGCGTGACCATGATGAAGTAGACGCCGCGCGTGCGCAGGCTGAGCGCGCCGACGACGACCGCGTAGGCGGCAGCGCCGCCCATCGCCAGCGGCAGCAGCAACGCGAGCGATGCGCCGCTGTCGCCCGAGACGAGCACGGTGACGTAGGCGCCGATGCCGAGGAAGGCGGCGTGGCCGAGGCTCACCAGCCCGGTCGCGCCGACGAGGAGCTCGAGGCTGAGGGCGAAGATCGCGTAGATCGCGATCCGCACGACGACGTCCTGCCCGTACGGCGAGAGGACGAGCGGCAGCGCCGCGATCGCCAGCGTCGCCGCCGCCGGGACGAGCCAGCCGCCGGCCTCGCGCCGGCCGATGTCGGGCAGCGCGCCGACATCGGCGCGCGAACGTCGCCGGCGCCGACCTCGTTTCCGGCGGCCTCAGAAGCCACGCTTCATCAGCCCTTCCGGGCCGCCAGATGAGGACGATCGCCATCAGCACGTAGACGCCGACGCCGCTCCATTCGGCGAAGAAGACCTTGCCGAAGGTGTCGACGAAGCCGACCAGCAGCGAGGCGATCAGCGCGCCGGTGATCGAGCCGATGCCGCCGATGACGACGACGACGAAGCAGATGATGAGGACGCTCGACCCCATGCCGGGATAGACCGACGAGAGCGGCGCCGCGATCATGCCGGCGAGCGCGGCCAGCGCGACGCCGCCGGCGAAGACGATGCGGTAGAGGCGCCGGATGTCGACGCCGAGGCCGCGCACCATGTCGCGGTTGCTCGCGCCGGCGCGGATCATCATGCCCAGGCGCGTGCGGTTGACGACGCGCGTAGAGCGCGAGCGCAACGACGCAGGCACGCCGCCGACGCGAACACCCGGTACCACGGGTACTCCATCAGCGCGCCGAGGTGAAAGCCGCCGGCGAGCCAGCCGGCGCGGTGACGCCGTGCACGTCGTTGCCGAACGAGAGGCTGCGCAGCTCCTCGAAGACGAGGATGAGCGCGTAGGTGAGCAGCACCTGCTGCAGGTGGTCGCGCTCGTAGAGGAAGCTGAAGAACGCCCACTCGAGCAGGTAGCCGAACAGCGCCGCCAGCACCACGCCGACGACCAGCGCGCGTCACGAACCAGTCGCCGAACCACGGCGCGAGCGCGAACGCGAGGTACGCGCCGAGCATGTAGAAGCTGCCGTGCGCCAGGTTGATGACGCCCATGATCCCGAAGATCAGCGTCAGGCCGCTGGCGACGAGAAAGAGCAGCAGGCCGTACTGGACGGCGTTCAGGCACTGGACGAGGAAGGTGGCCGTGTCCATCGCCGCCTCAGCGGACGCGGGCGAGCGTGGCGAGGTGCATCGCCACGTTCAGCTCGCCGCCGATCAGGAGCTTGCAGCCGCGCGCCGGGTCGGCGAGCGCCTTGACCGCGACCGAGCGGAACTCGTTGTTGTTGCCCTTCGACCTCGCGCAGGTAGATGTCCTGCACCGGGTTGCCCGCGGCCGAGATCGTGAACTTGCCGCGCGGGCTGTCGACGACGGTCTTCCTCATCGCCGCGCGCGAGCTGCGTCGCGCTTGGTCGAGGTCGCCGCCGACCGCCTTCAGGCCGGCGCCGAGGATCTGCGCCGCGTCGTAGCCCTGCACCGCGTAGACGTCGGGCTGCGCCTTGTAGGCGATGCGCGTAGGCCTTGCGGAAGGCGTTGTTCTTCGGCGTGTCGAGGTTGTCGGCGTAGTGCAGCGTCGTCAGCATGTTCTGCGCCGATGCGCCCTGCGCCTCGAGCGTGCCGTCGGTGAGAAAGCCCGGGCCGTAGAGCGGGATCGTCTTGTTGAGGCCCGCCGCGGCGTAGTCCTTGACGAACTTCGACCGCGCCGCCGCCGGCGAAGAAGGCGTAGACCGCGTCGGGCTTCTGCGCCGCGATCTCGGTCAGGAGCGCCTGAACTCGACGTTCGGAAACGGCAGGTTCAGGTCCTTGATGACCTTGCCGCCGCCCTTCTCGAGTCCTTCGGTGAAGCCCTTCGTCGACTCCGGCGCCGGCGGCGTAGTTCCAGGTGATCGTCATCGCCCGCTTGACGCCCTTCTGCGCCGCGACCACGCCCATCGCGTAGCCCGGCTGCCAGTTCGAGAACGAGCTGCGCACGATGTTGGCGCCGCACATCGGCCCGGTGATCGCGTCGGCGCCGGCGTTCGGGATGACGAGCAGCGTGTTGTTGTCCTTGGCCGCCTTGGCCATCGCCAGCGCGACGCCCGAGTGCACCGTGCCGACGAGCACGTCGACGTTGTCGCGCTTGATCAGCTTGTTGACGTTGTCGGTCGCCTTCGACGGCTCCGACTCGTCGTCGACCTTGAAGTACTGGATCTCGCGCCCGCCGAGCTTGCCGCCCTGCTCCTGGACGTAGAGCTTGAAGCCGTTCTCGATCGCGTTGCCGAGCGCCGGCGTAGGTGCCGCTGTAGGGAAGCATGAGGCCGACCTTGATCGGGCCGCTCGGCACTGCGTGCGCGCGCGAAGCGCGGCACGGCGGCGAGCAAGCGCGCGTCAGCGACGAGGGAACGAGTGCGGGTCGGTGCATGGGGAGCTCCGGAAGGTGTCAAGGTGTGGTCGAGGATGAAGCGGCCGGCTCGTCGCGCGAGAGGATCGCGGGCTGGTCGCGATGCGGCGAGTGTCCGCAATCCGCGATCACGAGCAAGCGGGTTTTCGGCAATCGACGCGCGATCGGCGCGGATCTGCTCGAGCGTGCCGTACTCGTCGCCTTCGCCCTGCACGGCGAGCACGGGGCAAGTCGATCGCGCGATCTCGCGCCTCGATGTTCCAGCGCGCGGAACTCCGGCGACAGCCAGGCGTCGTTCCAGCCGCGAAACGCCGAGTCGGGGTCGGCGTGGTGCCGCGCGAGGCGCGCGCCGCAGGTCGGTCGACTCGTAGGCGTCGCGCGCCTTCTCGATGCTGGCGATCGACACGTCCTCGACGAACAGGTGCGGCGCGACCGCGACGACGCCGGCGACCGGATGGCGCGCGCGCATGCAGCAGCGCGATCGAGGCGCCGTCGCTGTGCCCGAACAGCCAGGGCCGCTCGATGCCGAGCTGCGCGAACAGCGCCGGCAGCACGCTCGTTCGGCCTGCTCGGTGCATGAAGTCGGGCGCCCAGCGCTCGTCGCGCGGCTTCGGCGGTCGAGCGGCCGTAGCCGTAGCGCGAGAAGACGAAGCCGGCGAGCCGTGCGCGCGCGCAGAAGTCGCGCGGGAAGTCCTTCCACATCGAGATCGAGCCGAGGCCTTCGTGCAGGAAGACGACGACCGGGCGCCGCGCACGCCGGCGCGCCGACCCACTCGTGCTCGATCTCGAGGCGCAGCGGCCGCTGCCAGTCGATCGCGATGCTCGGCAGCCAGGCGATCGTGCGCTCACGACGCCGTGCCGCGCGCGCTCGCGCTCGCGCAGGCGAAAGCGCTGGATCTTGCCGGTCGCCGTCTTCGGCAGCTCGTCGAGGAACTCGATCGCGCGCGGGTACTTGTAGGCGGCGAGCTTTTCCTTGACGAAGGCCTTGAGCTCGTCCTCGCTCACCGCCGCGCCCGGCTTGAGCGACGACGAACGCCTTGGTCTTGGTCAGGCCCTCGCCGTCCTCGGTGCCGATGACGGCGCACTCGAGCACCGCCGGGTGCTGCATCAGCGTCGCCTCGACCTCGAACGGCGAGACCCAGATGCCGCTCACCTTGAGCATGTCGTCGCTGCGGCCCGAGTAGGTGTAGTAGCCGTCGGCGTCGCGAACGTACTTGTCGCCGCTCTTGGTCCAGCCGCCCTGGAAGGTCTCGCGCGACTTCTCGCGGTTGCCCCAGTACATCAGCGCCGCGCTCGGGCCCTTGATGAAGAGGTCGCCGACCTCGCCGTCGGCGACACGGCCGGCCGTCCTCGCCGCGCAGCTCGATCTCGTAGCCCGCGACCGGCCTGCCGGTCGTGCCGTAGCGGATGTCGCCGGGCCGGTTCGAGAGGAAGACGTGCAGCATCTCGGTCGAGCCGATGCCGTCGACGATGGCGCAGCCGAAGTGGCGCTCGAAGCGCTGGCCGATCTCGCTCGGCAGCGCCTCGCCCGCCGACGAGCACATGCGCAAGGCGACCGCGCCGCGCGCCGGCAGCGCCGGCGACGCGAGCATGCCGGCGAAGCCGGTCGGCGCGCCGAAGAAGACCGTCGGGCGCAGGTCGCTGCCGCGCACCGGCGGCGCGCTCGCGCTGCCGGTCCAGCGCTTGAAGACCGCATCGGGCGTCGGCCGCTCGGCCATCAGCACGACGCTCGCGCCGACCGAGAGCGGAAAGGTCAGCGCGTTGCCGAGGCCGTACGCGAAGTAGAGCTTGGCGGCGGAGAAGCAGACGTCGCTCTCGGTCAGCGCGAGCACGCCCTTGCCGTAGAGCTCGGCCGTCCACCAGGCGTTGGCGTGCGTGTGCACGGTGCCCTTGGGCTTGCCGGTCGAGCCCGACGAATAGAGCCAGAACGCCGGGTCGTCGCCGCGCGTCGCGGCGGCGGCGGCGAGCGGCTTCGCCTGCGTCGACGAGCGAATCGAAATCGATCGAATCGCGCGACCGGATGCGATCGGCCGCGCCGCGCGACGATCACGTGGCCGACCTCGCTCGGCGCCTCGCGCCATCGCCTTGCGCAGCGGTCGGCTCGAGCGACGCCGAGACGATCGCCGCCTGGGCGCGGCTGTGCGCGAGCATGTAGGCGTAGTCGGCGACGGTGAGCAGCGTGTTGACGGCGACCGGAACGATGCCGGCGTAGAGCGCGCCGAGGAAGGCGACCGGCCACTCGTTGCAGTCGAGCATCAGCAGCAGGACGCGCTCCTCGCGGCGAATGCCGAGGCCGAGCAGGGCCGCGGCGAAGCGGCGCGAGCGGTCTTCGAGATCGCCGTAGCGAGCGCGCCGCGGTCGTCGACGTAGGCGACCTTGCCGGCGCGGCCGCGTTCGCCGCGAACAGGTGCTCGGCGAAATTGAGCGGTCTCGGGCGGCTCGGTCATGGCAGGGCTCGCGGCGGCGGAAGGACGGCGGCAGGGCGCTGCACGATAGGCCTTGCTGGCTCGCACCGTCAAGCACTATACTGCATGAATGGCGACGTCGACCAAGGATCCCTTCCTGCTCGCCCTCGGCGAGCGCGTCCGCCTCCTGCGGCGCGCCGCGGCCTGACGCGCAAGTCGGTCGCGACGGCCTCGGGCGTGTCGGAGCGGCACCTCGCCAACCTCGAATACGGCGTCGGCAACGCCTCGATCCTGGTCCTGCAGCAGGTCGCCGGCGCGCTCGACTGCGATCCTCGCCGAGCTGGTCGGCGACGTCTCGACCACGCTCGCCCGAATGGCTGATGCTGCGCGAGTCGCTGCGCGGCAAGAGCGACGCCGAGCTGCGCCGCGCCCGCGCTCGCGATCGGCCAGCTGTTCGGCACCGGCGGCGCGACCCGGCGCGCGGCCGGCGCATCGCCCTGATCGGGCTGCGCGGCGCCGGCAAGTCGACGCTCGGCCGCCTGCTCGCCGACGCGCTCGAGCTGCCGTTCGTCGAGCTGAGCCGCGAGATCGAGCGCGATCGCCGGCTGCAGCATCCGCGAGATCCACGACCTCTACGGCAGCAACGCCTACCGCCGCTACGAGCGGCGCGCGCTCGACGAGACGGTGCGCCTGCACGCCGAGGCGGTGATCGCCACGCCGGGCGGCATCGTCGCCGAGCCGGCGACCTTCAACACGCTGCTCGGCCACTGCACGACGGTCTGGCTGCAGGCGTCGGCCGAAGAGCACATGGCGCGCGTCGCCGCGCAGGGCGACACCCGGCCGATGGCGCAGAGCCGCGAGGCGATGGCCGACCTGCGCCGCATCCTGGTCGGCCGCGCCGCCTTCTACGCCAAGGCGGACGCGAGCTTCGACACCTCCGGCCGCAGCGAGGCCGAGAGCTTCGCCGGCCTGCTGCGCCCTCGTCGGCGAGCTGCTCGGGCGCGATGCGCCGCGGCGCCGGCCACGCGCGCCGGAGCTTCCGGTCGACCTGAAGCAAACTGCAGCTTCGGCTTGACCTGTCGCAACGTCATGCACTATGATGCATGAACGCGCGACGTCGTCGCGCCACCTTCGATCAGGAGACGCCCCATGGACAGCACCGCCTCGCCGCCGCGCGTCGACTACCGCACCGAGCCGTCGCAGTACCGCCACTGGAAGCTCTCGGCCGAAGGCGCGCTCGCCCGGCTGACGCTCGACGTCGCCGAGGACGCCGGCATCCGCCCCGGCTACAAGCTCAAGCTCAACAGCTACGACCTCGGCGTCGACGTCGAGCTCGCCGACGCGCTCAACCGGATCCGCTTCGAGCATCCGCGAGGTGCGCTCGGTGATCGTCACCAGCGCCAAGGACCGCGTCTTCTGCTCGGGCGCCAACATCTTCATGCTCGGCGTCTCGAGCCACGCCTGGAAGGTGAACTTCTGCAAGTTCACCAACGAGACCAGCAACGGCATCGAGGACACCGTCGCAGCACTCGGGCATCAAGTTCGTCGCCGCTGTCAACGGCGCCTGCGCCGGCGGCGGCTACGAGCTGGCGCTGGCGTGCGACGAGATCGTCCTCGTCGACGACCGCTCGTCGTCGGTCTCGCTGCCCGAGGTGCCGCTGCTCGGCGTCGCTGCCCGGCACCGGCGGCCTGACCCGCGTCACCGACAAGCGCAAGGTCCGCCACGACCGCGCCGACATCTTCTGCACCAGCGTCGAAGGCGTGCGCGGCCAGCGCGCCGTCGAGTGGCGCCTGGTCGATGCGATCGCCAAGCCGGCGCAGTTCGCCGCCGCCGTGCACGAGCGCGCCGAGAAGCTTGCCGCGACGAGCGCCGCGGCCTGCCGAGGCGAAGGGCGTCGCCGCTGCCGCGGCTCGAGCGCGAGGAGAGCGCGGACGCGATCCGCTACGAGCACGTCGCGGTCGAGATCGATCGCGCCAACGCGCACGGCGACGATCGTCGTCAAGGCGCCGACCGGCGCGCAGCCCGCCGACGTCGCCGCGCATCGAAGCCGCCGGCGCGCGCGTGGTGGCCGCTCGCGATGGCGCGCCAGCTCGACGACGCGATCCTGACGCTGCGCACCAACGAGCTCGACCTCGGCACCTGGATCCTGAAGACCGAGGGCGACGCCGCCGCCGTGCTCGCCGCCGACGCGACGCTGCTCGCGCACCAGGACCACTGGTTCGTGCGCGAGACGATCGGCATGCTGCGCCGCACCTTCGCGCGCCTCGACGTCTCCGTCGCGGACGCTGTTCGCGCTGATCGAGCCGGGCTCGTGCTTCGCCGGCATGCTGGCCGAGCTCGCCTTCGCCGCCGACCGCGCCTACATGCTCGCGCTGCCCGACGACGCCGGAGCGCGCGCCGAAGCTGCAGCTCGACGAGTTCAACTTCGGCCTGCTGCCGCTCGGTCAACGACCAGTCGCGCCTGGCGCGCCGCTTCTACGACGAGGCCGAGCCGCTCGCCGCCGCGCTCGACACGGTCGGCGCATGGCGATCGCGGCGGCCAGGCGCTCGACGCCGACGCCGCGCTCGCGCTCGGCCTCGTCACCGCCGCGCCCGACGACATCGACTGGGACGACGAGATCCGCATCGCGCTCGAGGAGCGCGCCGCGATGTCGCCCGATGCGCTCACCGGCCTGGAGGCGAACCTGCGCTTCGGCCGGCAAGGAGAACATGGCGACGCGCATCTTCGGCCGCCTCACCGCCTGGCAGAACTGGATCTTCCAGCGCCCGAACGCGGTCGGCGCGAAGGGCGCGCTCAAGGTCTACGGCACCGGCGAGAAGGCCGGCTTCGACTTCACCCGCGTCTGACGCCGCCTCCATTCATCGAGACATCGCCATGGCCATCGACTACACCCAGAAGATCCCGAACAACGTCAACCTCGCCGACGACCGCACGCTGCAGCGCGCTCGAGCAGTGGCAGCCGAACTTCATCGCACTGGTGGGACGACGTCGGCCCCGAGGGCTCGACCGAACCACGAGGTCTACCTGCGCACCGCGACCAGCGTCGACCCGCAGGGCTGGGCGCACTTCGACTACGTGAAGATGCGCGACTACCGCTGGGGCATCTTCCTCAACCCCGGCCGAGCCGAGACCGCCAGATCCACTTCGGCGACCACAAGGGCGAGACCGCCTGGCAGGACGTGCCCGGCGAGCACCGCGCCAACCTGCGCCGGATCATCGTCACGCAGGGCGACACCGAGCCGGCCTCGGTCGAGCAGCAGCGCCACCTCGGCCTGACGGCGCCGTCGCATGTACGACCTGCGCAACCTGTTCCAGGTCAACGTCGAGGAAGGCCGCCACCTCTGGGCGATGGTCTACCTGCTGCACACGCTTCTTCGGCCGCGACGGCCGCGAGGAGGCCGAGCGCGCTGCTCGAGCGCACGCTCGGGCGACGCCGAACAACCCGCGCATCCTCGGCGCCTTCAACGAGAAGACGCCCGACTGGCTGGCGTTCTTCATGTTCACCTACTTCACCGACCGCGACGGCAAGTTCCAGCTCGCTGCGCTCGCCGAGAGCGCGCTTCGATCCGCTGGCGCGCACGACCAAGTTCATGCTGACCGAGGAAGCGCACCACATGTTCGTCGGCGAGGCGGCGTCTCGCGCGTCATGCAGCGCACCGCGCAGGTGATGAACGAGCTGAAGACCGACGACCCGCAGACGGTCCGCGCCGCCGGCGCGATCGACCTCGGCACGATCCAGCGCTACCTCAACTTCCACTACAGCGGTGACGATCGACCTCTTCGGCGCCGACCAGTCGAGCAACGCCGCCACCTTCTACAGCTCGGGCCTGAAGGGCCGCTACGAGAAGGCAAGCGCAGCCGACGACCACGTGCTGAAGGGCCAGACCTACAAGGTGCTCGAAGGTGCAGAACGGCCAGCTCGGCGAGAAGGAAGTGCCGATGCTCAACGCCTTGAACGAGGTGCTGCGCGACGACTTCATCAAGGACTCGATCGCCGGCGTCGGCCGCTGGAACAAGGTGCTCGAGAAGGCGCGGCTTCGCGCAGCGCCTGGTCGGTGCCGCACAAGGCGTTCAACCGCAAGATCGGCGCGCTCGCCGGCATCCGCATGTCGCCCGACGGCCGCGTCGTGAGCGAGCCGAGAGTGGAAGGCGAAGGAGAGCGAGTGGCTGCCGAGCCCGGCCGACTTCGCGTTCGTCGCCTCGCTGATGGGCCGGTGCTCGAGCCGGGCAAGTTCGCCGACTGGATCGCGCCGCCGGCGATGGGCATCAACAAGACACCCGGTCGATTTCGAGTACGTGCGGTTTCGGCTGATGATCGCGGACCGATGGAGACGGCCACCGACGACCGCGGGAGTCATCAAGCAGCACCTGATCGACCCGAGATCTGCATCCGCTGCAACACCTGCGAGGCGACCTGCCCGGTCGGCGCGATCACGCACGACGATCGCAACTACGTCGTTCGACGCCGACGTCTGCAACTACTGCATGGCGTGCATCTCGCCGTGCCCGACCGGCTCGATCGACAACTGGCGCACGATGCCGAAGGCACGCGCCTACGCCATCGAGGAGCAGCTCACGTGGGACGAGCTGCCGCCCGAGCTGACGCCGGAGCAGCTGCGCGGCCGAGGGCGTCGCGCCGGAGGCGCGCGGCGAGCGCGGCGGCCGAGCCGGTGCTCGCCGTCAAGCCCGAAGCCGCGAACGGCGAAGCGCCGTTCAACAGCGCCGCGTTCGGCGCGACCGTGCCGCCGTGGTCGGCGGCGCACGCCTACACCAACCTGTTCGGGCCCGAAGAGCCCGACCACGGCGACCGTCGTCGGCAACGTCAACTGCACCGAGGCGGGCTTCCACAACCAGACGCACCACATCGTCCTCGACTTCGGCGCGATCCCGTTCCCGGTGCTCGAGGGCCAGTCGATCGGCATCGTCCCGCCCGGCGTCGATGCGCAGCGGCCGGCCGCACGTCGCGCGCCAGTACTCGGTCGCGAGCCCGCGCAACGGCGAGCGGCCCGGCTACAACAACGTCTCGCTGACGGTCAAGCGCGTCACCGAAGACCACCAGGGCCGGCCGGCGCGCGGCGTCGCCTCGAACTACCTGTGCGACCTGAAGGTCGGCGACACGGTGCAGGTGATCGGCCCGTTCGGCCAGAGCTTCCTGATGCCGAACCACCCGAAGTCGCACATCGTCATGATCTGCACCGGCACCGGCAGCGCGCCGATGCGGGCGATGACCGAATGGCGCCGGCGCCTGCGCAAGAGCGGCAAGTTCGAGAGCGGCAAGCTGATGCTGTTCTTCGGCGCGCGCACGCGCGAGGAGCTGCCGTACTTCGGCCCGCTGCAGACGCCTGCCGAAGGACTTCATCGACATCAACCTCGCGTTCTCGCGCACGCCGGGGCAGCCGAAGAAGTACGTCCAGGACCTGATCCACGAGCGCGCCGTCGACCTCGGTGCCGCTGCTGGCGGACCCGAACTCGCACTTCTACGTCTGCGGCCTGAAGGCGATGGAAGAGGGCGTGGTGCTGGCGCTGCGCGACGTCGCCGTCGGCGCCGAGCTCGACTGGGACGCAACGATCGGCCCGGCGCTGAAGCGCGAAGGGCGCCTGCACCTCGAGACGTGCGCAGCGAGACGCCAGGGCTAGAACTGCGGCGATGGGCACCGCGTCGCTCGGATCAAGACAAGGTGCACGATGGTTCGCTGTCCGGTGTTCGCCTGGCACCGGCCCTCTTCCCCTCTCGCGCCTTCGTCGGCTTCGCCCTTGTCGCTCCGGACGCAGGCCCAGCCGAAGAAGCTTCTATCGCGTCGGCGTGATTCATCAAAGCGAGGTGTCTACAACGCGCTCGTCGACGGACTCCGCGACGGCCTGCGCCCGAGCTCGGGATGGCAGGAGGGCAGGGGATTTCAGTTCTTTGAGGTCCGCGAAGCACCCGGTGACGTCCCAAGGCGGTCGAGGAGGCCGCGCGGACGGTTCGAACGCCGAGAAGGTCGACCTTCTCTACACCGGGATCGATCGTCCGTCACCGCGCGTCGCCAAGCGGGCGACGAGCGAGGATCTCGATCGTCTTTCTCCGCAGGCACCGATCCGGTCAGCGCGGGCCTGGTCGACAGCTATGCCCAAGCCGGGAGGAAGGCTCACCGGGATCCACAGCCAGGTGATCGATCTGATGGCGAAGCGGCTCGAGATCCTCAAGCAGATCGCTCCAGGCATCCAACGGATCGTGACCTTCTACGACCCCGGCAACCCGCAGCGCCGCCGGAGGCCGCGAAGATGATTCGTGAGGGCAACGCGCCGGATGCGGATCAAGCTCGTCGCAAGCCCGGTGACCTCGGTGGCCGAGAGGTCAGTGCCGAGCCTCGCGCGCTCTGGTCACCGGAAGCCCGGGGACGCCATCTTCTATCTCGCTGACGCACGCGATGGTACTGAGCCAGGCTCAACTGATCATCGACGTCGCGCGTGCCAAAAAAGATTGCCGACGATGTTCCAGGAGCACAGCCTCGTCGCCAACGGTGTGCAAGGCTGGCGAGCTACGGCACCAGCATGCACGAGATCCGGGCGGATGTCCGCCAAGCACGTGAAGCGGGTCCTGTCGGGAACGCCGCCGAGGGACCTGCCGATCGAGAACTTCGACCGGATCGAGCTTCATCTCAACCTGCGCACCGCGCAAGAGATCGGCATCGCCTCATCCCGCAGGCCGTCGTCCTGCCGGGCCGACAAGGTGATCGAGTGACCTTTTCCCTTGTTCGCCCCCGGCCCCGACACTGACGGTTGGCCGCCTGCACGAAAAACGCGCGCCGAAGCCGCGTGCTCGCTCGAGCACCGCGAAGCGGCAGCCCTGAGTCGACAAGCCGTCTTACTTGACCGTCTCCTGCCGCCATCCTTCTCGACGCGCGGTGCCGTGGGTCTTGGCACTGGGCCTTGTGCGTCGAGGCCTTGGCCTTGTGCTCGCTCTTCTTCGGCTCGCTCGCTCACGGCGGCCTTGGTGTTTTCCGTGCCTTGCTTGGCGGTCTCGGAGGTGCGCCTTGCCGGCTTCCTTGGCGGCGGTGGTCGCCTGGGCGTGGGTGGCTGACGGCGCCGAACAGCGAATGCGAGTGGCGATGAGTGCGTTCTTCATGGTGTCTTTCATGGGAATGGATGGATCCGGGAAACGAGTCGCTGCGGCTCTTTGATCGGCCGAGAGGAATCGATGCGCATGAAACGCCGATCGATCGCGCAGCCGCGCCCGGCCTCCAACGCGGCGCGTCCGGTTTTCGTTGACCGGCGACGCGGATCAGCGTACGGCCGGCGCAGGGCGTGAGAGCGCGTGACGGGACGTACAGGCCGGCCTGGAGGCTCGTGCTCCGGCGCCTTGTCGCGACTGCGCGTCTGTCCGACAGCCTCGCCGGCGCGAAGGGCCTGCAAGGCGGCGAGGTCGTGGCCGCCGGCCGGGGAAGATCCAGTCGGCGGACGGGTCGCGGCCGCCGCGGATTCGCTGCTGGGTGGTGAGTCGATTGTCGGGCGACTCGGTGTGCGACAAGTGAGCGGCCGCGCCGTTCCGCGCGCGCCGCGATCTTGCGTGGTCCTGTTCGACCAGGAACGCTCGCGTCCTGCCGGTGGCGCCGGCACGCGGGGACAGGCGCAAGGTCAGCACCCCGCGCGCGACGCCGCCGCCGGCTTTGCTCGCGACGACACGGGGCACCGGCTGCGAACCATGTTGCGGTGGTGCGGCATCAGCTGCGTCGACCACGGCGACGGGCCGGTTGAGCCGCCTCGAGGTATTGGCGGCGCACGTCGGCGTCATCTCGTAGTCGTCGAGCTCGTAGCTAGACGAAGAAGCGCCGGGCCCGCCATCGGCCGCGGCCCAGCGCGATCCCGCGCTGGAAGCCCGCGATCGCGAGCCGCTCGGGCGAAGTGCCCGGGCGAATGCCAATCTCTCGAACTGCGCCTCTCCGCTCGGGCGAGATGTCCCACCACATGGCGATCGCGGCACCGTAAGCCGAGGAGCGTCATCTTGTCCTTCCGCAGGAGTAGAACGGTGTTTCGTTCCGACGATTCTGGACTGCACCGGCGGCGCGGCGAGGCGCCGCCCTACCGGCGCTTGCCGAACAAAGCCGCGCCAGCCCGGCCGGCGCATGCCGCGCCGCAGGGTGGCTTCGCGTGACCATCAGCGCGCCGCAGAGAGTTTACCAGCGCATTCAGGAGTGCCGGCCCGCGCGCCCGGGCTCATCCCGGGCCAGCGCGACGACCTCGCCGAGTCGAAGCGGACTGGCGCTCGAGGCGCAGGATGGTCGAGCCAGATCGCGCCCTTTGACGGGGCAGCTCACCTGGCGTGCGACGACATCGAGCCGGTAGGCGACCCGCCCGCTGATCTCGCTCACCGGCCGACCGCGGCCCGTTGCAATGCAACGGCCCAGAGCAGGCCGGCGAGCGGCTTCGGTATTTGTCGCGGCCCGCGACCCGCTCTCGTGCATCGGATGGCCGGGCGGGCGGACGCCGGGGCGGTTCGGCGATCAGAAAGGCGCAGCCCCGACAGCGCCAGGCTGGCCGCCATCTCGAGCGCAGTCGCGCGGCGAGGTGGTAAAGGCCTTCGCGCGGGAACAGCGTCACGGGCCAGACGAACTCGCCCTGCTCGAGGGTACAGCAGCGCCGCCATCGTGATTGCGGACGCACGCTGCGATGACTGCGAGGACGTCCCCGTCGGCGCCCTCGCGCTGCAGTCGGCGCAGGTCGGCCGGCAGCGTCGTCGGCAACAGGGCGGGGCGTTTCCGCCTCGTGTCCGAGGTCGAGGCGGCCTTCGTCGCGCGCCTTGCGGAACTGGCTGGATGCGCCAGGGAGTCGAGGAATCGAACGCCTTCATCGGCAGAGCGCTGTCGCGTGGGCGGCCGGATGGCTGGGGTGTCGGCGCACCCCGGCGAACTCGCGTGCCCGGGACCGCCCCACGACCTAGAAGGGCGGCGGCAGAGGCCGGCGCAGCAGGGCGGCGTAGTCGGCGATGCTCGGAGATCAGAGTTGTGGCCGGTGCTGCCGACGACCTTCATCGACGCCACCCCCGGCGAACCGCGTCAGCAGCAGCTCAGCGTGCTCGCGCGCGGAATGACCTTCGTCGTGCTCGGCGGCGAGCAGGAGCGTCGGCGCGGTGATCGCGGGAGCGTACTGCCATGACTCGAACTTGTCTCGCAAGAGCCACACTGACCGGAAAGAACGAAAAGCGGGCGGCCGCGATCTCCTGGATGCTGTCGTACGGCGTCACCAGCACCACGCGCGCGACGACGGGCGGAGGCTTCGGCGACGCGGACGGCTGACGCCGGGAGCCGAGGCTGCGGCCGACCACGGCGACGACGTCTCGGATGCTCGCGCCGGGCCTCGTCGAAGAGGGCCAGCGCATCGGCGACGATCGCTCACGCTTTCCGAGGGAGCGTGCCGGCGCTCGCCGCCATAGCCGCGGTAGTGCAGCAGGTACAAGGCGTGGCTGCGGGAACGCCTCCATCAAATCCCGGCACGCTGCCTCGTCACGTCCTCGCCGTTGCCGCCCGAAGTAGATGACGGCGTCGCGGCCGACGCGCGGTCGCACCGATTGCCGGAATTCGACCTTGACGTCGGCGGCCCGCCACGAGCTCGTCAGATGTCGCTTTCGCGTTCCCAGCGTGACGAAGGCTGAGTGAGAGTACAGCAGCGACCGCTTTCGAAAGACGAGCAGCGCGGCGCAGAGCGCGAGGTAGACGAGCGCCGCGGTCGACTCTAACGGCGATGAGGGCGCGACTTGCATCGCTCTCCTGTTCCCGGCCGCTCCGCTTCACCCGCGTCACCGCATGCGGTGACGTCAGGGACGCGTCCCCGCGGCGCGGGCGCGTACTGGAGGCACGCCGGCGGATGCCGTGGCGCGCGAGCGCGGCGGCGACGAAGCCGCCTCCGCCTTCATGTCTTCGACGAACCGTTCCAGGCAGTCGGCGGCGTTCTTGCCGCTGATGTCCCGCGAATCCCATGCGCCTGGCGGTTCGCCGGTGAACCGCCCGCCGAGCGAGGCGCAGGCCGCCGACGCGGGCGGCGTCGGCCTCGAGCTCGCTGCGCCGGCGCCAGCCGCGACGTCGGCACCCTGCGCGTACCATGGCTGACGGTGTCGGACGACCGTCGGCAGACGTCACCTGGCGCGCGGACGATCGCGGCGTCTTCTGCTCCGCGCGAGAGATGCAGGTCGTAAGAGCGCTGCCCTGGCCGACGACGACGACGTGGCCGGTCAGTCACGGCCGTCGTCACGTTGCTGCGCAGGGGCGAGCCGTCGCGAACAGGAGGTAGCAGCCCTCGATCAGGACATACGGCGCGTGTGAACGCGATGTCGGCGCCGCGCAGCGGTCGATGGCGAAGAAGCCGACGTCGGCGCGGCTTCCGCTGCGCTGACGCGGCGCCGACCGACTTGCCGGCGGTGTCGACGGTCAGCAGCTCGACGCGGCGACGCCGAGGCGCCGGCCGAGCCCGAAGCGCCAGGTCGATCCGAGACGCCGCGCGCGGCGCTGGTCGCCGGATCGCTGCCACCGGCGAGGATCGGATTGCCGAGGTTGATGGCGGCGCGCAGCGTTCGGTCGGCGCGAAGCGGGCGACGATCTGTTCTTGCGGGCTCATGTCGTTTCGCTTCGGCAGCGGCGGCCTCGCGACCGAGACGGTGATGAATGCCGCGACGTCGATCGCCGCCGGCGCCCATCCTATCGACCCTGGTGCAGCATCGCGGCGCGAAGTCGTTCAAACTCGCGGCAATCGACACGATCCGACCCATGGCTGCCGTCGCCCCCTTCACGTCTCGACAACTCGTACGCCCGCGACCTGCAGGGCTTCTCGGTGCCCGTGGCGCCCGGAGGCCGCGCCGGCGCCGAAGTCGCTGTTCTTCAACGCGCCGCTCGCCGAAGAGCTCGGCCTCGACGTCGCCGCGCTGGCCGGCGCAGCGCGGCGCCGCGCTCTTCGCCGGCAACGCGCGTGCCCGAGGGCGCCGAGCCGATCGCCCAGGCCTACGCCGGGCCACCAGTTCGGCGGCTTCTCGCCGCAGCTCGGCGACGGCCGCGCGGTGCTGCTCGGCGAGGTGATCGACCGGCACGGCCGGCGCCGCGACATCGCGCTCAAGGGCTCGGGCCGCACGCCGTTCTCGCGCGGCGGCGACGGCAAGGCGGCGGTCGGGCCGATGCTGCGCGAAGTGCTGATCGGCGAGGCGATGCACGCGCTCGGCATCCCGACCACGCGGGCGCTGGCGGTCGTCGCCACCGGCCAGCCGGTGTTGCGCGAGACGGTGCTGCCCGGCGCGGTGCTGACGCGCGTCGCGGCGAGCCACATCCGCGTCGGCACGTTCCAGTTCTTCGCCGCGCGCGGCGACGTCGAGCAGGTGCGCCAGCTCGCCGAGTACACGATCGCCCGCCACGACCCCGACCTCGTCGGCGCGCCCGACCGCTTCCTCGCGCTGCTGCGCGCGCGTGGCCGACGCGCCAGGCGGCGCTGATCGCGCAGTGGATGAACGTCGGCTTCATCCACGGCGTGATGAACACCGACAACATGACGATCTCCGGCGAGACGATCGACTACGGCCCCTGCGCCTTCATCGAGGCCTACGACCCGGCGACGGTGTTCAGCTCGATCGACCACCACGGCCGCTACGCGTTCGGCAACCAGCCCGACATCGCGCACTGGAACCTGGCGCGCCTCGCCGAGACGCCTGCTGCCGCTGCTCGCCGATCGATCCGAAGCGCAGGCGATAGCGAGGCCGACGGCGGTGCATCGACGCGTTCCCGGCGCAGTATCGCCGCCACCTGCTCGCCGGCCAGCGCGCCAAGCTCGGCCTGCACCGCACGACGGGCGACGACGGCGCCGACGCCGCGCTGGCCGACGACTGGCTGTCGCTGCTGCACGCCGGCCGCGTCGATTTCACGCTCGCCTGGCGGCGGCTCGCCGACGCCGCCGCCGGCGACGACGCGCCGCTGCGCGCGCTGTTCCTCGCGGACGCCGCGCCGGCGCGCCGCAGGCGTGGCTCGAGCGCTGGCGCGGCGCTGCGCCGCGCGAGGACGAAGTGCAGCCGCCCGGCGTCGGCGTCGACGGCCGAGCGCGCGCCGAGCGCATGCGCCAGCGTCAACCCCTGGATCATCCCGCGCAACCATCGCGTCGAGGAAGCGCTCGCCGCCGCCAGCGACGGCACGACGACCTCGGCCCGTTCGAGCGCCTGCTCGAGGCGCTGCGCCGCCCGTTCGACGAGACCGCCGCGAACGCGAGGCTACGCCGAGCCCGCGCTGCGGCCGAGGTCACCGCCAGCTATCGCACGTTCTGCGGCACCTGAGCGCCTCCCGTTTCGCACCGTCGCCTGCCCGGCCGCGGCCGCCGTGCGCGCGCCCTAGGATCGGCCTGTGAGCGGTCCCAGCATTCCGGCAGAGCCCCGCCGCGCCGCGGACGGACGGTAGGGCGACGCCCGCGTCTGGCAGCTACGCCGCCCTGTGCGGGCTCTGCTGGCTGCTCTACGCGATGGCCGGCACCGAGTGGGATCGCGGCGCGCTGGCGCCTCTGGGACGGCATCTACGAAGCCACCTGCAACCTCGGCGCCGCCGATCGTCCTCGGCGCGCTTGCGCTGCCGTGGGTGCGCTGGCTGCAGCGCCAGCTGGGCGACTCGATGCGCGACGGCCGCCTCGGCATCTCGCTCGGCGCGATCGTCTTCGTCGTCGCCTGGCAGCTGCTCGACTTCGTCGTCGCCTGGAGCCTGGTTCCGGCGCGACCACGCGACCGCGACGTTCCAGCAGCGCGTCCTCTGGCGCGCCGTGTGGGCGGTGTTCGCGTACTCCGCGCTGGTCTTCGGCTTCGGCGGCGCGCTTCACGCTCGCCGCGCCCAGCGCGTCGCGCATCGCCGCGGCGCGCGCGCCGAAGCGGCGCTGGTGCGCGCCGAGCTCGCCGGCGATCAGCGGCAAGCTCAACCCGCACTTCCTCTTCAACACGCTCAACTCGCTGCTGATCCTGACGCGCAAGGACCCGGCCGCCGCCGAGCAGGCGCTGCTCCGCTTCGCGCGGATGATGCGCTACGTGCTCGACACCGACCGCGCTCGGCGACCGACCGCGTGCGCGCTCGACGACGGCTCGAGTTCGTTCGCGACTACCTCGGCGCTCGAGTCGCTGCGCCTCGGCGCGCGCCTGAAGGTCGACTGGCAGATCGACCCGGCGACGCTCGGCGACGACGATCCCGCCGCTGACGCTGCAGCCGCTGGTCGAGAACAGCATCGTCCACGGCATCGCGCCGCAGATCGCCGGCGGCACGGTGCGCGATCGAGTCGCACCGCCGCGCCGATCCCGACGCGCTCGCGCTGACGGTCAGCGACGACGGCGCCGGCTGCAGCTGGCCGCCGGTCGCGCCGCAGGCCGGCGGCGTCGGCCTGAGCGCGCTGCAGGCGCCGCTTCGAGCTCGACTTCGACGGCTCGGCGCTGCTCCAGCGTGCGCTCGGCGCCGGGCGCAGGCTTCCGCGTCGAGATCCTGATCCTGCCCGGCTGAACGACGACGAATCATGATAGCGAACCACGACCCTGATCGCCGAAGACGAGCCGCTCGCGCGCGAAGCGCTCGGCCGCATGGGTGCAACGAGCTGCCGCGTGCTCGAGCTCGTCGGCTGCCGCGCCGACGGCGCTCGAGCGCGCTCGCACGCCATCCGCGAGCTCGCGCCGGCGCTGGTGCTGATGGACATCCACATGCCGGGGATGACCGGCCTCGACGGTGCTGCGCGCGCCTCGCCGCCGACCGCGGGCGGGCCGCGGCCGGCGGTCATCCTCACCACCGCCTACGACCGAGCACGCGATCACCGCGTTCGAGCTGCACGCGGTCGACTACCTGCTCAAGCCGCTCGCTCGCGGAGCGGTTCGAGGAGGCGGTCGCGGCACGCGCTGAGCGGCGACGCGCGCGAGGAACAGACCGCTGTCGGCGCTCGCCGGCGCCGCCGCTCGCAGCGACCAGGCGCCGCTGACCCGCTGCTGGTGCGCGACCAGGGCAAGATCGTTCCGGTGCTGGTCGAGGAGATCGAGCACCTGCGCTCCGACACCAAGTACACCGCGGTCGCGACCAGGGGCGCACACCTATCTCGTGCGCCTGCCGATCACCAGCTTCGAGGAGCGGCTCGATCGCGGCCGCTTCCTGAAGGTGAACCGCTCGTGCATCGTCAACCTCGACTTCGTCGACTCGATGACGCCGGACGAGAGCTCGCAGCTCGGTGCTGCGCCTGCGTGACGGCACGCAGGTGCACGGCCAGCCGCGAAGTCTCGCGAAGCAGCTGAGGGCCGATTCGCTATGAACGCCGCGCAGGAGATGCGTCGCCGCGGTGCTGGCGCTCGTCGACCTGGCTGGTGCTGGCGCGCGCGGCGGCGGCGCAGGGCGTCGGGGGGCGCAGGTACGCGCCCGGACCGTTCGACACCCTGGTCATCAACGGCACGGCGACGGTGCAGCTGGTGCAGGGCCCGGAGGACAGCGTCTTCATCGAGGGCGACGACGAGACGCAGGGCGCGGTCGATCTCGACCTCGACGGCGGTGTGCTCCGCGATCCGCCCGTTCTGGCTGCGTGGAAGTTCTGGCGCAGCAAGCAGGCCCATGATCGTCGTCACGGCGCGCGAGCTGACGCCGGCTCGAGATCAAGCGGCGCGGCCGATGTCGTCGCCCTCGAGCCGCTGCGCGTGAAGCATGCTGCAGGTGCGGATCTCGGGCGCCGGATCGGTGCGCTTCGACAAGCTCAAGGCCGACAAGCTCGAGTTCAACGTCGCCGGCATCGGGCAGCCGGGCAGCTCGCCGGCGCGGTCGACGAGCTCGTCGTCCGGATCTCGGGCCGCGGCGTCTATCTCGGCGAAAACCTCGTCGAGCCAGAGCGCGACCCTCTCGGTCGAGCGGTGCCGGCGAGGTCAGAGTCTGGGCGACGAAGGAGCTGACCGCGTCAGTGTGTCCGGGCGTCGCCGACGATCGACTTCTGGGGCAACGCGACGGTCGACGCGCAGCAGACTCCGGGCTCACGACCTGGAACGATCGCGGCGACAAGCGCGCGGCGCCTGACCGCGCACGTCGGGAGGAAGCTCGTCCCGGCCGGAGTCTTGAGTGAATGACAGACGACCCCTGACGCCGCTAAGCTGCGTCGTCCCCGACCGGGGCCCTGGTTCCAAGCGCGAAGCGAGGACACGATGGACGCAACCGCACGCCGGCAATTCCTCAAGGCGGGCACATCGCTCGCGGTGCTCGGGCGCGCTGCCCCGCGAGCGGTGCAGGCGGCGATGGGGCCGAACGACAAGTTCGACCTGCTCATGCGCAACGCCAACGTGCTCGACCCGAGCCAGAGCCTCGCGCGGCAAGCGCGACATCGGCATCCGCTACGGCCTGATCGAGACGCATCGACGCCGACGCATCGCGCCGAGCGCGGCGCACGCGTCCTGGACGTCGGCGGCAAGCTGGTGACGCCGGGCCTGATCGACCTGCACCGCCACACGTATCCCGTACGGCTCGGCGCATCGGCATCCCGGCCGACGAGCTGGTCGCGCATCAATGCACGACCACCGTCGTCTCGGCCGGCGACGCCGGCGCCAACAACTTCGCCGCCTTCCGCCGCTTCGTCGTGCCGGCGTCGCGCACGCGCCAGTACGCGTTCGTGCACATCGCGCGTCGTCGGGCTGGCGGGCTTCCCGGTGCCCGAGCTCTACAACATCGACTACGCGCAGCCCGAGGCCGGCGGCGCGCACCGTCGGCCGAGAACGCCGACATCGTGCTCGGCGTCAAGGTGCGCATGAGCGAGAACGTGATCGCCACGCAACGGCACTCGAGCCGCTGAAGCGCGCGATCCAGGCGTGCGAGATGTCCGGCGTGCCGGCCAAGGTGATGTGCCACATCGGCGGCGTCGCCGACCGCGCGCTGATGTCGCAGATCCTCGACCTGCTGCGCCCCGGCGACATCCTGACGCACTGCTACTCGGGCGCGCCCAACATCGCCGGCGACGGCACCAACATCGTCCAGGACGGCAAGCTGCTGCCCGCGGCGCTGGCGGCGAAGCAGCGCGGCGTGGTCTTCGACATCGGCCACGGCGGCGGCAGCTTCGACTACACGATCGCCGAGGCGGCGATCGCGCAGGGCTGCCCGCCCGACACCGATCTCGTCCGACATCCACGTGTTCTCCGGCAACACGCCGGGCATGCCGTACCTGCCGTGGGTGATGAGCAAGTTCATCGGCCTGGGCTTCTCGCTGGCCGAGGTGGTCGCCGATGGCCACGACGGCGCCGGCGCGCGTGATCGGCGCGCGTGCCCAAGCTCGGCACGCTGCAGACCGGCGCGCCGGCCGACCTCGTCGATCCTCGAGGTGGTCGAGGGCGCCGGTCGAGTTCGTCGACACGCGCAACAACAAGCGCACCGGCAAGATCCACCTGCAAGCCGGTCGGCGCGGTGCGTCGCCGGCGTCGCGTTCGGGCGGCCGTACCAGGTGCCGTTCTCGAACCGCTAGGGCCGGTCGCCTCGGCCGCCTCCGGCGGCGCGCTGCGCTGCGTCTCGGCGGGGATCAGGTCGCCGAGGTGATTCCTCGATCTCGGTCGACATGATCGTCTGGCGAGCTCCTTGCCTGCGCGTCTTGACGCGCGACATCGGCCCGGCCACGAGCACGGGCGAACTGGCGATGCGGCACCTGCAGCGGCATGGCGACGCCGCCGAGATCGATCGTGTACTCGGCCGGCGCCCTCGAACCAGCCGCGCTGGAGCGAGCGCTGGATCTCCTTCTCGACCGCGGCGACGCTCATCAGCGTCGTCGGCGTGTAGCGCTCGAAGGTGGCGCGGCGCAGGACGCCGGCGCGGTCGACCGGCGACAGCAGCGAGAGCAGCGCGCGCCCGGTCGCGGTGACGTGCAGCGGGATGAGCTTGCCGGTCGGCGCGGTGTAGCGGATCGCGTGCGGCGACTCGACCGCCGCGATGAACATCGCGCGGTTCCGCTCGTCGCCGCCAGCACCGCCGTCTCGCCCGTGCGCGCTCGACCAGCGCGATGCAGCAGCGCGCGCAACTGATCGGGGATCGGCTCGGCGGCGCTCGATCTGCTGCAGCAGCGACGACCACAGCGGCGACGGGTAGTAGCCGCCGCGCGCGCGCGCGGCTCGTACAGGTAGCCGCGACCGGCGAGCGTGCCGAGCAGGTTGAAGGTCGACGAGCGCGGCCAGTTGAAGTGCTTGGCGATCTCGGCGAGCGCTGCCGGCCGCTTGTGGCTGGCGAAGAATCTCGATCAGGTCGAGAACGTTGGCGGCTTGCTTGACGTTCACGGTCGGCCTCGCATGAAGAAGGGGCGGCACTGGCGAGGGCGGTCATTCTGCCCGGACGGAGAGCGGCCGACGATGAGCGCGTCGGTGGTCCAGAACGGCAGCGCGGCGCAGCAGCACGCAGACCATCGACAGGACGAAGCCGGCGCGGTAGCCGCCGGTGAGATCGTGCAGCGCGCCGGCGAGCAGCGAGCCGATGCCCGGAAGCCGACCGGACATGCACGCAGAAGATGACGCCGTAGATCGTCGCCTGGCCCGGGCGGAGAACAGGCGCGCGCTGAGGCCGGCGGCGAGCGGACCGCGCGCGCGCCCTGGCAGATGCCGAACAGGAAAGCATCGTAGGCGCACGAGCATCGCGGGGCTCTGCGCCGAACGACTATCGCGAGCCAGCAGCGAGATGCCGAGGAAGGTGCCGATTGAAGCTGACCGTCGCGGCGCGGCGGTGGCCGAAGCCGGTCGGCAGAGCCAGCCCGGCAGTTCTCGACACGCCGACGCGACCGAGAGCCGCGCCGGCGGCGCCGAACGCGGTGGCGGCCTGCGGCGCCGCCAGCCGACGTCGACGAGGTGGGCGACCGACTGGACGATGATCAGGTACACATGCCCACGGCGGTGAAGAACATCACCTGCACGAGGCGCCAGAAGGTGCGGATCGGCGCAGCGCTGACGCGCACCGGGCCCGGCCGGCTGCGTACAGCGCGGGCGCGGCACGACGAGCGACGGCAGGCCGGCGCGGGATCGTCCGCCACGGCACCGCCAGCGAGACCGGCAGGAGGACGAGCAGCACGATCGCGCCGATCACCTGGTACGCGTGGCGCCAGCCGTCGGCATCGATCAGCGTCTGCGCGAGCGGCACGATCAGGCGAGCGAGCCGCAGCCGAAGCCCGCGTAGGCGATGCCGATCGCGGTGCTGAGCCGGCGCTCGAACCAGCGGCTGATCAGCGCTGCGCGCCGGCACCATGCCGATCGCGGCTACGCCGGGCCGCCGAGCAGGCTGATGCAGACGTAGAACTGCCACAGCGCGGTCACCTTCGAGGCGAGGAAGTAGCCGCTGCCGAGCAGCGCCAGGCCGCCGGCGTAGAGGACGCGCGGCCCGCAGCGCTCGAAGACCATGCCGCCGAGCGGCGCGGGAAGCCGCTCCGACCATCAGCGCCGAGTAGACGCCGGTCATCTGCGAGCGGTGCCAGCCGAATCCTTCTCGAGCGGCAGCAGGAAGACCATGTAGGTGTCGCCGACGCCGCGGCCGACGAAGTTGAAGGCGAAGCAGAGGACGAGCACGGTGGCGGCCATCGCGACCGGCGTGGCCGGCGGCGTCGCCTCGCCGGCCACGCTGTTCTTGAGCATGTATCCACTGTACTTGCTCATGAACGCAGGATCCACCGTGTCAACCCGCGGGACTGGCCCGTACGGCCAGGACACCTTCGAGGAAGGGGCATGGCAAGGAGTCGGTCGGTGCGGACTACAGGGTTTCATCCGGTGTACCAGTCGTCCACACCCATGAATACTCTCGGTCTCCCGGCAGCGGCCCGTCCTGGCGCCGCCCGAAACGAGCGACCCGCAAAGCCCGGCCATGGGACCGCTCGCACGGTATCAAGGTCATCGACATGACGTCGGTGCTGATGGGCCCGTTCGCCTCGCAGTCGCTCGGCGACATGGGCGCCGACGTCGTCAAGGTCGAGGCGCCGCTGGGCGACCTGGTGCGCCAGATCGGGCCGGCGCCATCCCGAGATGGGGCCGATCTTCCTCAACACCAATCGCAACAAGCGCAGCGTCGCCGTCGACCTCAAGAAGCCGGCCGGCCTCGCCGTCGTGCGGCGCCTGCTCGCCGACGCCGACGTGCTGATCTACAACGTCCGCCCGAACGCGATGGCCCGGCTCGGCCTCGACTACGACGACCGTCGCGGCGATCAAGCCCGCGCGTCGTCTACGCCGGCCTGTTCGGCTTTCGGCCAGGACGGCCCGTACGCGGCGCGACCGGCCGTACGACGACCTGATCCGGGGCGGCGCGACGCTGCCGCATCTGATCTCGGTGCGCGAGCAGGACCCGCCGCGCTACGTGCCGTGCGCGATGGCGGATCGCATCGTCGGCCTGACGGCGGTCGGCGGCATCCTCGCCGCGCTGCTGGCGCAGCGAACCGGCCGCGGCCAGCGCCTGACGTGCCGATGTTCGAGACGATGGTCGGCTTCGTTCTCGGCGACCACCTCGGCGGCCTCAGCTTCGAGCCGCCGCTCGACGAAGGCGGCTATGCGCGCCAGCTCTCGCACGAGCGGCGCCCCTACCGCACCGAGCGACGGCTACATCTGCGCCCTGGTCTACAACGACAGAGCAGTGGCAGGGGTTCCTGCGCGCGCCATCGGTCGCGAGTCGCTGCCGCAGGAAGACGCGCGCTTCGCGACCTTCGCCAACCGCTCGCGCCACATCGACTTCGTCTACGGCGAGCTGGCGCGGATCTTCGAGGCAGCGCAGCACCGCCGAATGGATGGCGCTGCTCGAGGAGGCCGACGTGCCGATGATGCCGATGCACGACCTGAAGAGCGTGCTCGACGATCCGCACCTCGTCGCGACCGGATTTCTTCGCGACCGAGCGAGCACCCGACCGGAGGGCCGGGTGCGCTCGATGCGGCATGCCGATGACGTGGTCGCGACACGCCACTGACCCGGCGCGGCCCTGCGCCCCGCCTCGGCGAGCACAGCGTCGAGGTGCTGCGCGCAGGCCGGCTACAGCGGCGAGGAGATCGATGCCCTGATCGCCCAGGGCGCCGTCCTGACCGTCGACTGCGGCGTCGCTGGATCGAGGATCGCGCATGAACTTCGCTCTCAGACGAGCAGCAGCGCATCCGCAGCGCGATCGCCAAGGCTCTGCGCGCGCTTCGACGACGACTACTGGTTGCGCAACGCGACCGCGACGGCCGCTTCCCGCACGGAGTTCCACCAGGCGCTGGCGCGACGACGGCTGGCTCGGCATCGCGCATGCCGAGGCGTACGGCGGCGTCGGGCCTCGGCATCACCGAGGCGGCGATGATGATGCAGAGCGATCGCGCAGTCGGGCGCCGGCATGTCGGCGGCGTCCGCGGTGCACATGAACATCTTCGGCCTGAACCCGGTCGTGGTGTTCGGCACCGAAGAGCAAAGCCAGCGCATGCTGCCGCCGCTGATCGCGGGCAACGAGCAAAGCGCGTGCTTCGCGCGTCACCGAGCCGAACACCGGCCTCAACACGACGCAGCTCAAGACTGCAGGCGGTGAGAAGAAAGGCGATCGACTACGTCGTCAACGGCCAGAAGGTCTGGATCTCGACCGCGCAGGTCGCCGACCGCATCCTCTCTGCTGGCGCGAACGACGCCGCTCGAGGAGGCGACCAAGCCGACGCTGGGCCTCAGCCTCTCTTCTATACCGACTTCGACCGCCAGCGCATCTCGGTGCGAGATCGAGAAGATGGGCCGCAAGTGCGTCGACTGAACGAGCTCTTCTTCGCCGACTTCGAGATCCCGGCCGACGATCTGATCGGCGAGGAAGGGCGCGGCTTCGAGTACATCCTGCACGGCATGAACCCGGAGCGCGTGCTGATCGCGGCCGAGGCGGTCGGCATCGGCCGGCCTGCGCTCGAGCATGCCGCGTCGCCTATGCCAAGGAGCGCGTCGTCTTCAACCGGCCGATCGGCCAGGTGAACCAGGGCATCCAGCATCCGCTCGCCGTGAACTGATGGAGCTCGAGGCCGCGAACCTCGTCGTCATGCAGGCGGCCCGGCAGCACGACAACGGCATGAACCGTGGCGCCGCCGCCAACGCCGCCAAGTACTCCGCCGGCGAGGTGCCGGCTTCAACGCCTGCCAGCAGGCGGTGATGACGCACGGCGGCTTCGGCTACGCCAAGGAATTCCACGTCGAGCGCTACCTGCGCGAGGTGATGATCCCGCGCATCGCGCCGATCAGCCCGCAGCTCGTGACTGTGCTACATCGCCGAGAAGGTGCTCGGCCTGCCCAAATCGTATTGACCGCCCGGCGACGGGGCGGCAGCCACACCATGAGCGGACGATCACGTCTCCGGCCGCATCGACGGCGGTTCGCTACGAGCAGACCGGCGCGGTCGTGCTCGTCACCACCGACCGGCCGGCGCAGCTCAAGCGCCATCAACGGCGACGAGCAATACGTA